>ENA-UPWK01000915-UPWK01000915.1-human-gut-metagenome-genome-assembly--contig:-NODE-915-length-25808-cov-5.464770_pt1 | contig 25808 bp, 19 predicted proteins | sample MGYA00250048_ERZ773373 | MGnify/ENA primary metagenome ERZ773373 (study PRJEB29103, sample SAMN06112059) | human gut metagenome | biome: human gut; feature: ankylosing spondylitis patient; material... | reverse complement strand
TCTGCTGTGCATCTTTTTTATCAACACATTTTGGTCCGAGTGGCGGGATTTGAACCCACGGCCTCTTGGTCCCGAACCAAGCGCGCTACCAACTGCGCTACACCCGGATAGCTGCCTCTCTTCCGGGGCACCAAGGCCCCGCAAAGCAGCGTAGTTTATTATACGGAATTTTTTGGCCGTTGTCAAGTGTAGAAGTTGTTTCGATCCCTATCTCTCAGGACTGCGGCCCCAAGGCCGGGGGCACGGTACACGTGCCCCCGGTTTGATTGCCTCATTGGTTCAATGCTTTTTTCAGTCTCTCTTCCTGCCCTTCCGGCCCAGAATCACGATGGCTGCTGCGCCAGCCAGAGAGGCCGCCAGCAGTGCCAGATACAGCGCCAGCTGGGCAGTGTCTCCCGTGGGAACAGAGTCATCCGGTTCATCAGGGTGCCCCGGTTCGTCCGGCGTATCCGGCATATCAGGATCCGGGCTTTCGTCCGGGTCAGGGGTCGGATGCGGATCTGGATCCGGCATGGGATCGGGACCCGGGTCTGGATCCGGCTTGGGGTCTGGATCTGGATCCGGGTCCGGCGGCGGAGTCGTGTCGTCATAATTGATGATTAGCACTTCCGCCGTGTCTCCGAACGGGACCATCCCGGGGTTGTGCCCCTCGACGCGGGTCCCATAGCCGTCCACACGCGCCTCTGCCACTGTGTAGCCGACGCCGGAGGGCAGGCCCTTGGCTGTCTTGCTCTCCCCGTCTTTCAGGGTAAATGCTGCCACGCCGTCCTGGAACGTCATATCCCCGCAGATGCCGTTGATGGACTTGTCGTCAAGCGTGACGGTGAAGGAGAAGTCCCTCTGCCGGTCACCGCTGTACACTTGCTTTTTGACGGTCAGGTTCCCCTTTCCGTTGATGACGTTCCATCCGTCCACCCGGCTGCCGTAGCCATCCACCGGCTCCTCCTGCACAGTGTAGGTGTACGCCCGGCCACTGTCGTCGTAGGCGGGCCAGCTGCCGAAATCATAGGTCCAGCTGCCGTCGGCGTTCGGGGTGACTTCCCGCTCGGCAACTTTGGTGCCGTTCTGCAGGAGGCTCAGCGTGATGGAGTTCGGACGGTCGTCCGCTCCATCACCCACCCAGGTCTTCCGCCCCTGGATGGCAATTTCCGTCTCCTTGCCGCCCAGTGTGTTGGTCAGAGCCAGCGTACCGCTCCCTGTCACAGTGTACGACTCCAGGTGTTCTTCCTCCACCCAGTAGGTATAGGGATTACCGCTGCCGTCCGTATCCGGCAGATGCTCAAAGGTGTATGTCCAGACATCGGCGTTTCCGTCCTGGGCATTTTTCGCGGACAGCGTCACTTCGCCTGCTGCTTCGCCCTGGGCTGCCGGATCCGTTCTGCGGTAGAGGGTCAGCTTCAGCGTCTCCGGGCGAAGGCCCTGCGCGTCACTGTCATCCCGCCAGGTTTTGGAGACCGGGATGTCCGTATAGCCCCTGTTGGTGATGGCAGTGGTGAACGCCACCGTAGTTTCCGTCGGTTCTCCATGATCGTAGATCACTTCCATGTCCTCGTCCGGGGTTCCCTGTTCAATGGCGTAATAATAGTATTTCTGGTTCTGGCTGTTTACTTTGTCCAGCTCTCCGAAAATATGGCGCCAGTTATTGGCCGCAGACAGCTTTGCGGTCATGCCGGCGACCTGCTCCACTCCATCCACGCCGGTCTTCCCGATCAGGTTCTTGTCCGTGGTCCGCCAGAGTTCCATTGTGATCGGATGTTTCTTGGCATCCGCGGTGTGCCATTTCTTTTCCACTGTCAGGGATGTCACAGCTTTATTGATGAATTGGAATTCAGGGTAGGTCCCATCCACATCGGTCTTGTTTTCCTTTTTCGTATCTCCCACCTGGACGTAGCTGCCGCTGACCGCTTCGGTCACGCGGTATTCTGTCTCGGAGTCGGGGTCCGGCAGATAGCTGCCCGGCATTCGGGCTGGGAGGTTCTCCCAGACGGCTTTCCACTCTGCGTACTCGTAATAGGGTTTGTCCAGATCAGGATCCGTAGTTCCATCCAGCGTGACGGATACAGCCGTCAGGGTCTTCCACGTATACGCCGGGCCCTCTGCCGGATTCTCCAGCGGAACCGCATATTGCAGGTGCAGGGTGACCTGGGCGCCCTCCTCGCCGGCAGGCATCCACGTCTTGCCGGCAAAGACCTTGGTGGTCTGCATGTCGTTGGCCGCTGTGGTGAGGAAGCCGTCGTCAGACTGCCCGCCATAGGTGTAGGCCGCCGTGTACGCCTCGTTGTAGGAATCTCCGAGCAGGACATAGCTGTTCAAATCGACTGCTCCGTTCGTCATTTGATATCCTGGCTCAAGCTCCACGGCGCGATAGGTGTACTCCCTTTCCGCATTCTGTTTCGGCAGGCCGGAAATCGTCATCCCTACCGGCGATTCAACCGTGCCCTCTGTATCTGTTCCGGTGAGGGTCACTACCAGATCCTGCTTTTGACCGTTTTCGCCGGTCACCTGGACGGCTTCCCATGCTGCCGCTTCCCAGCCGACAGATAGATCCGTGGTCCGCTGAATCAGGAAACTGGTCTCCCAGGTCTTGCCGGCTTCGTCTGTATCCGGACGGGTGCCATAGACGTTGTTCCGGTCGTTCGTCCAAATCTTCTGCACCTGCAGCGAGGTCGTCGCCAGCTTGTTGGTGATGGTGGTCGAATTTCCGGATTCCGTGTAGGTGTCTTCAATTCCCGTGAAAAGGCCGCCGCTGTCTGCAACAGTGTATGCGAACTCTTTACCGCTGGTATCGACTGTAATCGTCACGGCTCCGCCTTGATAAGCGATTTCCGTCTCCACCACGCGATAGGACAGCTCCGAAATCCCGCTGTCTTTTTTTACTACACGCGGCAGGTTCTCACAAGCTCCACTCCAGGAATCATAGATATGCCGGTTTTCCAATGTGATCGAAAAACCATTGAGTATTCCGGCATCCTTCAGTTTCTCGTACGCGTCTTCTCCCAGGTTCTCCTGCGTGAAATAGTCCGCTGCCCTCTGCCAACCTCCGCTCTTTCCCTCCTTGACATACAGCTCAAAGGTGACGGACATCTCGCCAAGGTCCATGTAATCGGCAGTGATGGGCTCGCCATCGCTGCCCACCCACCGCTTGGTGAAGGGGGCTCTGGTCTCCAGAGAGTTTTTCAGCTCCTTCATGTGGATGGTGTCGCCGTCTGCGGAGTCCTCACCCGCTGTCCCATTGCCGGTGAAGTAATATTGGTACTGCTCATACAACGCTTCCTTCAGATCGGAGTTCAGCTCTTCCTTCACGGTGTACACCCACCGGGCGCCGTTGGGGGCCCACTTTTCCAGCTCCGTCTGGGGCTGCGCGGCGGGAGGCGTCTCTTCGGAGGGAACCTGGGAATCGGGGTCTCCGATCTGATCCGGATCTTCCGCGGGATCTGTCGGTGTGGCCGGACCGCTGCCGGTGCCGCCATGTTCCCCATCCGCTGGATCGCTTTGCAGGCTGGCGGCACTGAGGGTCTCCTCCTGCGGGGCGGACTGGCCGTCCCCGTCTCCCGCCTGGGAGTCCGGGTTCTGGTCATCTTCCCCATCTGCCGGAGGTTCCGGACTCTGTGTATCCCCTTCGTCCGTGGGAGGATCGGCGGGCTGGTTTTCCTCCTCCGGGGGCATTTCTGTGGGCGGCGTTGTCTCCTCTCCCTGGCCGGGGCCCGGTTCGGCGGGCTCTTCCGCATCCGGATCGTCCGCACCCCAGATCTGATAGGTCCACTTTCCGGTTTCCGCATCCTGGGTCCACTTGACGGTGTAGTCCTCGCCCTCTGTCAGCTTCTCCTCGATGTGCGGGTCGCCCTGCCCCTCCTGGGCAGCGGCGCGGCGGGTCACAGTGAGCCGGATGACGGGGACCAATGTACCATCTTTCCCCTTTTTATAGGGGGCATCCGGACGCAGACCGAAGGCGTTGTCAAAGTCCTCCCAGGCTTTTTGGCCCGTGAGGGTGACGAATACCGGCCCCGCAGTGATCCCCACCCGCCGGAGATAGACTGTCAACTCCCTCCGCAGACAGGCAGGAATCAGGACGTACTGCGCTCTGCCGTCACAGGCGGTCAGAACACGTCCCTCCTCCACCGCCCGGACCGTCACCCGGTTCAGCTCACTTACGCGGATCCCTGTCAGGGCAAAGACCTTCACCATCAGATACGTACGCTCCCGGCCCAGATTCCGGGCTGTGGCCAGCAGGCGCAGATACTCAGTCCGGCTCAACTCCGGCTGGATCTCCTCTTCGGTGTCCAGCTGGCCGATCAGCTGCAGATCCCGCCGCCCCAGATAGGCCAGCAGCCCATTGGCGGCGGACACATGGGTGTTGGCTGTACCGGGCGAGTAGCCTTCCCGCAGCAGGGCGGCGCGCCAGAGCTCCAGTGTATCTGCAGCCACCCGCTTGTCCTCCGGAAGAAAGTGGTAAAACGCCTCCAGCTTGGGGCGGTAGACCTGGATCGTCTCCCGCCGGCGGCCCCGGGCCGCCAAGCTGTCCAGATACCGGCAGACTTCTTCCCAGGTAACTGTCAGCTCCGCCGGCGCCGCGGTCCTGTCCTGTAGTGCCGTTTCCATCGCCTCACGCATTGGGCATTCTCTCCTCTCCAAAGCTGCTTTCGCTGTCTGAATGCTTTCCAAATATCTCCTCCGTATCCATCTCTTTCCGATTTACAACAGAACAATGATTCTGTTGTAAACCTGTCATTGCCTGGAAATACGGTGCCAGAGCACGAAGAGTCGGTTTTGGCCGAAACGGCTCCTTTCCCTTTTGGGCCGCAAAATTGGAATCCTCAAAAAATCCAAACCACAAAAAAGGACGTTGCTTTTGTAGTTTTTTTGTTTTATACTAACTATATTCCAATGTATGTAGTGGAGAGAGCTTTGTCGATTTACAACAGAATCATTGTTTTGTTGTTAAACGATCAGCCGCATTTTTTCCAGAATCTGTTCATGGGCCCTGGCGCTCACTGCCACATAAATCCGGGTTGTCTCAATGGAGGAATGGCCCAGAAGGTCCGCCAGATGCGCCAGATCCTTCTCCTGTTCATAAAAGCACTTGGCGAACAGGTGCCGCAGATTGTGCGGGAATACCTTTTCCGGCATCACGCCGGCCTCCCGGCAGAGGGTTTTCATTTCATGCCAGATGTTGCTGCGGTCCAGGGGCCGCCCGGTGCGGGTGCGGAACAGGGGCCCCTCCTGGATATCCTGCGCCCTGGCATACCGCCGCAGGCGTTCCGCCAGTTCCTGCGGCAGCAGGACGGTCCGGCACTTTCCCTTCAGCCGGATCTCCGTCCGGCCAGCACGCAGGGCCTCCGTCGTGATGAAGCGCAGTTCGCTCACCCGGATACCGGTGGCGCAGATCGTCAGCATCACGTGGTACAGCCGCTGGTTCTTGCGCCCCTTGGCAATGGAGAGCAACCGGCGGTACTCCGACTCCGTCAGGTCCCGCTGCTCCTCCCGAAACGCCCGCCGCTGAACCTTCAGCAACTTCACCTCGCAGTGCTCCGCTCCACAGAACCGCAGATACGCGTTCACAGCAGAGAGCTTGTTGTTGACCGTCAGAGCCCTGTACTGCTGCTGCAGGCGCTCCCGGTATGCCAGAACACCCGCCTTGGTCACCGGGGCGCCGCACAGAGCCAGTCGCAGCTGTTCCGCCTCCTGCACGTATTTTTCCACTGTGGCACGGGCCTTCTCGTTTTCCACCAGAAATTCCCGGAACGCGGAGATAGACTGTCCTGTGAGCGTGATTTCTTCCATCTTGACTCCTCCCAAATCCGCCCGCACAGACGCGGGTATTTTTTGTAAGCATACCCAAAATGGCGTCGGATATGTTCCGCCTATGGAGATGCTTTCCAAAAAAGTTCCGAATTGCGCAAAAAGGCAGCCCGCGGAGAATCCCTCCGCGGGCTGCCTTACAGTATGCTGTTGTTTTTTATCGGCCTCCCCAGACCCGGTAGAGCTCGCTTCCCCGTTCCCGCAGGCGCTCGTTCAGCCAGGAGCGCAGGGATGCCATGCCCTCCTCTGTCCAGGGGAAGGTCTCCGTCTCAATGTGCTGGGCCTTTTCAAAGCAGATGTTCTCATAGACCCAGGCCTGGACGGTGCCATCGTTCACCTTTCCCATCCGCTGGAAGCGGTAGCGGAAGGTGCCGAGGGAGCCGGGAAAAATCTCCGACTTCTTCAGAAAGTTCAGGGTCAAAAATGCGAATGGATCTTCCATCGGGCAGTTTCTCTCCTCCATCAGGCCGCCTCCGTCTCCCGGCGGCAGACCTTGATCCCCGCGATGGTCAGCGCGAACACGAACCAGAAAATGCACATCACCCGGGGATAGTTCCACAGGTAATCCGCCAGACCGCACACCATGGCGCCGCACAGAGCCGCCGCTCCGGCACAGGTGATGGTGCGGGCGGCAGAGGGGGCGCAGTGCCGGACCGTGCGGGCCGCCTTTTTGATGTTCCACAGCATGGAGCCCACAAAGCCCAGGAACCCCAGCAGTCCCGCCTCGATCCATACCTGCAGGTAGAAGTTGTGGGCGTGAACGAAGGGCGCTTCTGCGTGGTAGAGGTTGAAGTCGCTGATGTAGTCCTGCACGGCGGCGGTGCCCAGACCCGCGCCGGAGACGGGAGACGTCCGGATGACCTCCAGTGCCGCCTGATACAAGGGGATGCGGCTGGCAGTGGAGGTATCCGCCGGATTGAAGATCGTCAGGACCCGGTGCCAGATGGTGTCCGGCAGGAAAGGGACCATCACCACGCACAGCACCGCGAAGGCGGGGATCAGCTTGGGCTTCCACAAAAACACCAGCACCACCATGGCACAGGCCATGCCAACCCAGCTGGCCCGGGAGTAGGTCATGCCCAGAGCCAGCACACCCACGGCAAACACGCCGCAGGCCGTCACGCGGGAGATGCCCCGCTTGGAGCAGAGGATCAGCGCCAGTACCAGGGGCAGCAGGAGGATCAGCACCTCTGCAAAGGTGTTGGGGTTGTCGAAATAGGACTCCACCCGGCCGGGCATACCGGCGTTGACCTCCAGGTCCACATAGGACTCGTTGACCTCCACGCCCTGGATCCGTTGGTACACACCGTACAGCGAGGACACCAGCACACAGACCCCACCGCCGGCGGCCAGCCGCTTCAAATCCTCTGTGCCCCGGACAGCGCTGACCGTCACCAGCACGCACAGCGCTGCGGAGATATGGTAGAGCAGGAAGCGGAAGGAGGCGGAGGGCTCATAGGAGAACAGCACCGCCAGGAACATGGCTCCGAACAGCACCACCGGATAGAACCCGATGTGCTTCACGTCCAGCCGGAAGTCCCGCCGGGACATGGCCCCGGCATAGAACAGCACCAGCAGGGCGGCAAAGCCCAGCATACTATATGCGTTGTTCCAATGCGAGAAGGGAATCACCCACAATAGCATGATGAGCCAGGATTGGGCGACGGCGGTCTCATGTCCCATCTCAAAGGCCAGACGGGAGAAAACGCTGTCATCAAACGTAGCCCGCAGGGCAAGGTACAGCTTGTGGAGCAGCCAGGCAGGCAGGTTGATGAGGCCCGTCAGCAGCCGGCAGAGGATGCTCTCCTCCCAGGCCCGGGCCGCAACGCCCTCCCGGCACAAGACCCGGAGAACACGGCTCTCGTCGATCTGGCGGTTGCACCAGGCGCCCATGCGCACCAGGCAGCGGTGGACGGCGCTGTCATAGTAGACGGTGCACAGCACCGCCCATAGGTGATACAGATAGCTTTCGCGGAGAATGCTCATGCAGGGAAACCTCGTTTCTTCAGATGCGGTTTTTGATCCGGTACAGCTGGGAGAGCAGCCAGAAGCGGCCCCCCCGCACCAGCTTTGCTGCCAACTGCTTGTTGCGGCTCATGCCGGCGGGCGACAGCGTCCGGATGGCGTGGGCCATATCCGGCCGCGCACACAGGGCCTGGATGGTCTCCTGCCGCTGCCGGAGGGTCTTGGGATTGCCCGGGGCGTACTCGTTGCCGATGGCGATCAACAGCCCGGCCCAGTTGGAGTTCTCCCGCCACTGGGGGCGGCCGGGCGTCAGGCCGTACCGGGCGGCCAAGTCCTCCTTCCGCTCCATGAAGCGGCCGAAGACCTGCTGGAAGTCCTTCATATACTTGTGGGTGGCGGAGGCCGGATTCTGGAGATAGCGGTACAGGGGCGTCTCCGTCACCGCCAGGCGCCGGGCGTTGCAGAAATACTCCATCAGGAACAGCTCGTCTTCCAGATAGGCGCCCTCATAGCGGAGATGGAGTCTGTCAAAAATCTCTGCGGAGAACAGATAGCGCCAGATGAATCCATTGAACACCGGCTGGGCCAGCCGGTCCCCCAGCAGGGGATTGACGATTTTCTCCCGGATAGCGTCGGCGTCGTAGATCCCGGCGGGCAGCACCGGCTCCGGCGTCTCGCTGCCATCAGGCCACAGGTTCAGGTGCGCACAGGCGGCGGTATCCGCCCCGGCCCGCTCCCGCAGGTTCCACAGCGTCTCCAGGCACTGGGGCTCGTACTGATCGTCGGAGTCCAGAAAGGCGATATAGGTCCCCCGGACATGGTCAAGGCCCACATTCCGGGTCTCGCTGACGCCGCTGTTGCGCTCCTTGTGGAACACCCGGATGCGGTCATCCTCCCGGGCCAGCTCATCGCAGAGAGCCGGGGAGCCGTCGGTGCAGCCGTCATCCACCAGCAGCAGCTCCCAGTCGGAAAAGGTCTGCCGCCGCACGCTCTCCACGCAGTCTCTGAGAAATTTCTCCGCCTGATAGACAGGCACAATGACGGAAATGCTGGGCATAGACAGCCTCCTTGCGCCCTCCGGCGCCTCTCTTCAGTCTGCGGCGCGGAAACTCCGGCGCCCTCCCCCCAGAATCTGGGGCTCTTACACGGAGCTATTGTACCCGATTTCCCTGGGAAGGTCAACGTCTTTTCCCGGAAAAGCCGGGCATACTAGGAGCGAGGTGATCCAATATGAACGATATCGAGCTGCTCCAATACGTCCATGAGACGGCGGAGATGGGCATTGAGGGGCTAAACAGCCTGGACGGGCAGGTCCGGGATGACAGCCTGCGGCGGGTTCTGAGCCAGCAGGGCGCCGAGTACCGCCAGATCGCGGATCAGGCGGAGCGCCTGCTCCGGTCTCTGGGAGAGGAGCCCAGGGACCCAGGCCTTCTGGCCAAGGTGTCCGCAGAGGTCATGTCCACTTTCAAAACGCTGGCAGACCCCTCTGCATCCAACATCGCGGAGATGGTCATTCAGGGAAACACCATGGGGGCCACCAAAAGTACCCGGCATCTGGGGGACTACGCCGGTGGAAACCGCGAGATCCGAAATCTCGCGGAGCGGCTGCTGCACACCGAGGAAGCCAACGCCGCCCAGATGAAGCAGTTCCTGTAACACACCCGGCGCAAAGCAGAGGAGGAGCCTCCTACGGGAGGCTCCTCCTCTGTTCAAAGGACCGGCAGCAGATCTTCCCCATTCAGAAAACGCTCCTCCGCCTCCTGGATAGGGATCTGCCGCTGATTCAGTCTGCGCACCAGCTGCTCTACCTCTGCCTGTTCCCTTCCCGGCAGCAGGACCACCAGATGTCGCTCCGGTTCCCAGGATTCGCCGCTGAATCCGAATCGCCGGGGGTGCCGGGTCTCCAGAACCTGATAGCGCACCTGCGGCCGCACCGCCTTGCGCCGGCGCCAGACCGACAAGGCCAGCACCCGGACCAGATCCTTCGGCGTGGGCTTTTCCCGCAGCACGCGTTGAAAGAGCTTCTGCAGCTCCGCCCGGTCTCCGCAGTCCCAGATGTCCTCCTCCGCCCGGGAGAGGGCCTTTGCCAGGGTGTCCTTTTCCTTTTCACTGTATCTCTGCGCCTCCGGATACAGCGTCTCCATGGAGAAGGTGCCCGGCATACGGGGGATGGCAGCCTTGACCAGGCAGCACAGGTCGTAATAGCAGTCCCGGCTCAGTTTCCCACTGATTTTTTCCACTGTCCGCAGGATATCTTCATCCATCCGAAACCGTCTCCTCTCCTCTTCAATTCATACATAGCATATCAAAAATCGCAGGTTTTTGAAATAGATTCGACACATTCGGACTCTTTTAGACAAATTGCGGCACCCCGGACTTGACAATCCGGAGGAAATGTGCTCTTCTACCCGTATCAGAGACAGGGAGGCGCAGGCATGGATATTCGCAGAATCGAGTCGGGCAAGCGGGACTTTCTACCCCTCCTGCTGCTGGGAGACGAACAGGAGGACATGATCGACCGCTATCTGGATCGCGGAACGCTGTTGGCGCTGTACGACGGCGGACTTCGCGCCGTGTGCGTGGTGACCAAGGAGGCGCCGGGCGTGTTCGAGATCAAAAATCTGGCCGTGGAGCCGGCCTTTCAGCGCCAGGGCTACGGCCGGGCCATGGTTCGGCATGTGGCCGGCGCCTGCCGGACCGCCGGAGGGACACGCCTCCTGGTGGGCACTGGGGACAGTCCCCTCACCCTCCCCTTCTACCGGGCCTGCGGGTTCCGGGAAAGCCACCGGGTCCCCAATTTCTTCCTTCAATTTTACGACCACCCCATATACGAAGGGGGGCGGCTTTTGTCGGACATGGTATATTTGTCCATGGAGCTTTGAGCGGAAAAGGCGGCGCTGCTGAAAATCAGCGGCGCCGCCTGTATCATACCGTTTGATTCAGTTTTGAAAAAGGCTTCACGCCTCTGCGGCGGCCTTCAGAGCCTCCGTGCGGTCAGTTTTCTCCCAGGTCACGCCCAGGTCCTCCCGGCCCATGTGGCCGTAGGCCGCCAGCTTGCGGTAGATGGGCTTGCGCAGGTCCAGGTCCCGGATGATGGCCGTGGGCCGCAGGTCAAACACCTTGCGGACGGCAGTCTCCAGCCTGTCGTCTCCCACCGTACCGGTGCCGAAAGTGTCCACCAGCACACTCACCGGCTGGGCCACGCCGATGGCGTAGGCCAACTGCACCTGGCAGCGGCGGGCAAGGCCCGCGGCCACGATGTTCTTGGCCACGTACCGGGCGGCGTAGGCCGCGGAGCGGTCCACCTTGGTGGGATCCTTGCCGGAAAAGCAGCCGCCGCCGTGGGGGGCGCTGCCGCCGTAGGTATCCACGATGATCTTCCGGCCGGTGAGGCCGGAATCCGCCGCCGGGCCGCCCTTGACGAAACGGCCGGTAGGGTTCACGTAATACTTTGTGTTCTCGTCCAGCATGTCCGCGGGGATCACGGCCTTGGCCACCTGCTCGATCATGTCCTTCCGGATCTGCTCCAGGGAGACATCGGGGTCGTGCTGGGTGGAGATGACCACTGTATCCACCCGAACAGGGCGGTTGTGCTCGTCATACTCCACGGTGACCTGACTCTTGCCGTCGGGCCGCATATAGGGCACCTGGCCGCTCTTGCGGACCTCCGCCATGCGCTTGCACAGCTTCTGTGCCAGGGACAGGGGCAGGGGCATCAGTTCCGGCGTCTCGTCGCAGGCGTAGCCGAACATCATGCCCTGGTCACCGGCGCCGTTGCTCAGCTCGCTGTCGGTGCCCTCCTTGTTCTCCAGGGATTTGTCCACGCCCATGGCGATGTCGGCGGACTGCTCGTCGATGGAGGTAACCACGGCACAGGTGTCGCAGTCAAAGCCGTACTTGCCCCGGTCATAGCCAATGTCCCGGACCACCTCCCGGGCGATGTGGGCGATGTCCACATAGCAGCTGGTGGTGATCTCGCCCATCACGTGGATCAATCCGGTGCAGGCCGTGGTCTCGCAGGCCACGCGGCCGTTGGGGTCCTGCTCCAGAATGGCGTCCAGGACGGCGTCGGAGATCTGGTCGCAGACCTTGTCGGGGTGGCCCTCCGTTACGGACTCGGAGGTGAAGAGATAGTGTCTTGCCATAGTACAGGTTCCTTTCTGAGCACTGACCTCATCAAGGGGCGAAAAAAATGTGCGTTTCGACGGCGAAACGCACAAACGGATTTGGTTGCTTGCTCCTCATCTGTCGATCACCGCCGGATTTGGCACCTTGTCATAAGCAGGTTGCCGTGGGTTCATCGGGCCGTTCCCTCCGCCACTCTTGATAAGGGTAATAAAATTGTCCCTATTATCTTATCAGGTTTTTCCCGTTTGTCAATACGGTTTTTCCGGTTTTGCGGAGAAATCCGTCGCCCCGTCGGAAAACTGCGCAGATGTTCCGCCTGTTCAAAAATTATACATGACTTTTTTCCTCTGATCGGGTATAATGGATATCGCTTGTATATTTGAAATGTTCTGGAGGGCTTCACCGTGAGAAAACTCTGCGACAGCGTGGACCGCTTTTGCCTGCAGCATCCCCGCTTCGGCATTCCGAACCTGATGAAGTTTCTGGTGGGGATCATGGCCGTGGTATTTGTGCTGGACCTGTTCTCCAATGGCTATGCCAGCTATATGCTGTACTTCAACGCAGAGCTCGTTCTGCAGGGAGAGCTGTGGCGGCTGGTCACCTGGATGTTCCTGCCCACCAACGGCTCTCTGTTCTGGATCTTCATCAGCCTGTCCTTCTACTACTTCATCGGCACCTCCATTGAGGAGTACTGGGGCACCGCCAAGTTCACCCTGTTCTATCTGGCCTGCGCCGTGCTGATGGTGGTATTCGGCATGATCAGCATACTGTGGTCCCCGCTTCCCGTTGTCAGCAGCGGCAATCTCAACCAGATCCTGTTCCTGGCCTTTGCTACCCTGTACCCTGACGCGCTGATCCGCGTCTATCTGATCCTGCCAGTCAAGGCCAAGTGGCTGGCGGCGTTGTATGTGCTGCTGACCCTGTATGACCTGCTCCGTTCCGGCATGTGGGCGGCGCTGTTCACACTGCCCCAGCTGCTGGCCGTCTGGCTGGTGTATCTGGTGTTCTTCTGGGACAGGATCGGGGACCTTCTGCGGGAGTTCGGCTTTGCCGTCCGCCATCAGAACTCCCACCAGACCATCCAGTTCAAGTCCGCAGTGAAGCAGCAGCGGAAGAAGGCCCAGCAGCAGGGCTACCGCCACAAGTGCGAGGTCTGCGGCCGCACAGATACGGACTTTCCGGACCTGCAGTTCCGCTATTGCTCCAAGTGCGCGGGCTACCACTGCTTCTGTGAGGACCACATCTTCAACCACACACATTTTACGCAGTGAGCGTTTCCGCGGTCTCCGCCCATCGGGGCGGGGACCGCTTTTTTGACACGGCCCCTGAGATTTCTCTTCCTTCCGGCCCACAAATGCGATATACTGAAAAAAACGACACCAGAGGAAAAGGGAGACGATACCCATGGAACGACAACTGGGAAAGCCCCTGCATATTCAGGCGGCGGAGGCCTTTGAATCGCCCGCGTTTCTTCAGAAGCTGGGAATGGCCCGCGCCGACGCGGAGCGTATCTTCGGCGGCGCCGACTGGCACCAGCTGCTCCGGGATCTAGTGCCCATCCGGGGCCGGATCTCCTGCGCCGACGCCCTGGCGGCCTTCCGCCCCCTGCTGGACCAGGTGGCGCCGGATCCCGCTGAGGGATGGCTGTCCTACGCCTACCAGGTGGCCCGGGCGCTGCTGTATCCGGCGTCGGACCCCGGACATACCTCCGCCCAGTGGGATGGAGCGCTGTGCTTTCTGCAGCTGCTCCAGGTCCTGTTTGACGCGGAGCGGACCTGCCTGCCCTTTGACTTCTGGCTGGACTTTGAATTCTGCACGGAGGAGGAACTCTCCCACAGCGGTGTGGCGGAGGAGTACCGCCGCTTCTGCTACCGGTTCCGGGAGGAATACATCTATGAGATGCTCCGCCTGAGCCGGGAGGTCACATCCTTCCGCACCCTGGAGCACATGGCCGGCGTCCACTATGTGTCCATGCGGGTGGCCCGGGCCTTCTGCGCCTCCGGCGGACTCATCGACCTGGGGCTGATCTCCGGAGCCGCCCTGGGCCACGACCTGGGCAAATTCGGCTGCAAGCCCGGGGAACGGGTGCCCTACCTGCACTATTACTACACCGACCAGTGGTTCACCCGCCGGGGACTGACGGCCCTGGGCCACATCGCGGCCAACCACTCCGTCTGGGATTTGGAGATCGAGAACCTGTCCTCGGAGTCCCTGACGCTGGTGTACGCGGACTTCCGGGTGAAGCAGACCTATGGGGAGGACCGCCGGGAGATCCCCTGCCTCTACTCCCTGCAGGAGGCCTTTGACGTCATCCTCAGCAAGCTGGACAATGTGGACGATGCCAAGCGCCTGCGCTACCGCTATGTCTACGCCAAGCTGCGGGACTTTGAGGACTATCTCGTCTCCTTTGGGGTGGACACCACCCTCCGCACCGCCGGCGGCCCCGCCCGCCCGGCCAAAAATGCTGCCCTGCTGAACACGGACGAGGTGGTGACCGCTCTGCGGTGTACCGCCGTGGACCACAATATCCGCCTGATGCACCGGCTGGGCCATGAGCAGCTCTTCGGCAACACTCTGGAGGCCGCCCGGGGCGAAAAGAACCCCGCCCGGCTCCAGGCATACGTCTCCATTTTTGAGGAGTATTTCACCTACTGGAACGCCTCCCAGAAGCAGCAGACCCTGGACTTTCTGTATGAGCTGCTGCTGATCCCGGACGGAGACATCCGCCGCCGGGCCGCCGCCCTCATCGGACGCATCCTGGCCGCCTTCCGCCTGGGCTATCAGAAGGAGCCCCCGGCCGACGCCCCGCCGGACCCGGAGGAAGACCTGCCCTTCCAGCTGTGGGCGGAGTACCTGGAAAAGCTCATCGACCCGGACCGGCGGCTGACGCCCCGGCAGATCAGCATGATCCGCTATCAGGCCAAGACTGCGGCGGACGCGCTGCTGATGAACTGCTCCGACGCCGACGCCCCCCGCTTTGCCGGGGAGCTGTTCCGCCACTACCGCCGCCCGGAACTGGTGGACGCCGATGCGGCCTTTGCCCTGCTGGACACGGTGCTGAGCCTGCCGCTGGACCGGGTATCCGCCGAGGATCTGCACGTGCTGACCGGCTTTTCCGTCTGGTGGCTGGAACGGGGCGGCCTGCCCCAGAAGGCCGCCGCCCTGCGGCTGTTCCACCACCTGCTGACGGCCCTGGACCCCAATGGCCGGGACGCCGCGGCCATCACTGCCGCCGTGGAGGCAGCGGATTGCCAGGGAAGCACGCCGCTGCTGTTTCTCCAGGCCCGCCTGGGAGAGCGGCTGGGCCTGGATGTCTCCATCCAGCGGTCCCTGTTGGACCGGCAGGACGTTGTGAGCAATGTGTTTCTGGACAACCTGAAGACTGCGACCCACTGGGTTCTGAAGGCCGTGGGCGTGGAGTACCTGCTGGGTCAGGTGGAACGGGGAGACCGCGCCAACGTGCTCCACATCGCCACCCACTTCTCCAACCTGATGAAGGTCAGTGAGAATATCGTGGTCCGCCGGCTGGCGGGCGCTTCCCTGCTGGCCATTGCTCCGGCCCTGACGCCGGACCGCCGGAACGAGGTGGCCGTGGAGCTTTCCAAGGTGCTGGAGACCGGGCAGACGGAGATCTCCCAGTACATCCCCCAGTACCTGGGCCAGTTTGCCCTGTGGCTGACGCCCAGGGAACTGGACGAGATCGTGGATCAGATGCAGATCCTCCTCTCCTCCGCCAACACCGTGGTGGTGGCCGCCGCCCTGGCCACTGTGGGCGCCATGCTGGAGCATTATGCCGTATACGCCCAGCGGTTCCACGAGTCCCGGGAGGTACTGGAACGCCGCTGGCGGCGGCTGGCAGGCCTGCTGTTGAAGGGCCTGGCCTCTTATCGTCAGAGCGTGCGGCAGGAGGCGCTGCAGATCCTGGGCGAGCGGATCTTCGCCTCACAGACCCTCTCCTACGAGGGGAAGGCTGCCCTCTTCACCCTGATGGCCAAGAAGATCCTCTTCCTGCTGGGAGAGCAGCCGGAACAGGAGCTGAGCTTCTTCTACACCGCCGCGGCCCTCTCCCACATCTACCGCTTCATCGTCTCCTATCAGATTGAAAGCGGAGACTTCCCCTTCTACATGCCGGCAAGGGCCGCCTTCTTTCCCGGCACCTTCGACCCCTTCTCCCTGAGCCACAAGGGCATCGTCCAGGAGATCCGGGACCTGGGGATGGAGGTGTATCTGGCCATCGACGAGTTCTCCTGGTCCAAGAAGGCGCAGCCCTCCCTGGTGCGGAGGCAGATCGTCAGCATGTCCGTGGCGGACGAGTTCGACGTGTACCTCTTCCCCCACGACATCCCAGTGAACCTGGCCACGCCGGAGGACCTGGACCGGCTGCGGGAGGTCTTTTCCGGCCGGGAGCTGTACCTGGCGGTGGGCTCGGACGTGGTAGCCAACGCCTCCTCCTACAAGGCGGCACCGGTGCCGGGGTCCGTCCACTCCATGAACCACATCGTCTTCCGCCGCTCCAGCGACGCGGAGGGACGGGAGATCGACGCAGATCTGGGCTGCATCTCCGGCCGCATCATCCAGCTACAGCTGCCCACCCATCTGGAAGACATCAGCTCCACCCGCATCCGGGAGAACATCGACCTGGGACGGGACATCTCCACCCTCATTGACCCGGTGGTACAGGACTTCATCTACCGCAACAGCCTCTATCTCCGGGAGCCCCAGTACAAGCGGATCCTCCGGGCGGGGGATCTGGAGTTCTCCCACATCTCCCAGCCGGACCGGCACCTGTGGGAGGAGTTGACGGAGGTACCGCTTCAGGGGCGGGAGCAGCCGCCGGAGATCGACCCCAGGGACGGCCTCTGCATCCTGCGGGACGCGGGATCCCGCCCCCGGGTGCTGGGTTTTCTGACCCTGCGGACCGTGAACTCCGGCGGGCTATATGAGGCCCTGGGGGACACGGAGCTGGCGGACTATGTCCGCAAGCACACGGCGGGGCGGGTTCAGCTGCTCACCGGACTTTACACCGCCCGCGGCTCCAGCGGCAGCTATGATGTGGGCCAGCTGCTGATGACAGAGGCCCTCTCCCGCTCCCTGGGAGCGGACTGCAGCTATGCCGTGTGGCACGCCACTGCGTCGGAGGAGACGCTGGACCTGCTGGAGAGGCAAGGCTTTGTCCCGGCGGAGCTGCCCAGCGCAAAGCCCCTGCTGCTGGTGGATATGCGCTCTCCCTCCGTACTGCTGCAGAACATCCCCACCACGCTGAAGGAGCCTTTCTCCTCCGACCGTACCGTGCTGGCGGCGGTCCGCGCCGCCCACTGCCGGATGCAGCGGGCTCTCACCGGCCTGTATCCGGGTTCTCTGATCCTGTCCCTGAACGCGGAGGTCATTTACCACCGTCTGGTGCGGAAGATCGTGGACCTGAACGGCGTCCCGGCGGAGCCCACAGTGCCCCGGGTACTGGGTCCCAAGATGTGCGTACCCTTCGGCAAGATCCTGCGGGGCAATGCCATCCCCAACACCGTCACCAAGACCATCCACACCGACAAGGTCTTTGCCAGGGACCTCACCTCCTTCGACATTGAGAACTTCCCCGGCTACGCGCCGTTGGAGAGCCAGATCCGCACCATCCACTCCTTCCGCCGGCCGGTGATCCTGGTGGACGACCTGCTCCACTCCGGCAACCGGATCCGGGCGCTGGATCCCCTCTTCCGGCAGGAGGGTGTGGTCATCGACCGGGTGCTGGTGGGCCTGCTGTCCGGCCGCGGACGGGATCTGATGGCCGCCAAGGGCCGCAGTGTGGACAGCGTCTATTTCATTCCGAATATGCGTTCTTGGTTTGTGGAGTCCACCATGTACCCCTTCATCGGCGGCGACACTGTGGGGCATGAGGAGCCCTCCGTCCCCGGCCTGACCCCAGCGGTGAACCTGATCCTGCCCTACGCCTTCCCCCGCTTCTACCGGGAGTGCGGACGGGAGGCGGTGTTCCGTTTCTCCTGTGCCTGCCTGGAGAACGCCCGGGACATCCTGCTGGCCCTGGAGACCACCTTCCGGGAGCGGTACGCCCGCAACCTCACCCTCTCCCGCCTCAGTGAGGCGGTGATCCTGCCCCTCTCCCCGGACAAGGGCAGCTGTATGCACTATGACCCCAGTCTTCCTGCCTCCGTATTTCTGCAGAACGACCTGGAGATGCTGTTGCGGATGCGGAACGTCCTCCAATCCTGACCGCGGGCCTGGCGCGCCATCCAGGCGAAAGGAGCCCTTATGTATTACTACCGCCACGGGGAGGTCATCTTCGCCTCTCTGCTGCCGGACCTCCCCCTGGAGCCGGCGAAGCGTCCCTCCGCAGGGACGCCCAGCCTCTTCCTCATCGACCGGGACCCGATTCGCAGCCGGTCCTCCTTCTGCGTCTCAGACCCCCGGCAGCTCACTGCGGAGACGGAGGATGTGACCTGGCTGGACCCCTCCCGGATGGGCGTTCCGGTCCCCTCCCTGCCCAAACGCCTCCAGCACACCATCGACGCCCGGCTGCTGCGGGCGGTTAACATCCGCCACCCCCGCTGGGCTGACTTTACCAAGGCGCCCGCCATGCATCTGCCAAGCCGCCTGCGGGTGAATCTGCTGGCGGTAGGAGATGTGGGCAGCACCCTTTTGACGGCGCTGAAGCTCCTGGGAGGCGACTGTATTGAGAGCATCGGTATCTGCGACCTGAATCAGAAGACTGTGGCCCGCTGGGTCACGGAGATGGAGCAGGTATCCTGGCCCTGGGACTACGACGCCCTTCCGGCAGTGGAGCCGGTAGCGGCCGGGGACTTGTTCCGCTGTGATGTGTTCCTCTTCGCCGCCACTCGCGGCGTTCCTCCAGTGGGAGGCGGTGTCCGGGACGTGCGGATGGCCCAGTTCGGCGCCAACCGGCCGCTGGTGGAGGACTACGCCCGGCAGGCCCGGCAGGCGGGATTCCGGGGACTCTTTATTGTACTATCCGACCCGGTGGATCCCCTGTGCAAGGCGGCGTATCTGGCCTCCAACCAGGGGCCCGACGGCCAGTGGGACGGGCAGGGGCTTCGGGCGGAACAGATCCAGGGCTTCGGACTGGGGGTCATGAACGCCCGGGCGGCCTATTTTGCCAAACAGGATCCCCGGTTCCGCAGCTTCCTGCTGGATGGCCGCAGCTATGGTCCTCACGGTCAGGGGCTGGTGATCGCCAACTCCCTCTCCCATTATGATGACGGCCTCTCCCGGGAGCTGACGGAGCTGGTGGCCACCGCCAATCTGCGGATCCGGGAGCTGGGCTTCAAGCCCTATGTGGCTCCTGCCATTTCCTCCGGCGCCATGCAGCTGCTGCTGACGCTCCGCCGGAGCTGGCATTGCAGCTCGGCGGCTCTGGGGGGGATCTGGTTCGGCGTCCGCAACCGTTTAACCGCCGCCGGTCTGGAAATCGAGACTGCCTCTTTGCCCACACCGCTGTTCGAGCGGCTGCGGGAAACCCAGACGCTTCTGCGGGAGATCATTTAGCGGGCGGCTGCCGCCGCGTTTCATCATACCGGCCGCTGCATGCCGCTTTGCCCCGCGCACCGGGCGGGGGCTCGGCCGGAATGCAGCCGGACGCAGGAAGGAGATGATCGGCATATCTGAAGAACTGACGGTGATCCGCCCCGGCGGGGCGCTCTCCCCCCGGTGCGCCGGAGTGCTGGAGGCGGCCCTGGCGGGGCGGCAGGCAGAGGTGCTGTCCCGCCTGGAGGGTCCGCTGACGGGACGGCGGCTCCTGTTTGTCATCTCCCTGGATGAGGGCGGCGTGAACTGCGGGTTCTATGACCTGCTGGCCCATCTCCGCACCCATCCAAACTGCCTGGACCGCTGCGTGGGGAGCGTGCTGGTGGACGCCCCCGGCGATCTGTACACCAAGGCAGCGGGCCGGGACCTGGTGCTGGCCGCCAACCTTGCGGGCTGCGCCTTTGTGGGCCGCCCTCTGGTGGAAGGCACTGGCGATCTGCGGAACTTCACGGTCCAGGCCCGAAACGCTGGCTGTTCTTTGGAAGCGGCCTACCATCTGGCGGCGGCGGATCTGGTGGAGCGGGTGCTGGCCTTCTCCCTCCCCCGGCTGGAGCGGCCGAAGCTACTGGCCCTCCACGCCTCCAGCCGGGCCACCTCCAACACCCTGGCCCTGTGGGGGCTGGTGCGGACCCGGCTGGAGGAACGCTGTGACATCACGGAGATCTGCCTGCGGAACGGCACGCTGGAGGACTGTGCCGGCTGCCCCTACACCACCTGCCTCCACTTCGGAGAACAGGGCGGGTGCTTCTATGGCGGCGTCATGGTCCAGGAGGTCTACCCCGCCATCCGGGAGGCGGACGCGCTGGTGCTGCTGTGCCCCAATTACAACGACGCTCTGTCCGCCAACCTGACGGCAGCCATCAACCGGCTGACGGCCCTGTACCGCACCACCTCCTTTGCGGACAAGGCGGTGTTCGCCATCGTGGTGTCCGGCTACTCCGGCGGGGACATCGTGGCCTGTCAGGCGGCGGGAGCCATGAACATGAACAAGGGCTTCTGGCTGCCGGCGAACTTCTGCCTGCTGGAGACCGCCAACGACAAGGGCGAGGCCCTGGCCCTGCCGGGGATTCAGGACCGGGCGGATCGGTTCGCGGAGAATATGTTATGTCAGCTTGCATACTAGAAGAAGGCACGCCGAAAGGCGTGCCGCTTTTCTTGCTATGTGTTTGGGGTAGTATCGAACTCTATCACCACGTTTCCTTTGGCGTCATAGGCAAGAATAATCGGATATCCGTACGCCCGTTCCGGATTTCTTTTCCGCGGCAGGACCTCCATAATCCAAAAAAACGTGTGGTCTCCCTGCTTGATAAACGCCTCCCGTTCCACAGACAGGCAGTAAAACTCTGGGGCCGCCTGGTCAAAAGGCTCCGCCCTAATTTGCAGTTCTACGAGTTCAATTGTCGGATCGTCGATTCGGCCGAAATAGCAGTTTACCATCCTGTCATCATAGACAGCATCGTATTGGCCCACATACAACGGTGCATCGCCGGTACAGTCTACTGCGGAACCCCGTTCCGTCTCCCATCCCAATAGTCCTAAGTGCGTATCTGTCATTAAGAGCGCATTTTCATTTTCCATCAGATATAGGAGGCCAGTCGCTCTCAACTCCGGTTCCCAGCGCCGTTCCACAAGGTGGGTCCGACCTATGCCCTGCAAGTCCGCCGACCTATGAGCGGTCTGGATCGGCAGCAGCAAGCATATCCCCAGCAGGTGGTTCACCATCAAAAGAAATGCTAGTGCCAGGAGTGCCCAGCGCAGGGCCAGACACTTCCGCGTGTACATTCTGCTCTTTTTCATGGTGCCATCCCCTCCGGCAGGGGAATCTGGATACTGCCGGATTCCCCATATATGTCATACCGCAGGGTCACATAGGTGTCCTCTGGTTCTATGGCTACGCATCCGTTCCCTGCGTTCCACCAGTCAAATGGCCCTGCAATCAAAGCCTCACCTTTCTCGCCGCTCTGGCTCTCCAAAACCATCTCCTTGCGGCCAACCACGCCCATAAACCGCCGGTCGTAGGAATCAAAATTGACAAAGGCCATGAGATGTCCCCATGGGATGCTGCGGTAGGTGCATACTCGTACTATCCGCACCACATCATCTCCAACTGTGAACTCCATCTTGGGATAGACAGCAGCAATGATCCCGCCAGATGGGCCAGCATGGTGGCTGAGATTTGGGACCCTGCGCTCTGTAATACCTGTCCAAACCCCAAGTGTCCCCTCCCCAGAAAAAAACAGTACTGAGGCCAAGATCCAGACGGCCAGCAAAATGGCCCCCCATTTCGCCACCAGCCAGCGGAAGGGGTATTGTTTGTTCAGCTCCCGTCCCACCTCATCTGGCTCTCCCATGGCGGCGATGGCCCGCTCTTCTGCCAGCTCCTCGTCATACCCCAGCTCCCGCAGGGCCTCCATGTGGTCCTCGATGTGGCCGTCCAGCTCCGACCGAATGGCCTCCCGCTCCTTCTCCGTCACACGGCGCAGGGACGAAAGCACCCGGTCCGTATAATCCCGCCTGTCCATATCATGCCGGGTCCAGCCCCGGACAGGCCCGGAGCACCGCATTCACCGCGCCGGAGTAGGTCTGCCAGGCGGCAGCCTCCTCCCGCAGCACCGCCGCCCCCCGGTGGGTAAGGCGGTAGTATTTCCGCATCCGGCCGGTGGGGGCCTCCTGCTGATACGCCTCCACCGCCCCGTCCCGCTCCAGGCCGTGGAGCACCGGGTACAGCGTCCCCTCCTTCATCTCAAAGGTGTGGTCGGATCTGCGGGCCAGCTCCACGATCATCTGGTAGCCGTACATATCCTCCCCCGCCAGCAGGGACAGCACCAGCAGCTGGGCGTGGTCCATGGTCTGCTTTTTTGCCATCGGGCACCTCCTGTCCAGGCAACATACCTAGAATTACTATGCCTTTAGTATACATAGTAATTCTAGGTATGTCAATTACAAAAAACGCGCGCCTGCGGCGCGCGCTTTTTTTCCTCAATTCTTCCCGATCCCCAGCAGATCCCGGCCATGGCTGTTCAAATGCGGTGCCAGCTGCTCGTAGGACAGCCGGAACTCCTGCGGCCCCATGGCGTAACAGGCAATCTCATAGGGGGAGAAGGCCACCGTCATCCCCTCCTCATTGAAGGAGACCGCGTAGCTGCTCCAGTTTGCGGCAATGTCTTGATAGTCCTCCCAGTAGCCGGCCTCCACGGCGGCTTCCGGCGTCATGTCGATCTGGCGGATGATCTCGTCCCGGACCGCGTCCAGAAATATCTGCCCGTCCGCTGCCAGAATCTCAGGCGCGAAGAACTGGCCCGTCATCAGGTCGAAGTTCCAGGCCAGCAGTACCGTGTTGGGGTGGGCCCCGCCGGTATAGCTGTAATACTCCGCCTGGATGCACACCATCTGCTCCGTCTGATAGACAGAACAGTCCAGCTCCAGCGTGTAGGGTGTCCAATTCCCACCGGACTCCGTCCGAAAGGCCAGCTCCTCCTCTGCCCAGGCCGTCACCTCGTCAAAGCCATCCGCCCCGGCCCAGTCGCGGAACCGGCTGTTGAAGGCCTCCGCCCTCTCCAGGGCCGCCGTCTCCGCCGGGGAGGCCGCCTCCGTCAGCACAGTGCCGTCCGGCAGGGTCACGGTCATCTCCGGAAGCTCATAGGAGCGCACAGCCAAAGTCGTGCCGTCCGCCGCCGCGGCGCTGTCCTCCAGCGTCTTCAGAACCACCGTGTAGGTCAAGGGCCCGGATGCAGCCTGAGTGAAGGTGGCCGCGCCCGTCATCGTGCCGCTGTCCGGCTGCTTCTGTTCCGGGACGGCAATCTCCTGCGATGCAGCCGTGGGCTCCTCCGTCTCCGGAACGGGGGCTACGCAGGCTGTCAGCATACACAGCAGCAAAAGCAGGGCGATCATCCGTTTCATAGGGGTTGCTCCTTTCCTCAGCAGGGCGCAGGCCCTCCTAAGATCACGGGACCTTCCCTCCACTCCGTGCCGCCGGCGGCGGAGAGGCGGGGATACGCCAGGGTATACAGGTCCGTGGCGCGGACCTCCAGTTCAAACAGGCGCCGGGCCTCCGGGCCCAACCGCCGGACCTGCGCCGGCCTGGTCAGCACCGGCACGGCTGCCGCCTCCCGCATCCGGGAGAGCAGTCGGCAACCGGTCCCATTGGCCGCCAGCACCCGCAGATAGGGCACCCGCTCCGGCATATCGCCGGGCGTCAGTCCCAGGTAGGCCCACAGCACCATCCGCCGCAGGCGGGCCATGGCGTAACGCTTCGTCTTGGCTGCGGCCAGCAGTTCGGGCAGCGAGGCGGCAGCGCGGGAGGCGTCGTACAGTCGATTCCAAATGCCCTCCCGCCCCTGGTCCAGGGCGGCAAAGTCCGCCGCCGTCATGGACCGCAGCCGGGCCAGAATGGCCCGGTGACTGTTCTCCCAGAACACCGGGGCCCGGCCGGCGGCCTCTTCCAGCTCATAAGCGCGGGCCACGGCCGGAGGCAGCAGGGACAGGGCCTCCTCCCGTTTCCCCTGCCGCAGCAGCGCCCGGAGGCCGGAGGCCGAGGGGTGGGTGTCCGGCGCCAGGGTGCCGTCGTGGGCGCTGCCCTCCCTCCGGATGGTCACCGGCCGGAGGGGGGCGTTCTGCCCCAGCAGGGCCTTGCAGTACTCGATGCCCAAAATGTTGTTGGGAGACTCCAGCAGGGCGGCGTCCTCCTCCGGCAGCAGGCCGGTCAGCGCCCGCTGCCGGGCAGCGGCAAAGCTCACCGCTCCAGGCAGCACCTCTCGGAGCCGGTCTCGGAAGGACGGCGCCAGCAGCGCGGCGGCCACCCGCTCCAGGGCGGAGACATCGCCGCACTCACTGCCGAACAGCAGGTGCTCCACAACCCCGGTGGCCGCCAGCGCCTGGACGCCTCCGGCGGCAAATCCTTCCGCCGAGGACACCGCCCAGGGCAGGGGCAGCTCCAGCACCAGGTCCGCGCCGCTCTCCACGGCGGCCCTGGCCCGGGCGTGTTTGCGCAGCAGGGCGAAGTCCCCCCGCTGCACGAAGTTCCCGCTCATCACGCAGACCATGGCCGTGTCCGGTCCCAGCGCCGCCCGGCCTGCCTCCAGAAGCCGCAGGTGCCCGCTGTGGAGCGGATTGTATTCTACGATTATACCTGCGGCCCCCATGGATTTCTCCCCTTCCAAATGACAAAAAAGTTACAGTCCGGTGTCAGTCTCGTCAATTTTTTATCAATGCCGCCCGCATGGGGCTTTTTTTCGATCATACCATACTTTCCGGAAAACGTCCAGCCGGACCGATTCCGGGCTGCTCTGCGGCGAGCAGACGCCGCTGCGCCGGAACTTCCCCGGCAAAAAAGCGCCGGTTCGTTCAAAATTCCGGTTGTAACCGGGGAAATCTCTGGTATAATGAGAAGTGCGCCGGGACCCGCCCCGCCGGGGTACGGGTTCCCTTTCAGCCAGGCATCTGCCTGCAATTCATACGATGTGGGGATGTCCACGGGCATTTCCAAAAAAGAGGAGACGGTAAACATGAACATTCTGGTTATCAACGCTGGCAGCTCTTCCTTGAAGTATCAGCTGCTGAATCCCGAGACCGGCGCCCTGCTGGCCAAGGGCCTGTGCGAACGGATCGGCATCGACGGCAAGTTCACCTACAAGCCCCAGGTGGAGGGCAAGCAGGTGCTGGACGCCGTCGATGTGGCCATGCCCACCCATTCCGAGGCCATCCAGGCCGTGCTGAACGCTCTGGTGGACAAGGACAACGGCGTCATCGGCTCCATGCAGGAGATCGATGCGGTGGGCCACCGGGTGGTCCATGGCGGCGAGGCCTTTGCCGGCTCTGTGCTCATCACCGATGAGGTCATGAAGGCCCTGGAGGAGTGCATCCCCCTGGCCCCCCTCCACAACCCCGCCAACATCACCGGCATCAACGCCTGCACCGCCGTCATGGGCAAGGACGTGCCCCAGGTGGCCGTGTTCGACACCGCCTTCCACCAGACGATGCCCGCCAAGGCCTATATGTACGCCCTGCCCTATGAATACTATGAGAAGGACAAGGTTCGCCGCTACGGCTTCCACGGCACCTCCCACAAGTATGTCTCCGGCCGGGCTGCCGCCATGCTGGGCAAGAAGCCCGAGGAGCTGAAGCTGATCTCCTGCCACCTGGGCAACGGCTCCTCCATCGCCGCTGTGGACGGCGGCAAGAGCGTGGACACCTCCATGGGCTTCACTCCCCTGGCCGGCCTGCCCATGGGCACCCGCTCCGGCGACCTGGACGCCGGCATCCTGCAGTACCTGATGAACAAGTACGGCATGTAAGCTCCAACCTTCAGGCTAGGAGTAAAAATCCCGAAAGAGAAATCGTGCTGATAATTGATGTTAGCCGACAAA
>ENA-UPWK01000911-UPWK01000911.1-human-gut-metagenome-genome-assembly--contig:-NODE-911-length-25843-cov-10.346309_pt1 | contig 25843 bp, 19 predicted proteins | sample MGYA00250048_ERZ773373 | MGnify/ENA primary metagenome ERZ773373 (study PRJEB29103, sample SAMN06112059) | human gut metagenome | biome: human gut; feature: ankylosing spondylitis patient; material... | reverse complement strand
AGACGTGGATGTCTGTTGTACATCTCTCTACGGAAAAATTGCTAGTTTTCGAGATCGAGAGAAGATAATACGTTATTTACTCCAAAAAGAATGAGCCTCGACTAAACGTAGTCGGGGCTTTTTATGTTTACAAACATCAAAGAATAAATAACAACCAATCATTCAATAACCTACTTTTGTGTAGAATGTCTAATTAAAAACAATAGAACTATGGCAGAAGATAGTAAGCAAGAACACTCTTTGGATAAAAATAGTAGCAAGAAAATAGAGAAGCATGAGATAAGTACTCCTTTTCTAGGCTTGGTCCCGATTCCCTCTCTTTTAATTGATCGTGTTGATATAGATTTTCAGATGGAGGCCACTGAATCTAGTTCAGCATCGGATAAGGACTATGATGAAAATAAAGAAGTGTCTGAATAGTCGTTTTTTATTAGGATACTCTTTCTAAAACCAATATTGTATCAGAACGAAAATAGAATCAAAAAAAGAATAGATTATGAGTAATGTAGAAGAACACGCCCACGAACAGAAAGCTGGGATGAAATGCCCGCAATGCGGTGCATTCATTGAGACATCTATCTTTGAACTGCTCACTTCGAACACTCTGTTGTGCCCGTCGTGTCACCTGCGCCTTTCGACTGACCGGATGAAATCAAAACCAGCATTCGATGCGTTGCGCAAAGTACAGCAAGCTCAGCAAAATTTAGAAGAGAAAAGTAAGCATGATTGAGAAAAGAGGTAGCTTCAGCTACCTCTTAATTATATATCGTCTTTTCCCAATTGTCCAGTACCGTTACATCCCACTTGGGAAGTTCCGGATTAATATAGGTAACAGATTTACCATATACAGAGAAGCTTTTCCCGATAAATTCGCTAATAGCTTCATCTTCTCCTTTCTGTAAGCAGATATTCATAAAAACGTGCATCTCATCCCAGTTGGTTGGCCCGATGAACAATGATTCAATAAACCGACCTTTAACGGGAGCGCCGACTACTTGGTTTCTTATCCGCTCAACTAGAGAAATAGCTTCTTCAAATGTCATATAGATGGTTTTTCGACAAATATAAGAAAAAGGTTTGATTATCCTTTCATTAACATAATATCTTCCCTTATCTCTATATATTTAGTATATTTTTCTGGATCGTTGGTATAATCTGTCATTTTTTTGATCGCTTGATGATTGGCAGAGGAAATGCAGAGGTTCCAACATGGAAGATGAATATTGTCAAGAATACAAATTCTTATTCCATTTTATAAGTTAATAAATTTGCATTTATTTTATTATCGAATCCTATTCCCTATATTTGCATAGAAATTCAATCAGAATCTGAGTTTTTGCCTTCGGTTTTACGAATGATTTACAATGACTTGTTTTTCTTGTTGATAATATGTTGAATTATAAATGATTATGTTTTATATGCCTCAAATTTATTATATTTGGGGTCTAAATAAAAAGTACAATATGAAATCAAATAAAATCACTCATACCATCGCATTTTTCATCATCGGCTTGTTTACTTTTGTCTCTTCACAGGCGCAGGAAGCAAAGACTCTTTTTATCAACGTTCCGGATTCACTTTGTCCCTTGCTTACGAAGGTGAACCGTGAAGACTGCATCGACTTTCTGAGCAGTAAAATGAAAGCACAGGTGGAAAACCGCTTCGGGCAGAAGTCGGAAATGACCGACCTGAGTAAGGACTATATCCGGATGCAGATGACTCCGGAAACCACTTGGCAGATGAAAGTATTGGCTTTGAATGATACCACGAATGTGATTTGTACGGTAGCTACGGCATGTGCTCCGGCTTGTGACAGCAGCATCCGCTTCTATACTACAGACTGGAAACCTCTGACTGCCGATTCATTCATCACCCTGCCGGTCATGAACGATTTTCTGCTTACTCCGGACTCCACTGCGATATACGAATTTGACGAGGCCTCCCGTTCTGCAGACATCTTATTGATGAAAGTGGATATGAACAAGGAAAATACAGAACTGGCTGTCACTCTGTCCACTCCCGACTATATGTCAAAAGAAACGGCAGAAAAACTTAAACCGTTTCTCCGCCGTCCTATTGTTTATCAGTGGAAGAATGGAGCGTTTACCAAATAAACAGCTCCGCCCCATTTCCACTAATTATCCATTTTCCATTCTCCATTATCCATTAACCAAGCACTCATTGATGAATGCCACCATCTCCGGTGTATGTTCTTCTACGCTTTGAAGTAGTTTGAACTGTGCCTTGGTGCGCACCAGATTATGTTCGGGATATTTGATTTTGTAGTAAGTATCTCCGTTGATATAATCGGCAAGGAACCGTACGCACTGCATATAGGGGAATAAAGCGGCAGCATAAGGCAGATTCTCTATTTCAATGGGAGTGAGGAACGATTTGGCACCTTTCAGATATCCTTTGGTGAATGCCTTGAATATCTCCATGTTGAAGTTCACACGATTCAGGTCTTTGTCATCTTCATCTCCGGTGTTGGCACCTGTACGGAGGAAATCACCGTAGTCGGAGAAGATGAAACTCGGCATTACCGTATCCAGGTCGATGACGCAAAGCACTTTCCCGTCTTCATCAAACATCATGTTGTTTACTTTCGTATCGCAATGGCATACTCGTTTCGGAAGCTTTCCTTCGCGGAACAGGCGTTCTGCCTTGCACATTTCGTCCGCACGTTTTTCTATCTCGTCCAGATAATACTGTACTTCGGCTACTCGTCCGGCAGCATTGGCAGCGACTGCATCACGTAGCTGTTTGAGACGGAATTCCATGTTATGGAAGTCGGGGATGGTTTCTCCCAGTGTTTCCGGAATGTCGGCAAGCATAGCCTGAAAGTTTCCGAAAGCCTCTCCTGCATAATTGGAATATTCCGGATTGACAGTCTCGTACGTTTTGGCACGCGGAATGAATACCATGACACGCCAGTAGCTTTCTCCATCAAACCAATAAGTTTTTCCTTCTTCAGTGGCGAGGAAAGAGAGAACTTTGCGGTCGATGTCGGCTTCTCCGGCTTCGGTCAGTTTCTTGCGAATATGTCCGGTGACTGCGGCAATATTGGATTGAAGCATTTCTACATTCTGGAAGATGGCATGGTTGATGCGTTGCAGAACGTAGTCGGGGGCGTCTGCTTCCTGTGTGTTAACTTTGTATGTGTCGTTGATAAGTCCTGCTCCCAAAGGCTTAATCTCTGTGATAGTACCTTGGGTGTTGAACTTGGCTACAATACTTGATAAATCTTTCATGGGTCTTTTCTTTAAAATTTATACTAAGGTTATCGATAATCATATTTGGCGGCTTCGGTAGCCTGACTGCCGGAACGGACTGGTACCAGAGTGAACCCCCAGTTGTATTCGCGGTTGGCGGGAATCTGGTGGAAAGGTTCGGGACGTGCCCCCCAACTATCATAACCGCCTACTCCCTGTTGCTTCATGTCGACACAAACTTCGACGAAGTCTCTTGGAGTGACGTCGTTGACGTGATGCATCCGGCGCAATACATTGCGGGCGGCCTTCTCGTCGTGGTTGGCAGCTTCTTCCGGGCTGAAGTTATTCCATTGGTAGGGGTGGGGTAGCGCTTCTTCCGAGTCGAAGTCCTCGACGGAATTGCGCAGTGCGTTGAAACCGATCAGGCTGTCGGCAACGATGACAAGGCCGTTTCCTTTATCGGGAGACAGGTTAAGCCAGCGCGTATCCGTGTGGTGTCCGTTCTCCTGAGGACGTACATAGTTGAAGTACATCTTATCGGCGGTTGTCTGATAGATGCCTACCATGGTTCCGTGATTGCGGTCGATGTAGTTTTCTTCCGGACCACGTCCGAAATACTGTACATTATTCATCTGTGCCGGTAAGCGGAAACGTACACCGATGCGGGGAACTTCCAGCTTGGAAGCGGCTTTGCGGGCTGCATCACTTCCGGGAGTGAAGGTAGCCATGCGGGTAGCTTCGGAGACTTCTGTTTCGGCAGCCTGCATATCGGTAGAAGTAAATTTTGCATTTACATGAACGATTCCGCTTGGGTATATCTTATAGGTGACAACATACAGATTGCCGGCTGCCAGCAGATAAGTTGCCTGCAACAGGACGGCTTTGTCTTCTGTGCTTACCTTCGTGTCTGTCACGTGGAAGTCTTTGCTGGACTGTTTCCATACGTGGAGGCGTTTGGGAGCACCGTTTCCGTAATCATTGTCATTAGGCGCACGCCAGAAGTTGGGCTGGATGCCGAATCCGTCTTTGAAGTATTCGGTTCCATCCACTTTGTATGAGGTAACCAGACCGCTCTTCTTGTTGAATACAAAATTTACTTTTGAAGAAGAAACAGTCAGTTCGTCTCCTTGGGTTTGAGTTTGTAATGCGGGGCCGTTGGCTTTGTACGTATTCCTTTCGGCTTCAACGGGCAGACGGAACTGGTCATATGCAATTTCGTATCCGGCGGGAATCAGCGGTTCCGGTTCTACGGCTATCACACTGAAGTTAACGAAATATTCCGTTCCCGGACGGGCTTTCAGACCATTTACCGGTACGGTGAATTCTTTCGAAGCTTGCGGAGCGATGTCCAGTGATACCTTTCCGCTTTTGACGGTTTTTCCGTTGGCCAGTACGCTGTAATGTATCTGATACTTTTTCAGATTGGTGAAGTAGAAACGGTTCGTGATGTTGAACTTGCCCGATGCTGCGTCAATCGCATCGAAGCCGACATTCTGATGCACGTATTTCACTTCTGCCATTGCCGGATGCAGACCACGGTCGGGGTTAACAAGACCGTTGCAGAGGAAATTACCGTCGCTGGGTGCATTTACTCCGAAGTCACCTCCATAAGCCCAGTATTCTCTTCCGTTCTTGTCTTTCTGGAGCAGACCCTGATCTACCCAGTCCCAGATATATCCTCCCTGAAGGTTCGGATATTTATAGATAGCCTGCCATTGTCCCCAGAGATTTCCGGTAGAGTTGCCCATTGCGTGTGCATATTCTGACGGGACAATAGGACGGTCGCTGCCGTTCTTGCCGATATCTTCCAGCCAGCCGGCACCCGGATACTGAGGTACGTACATATCGGTGTTCCATTCCCATTGTGCACGTTCATAGTTGACGGGACGTTGCATGATGTTCTTGTCGGCTTCTTTCAACCAAAGATAAGTCTGGTAGAAGTTGTATCCGTTTCCGGCTTCATTTCCTAACGACCAGAAAGTGACGCTGGGGTAGTTCTTGTTGCGTTCGAACATATTGATTGTGCGATCCATGTGTGGTTTCAGCCATTCGGGATTGTTGCCTAATGAGCCGCCTTTACGTAGATCGTAGTACATACCGTGGCTTTCGATATTGGCTTCATCGTACACGTAAAGTCCGTATTCGTCGCAAAGTTCATAGAAACGGCGGTCCTGCGGATAATGGCAGAGACGTACACTGTTCAGATTATGCTGTTTCATTAGTTCGAAGTCCCGACGCATCAGTTCTTCGGTGACGTAATGTCCGGTTTCCGGATTATGTTCGTGGATATTGACTCCTTTCAATTTCAGCGGTTGTCCGTTGATAAACAGGCATACATAAGGTTTTCCGTTGGCGGCTTTCTGATCGATAGGTTTGATCTCGATGCGACGGAATCCTACGTTGAAAGGGATAATCTCATTGACTTTACCCTCTTCTTTGACAGTCATTACCAGCTTGTAAAGGTTCGGGTGTTCCGATGTCCATGTGTGTACATCGGTCAGATTCTTGTCAAAAGAAAGGGTTCGTGTCTCGTTGACAGGGACATAAGTTGTCTTCTCTTCGGTGGCAACTACTTTTCCCTGAGCGTCGAGCAGTTCATATGCCAGTGTCAGATTGGTTGCAGCCGGACGATGATTGCGCAGGTCGACGTTCAAAGCGAATACTCCGTTCTTGTAACTGTCATCCAGTGTCGATGTGATGCGGAAATCTTTCAGGGCGGCTTTGGGCTGTGAATACAGATAAACATCCCGTTCGATACCGCTGATACGCCAGAAGTCCTGACATTCCAGATAAGAACCTGTGCTCCAACGGAAGATTTTCAGTGTAAGTACATTCTTACCCGGTTTCACGTATTTGTTGATCAGGAATTCTGCGGGGTTCTTGGAATCTTCGCTGTATCCTACTTCTTGTCCGTTGATGTATACATATACACCTGATTTCGCTCCGGCGAGGTGGAGGTAGATATCCCGTTCTTTCCAATCGGCGGGAATATCGATGTCCCGACGGTAGACTCCCACGGGATTGGCTTCCGGAAGGCTGGGAGGCTGCGGATTACGGGGCTTGAACTCATAACCGTGGTTGGTGTAGATAGCCACTCCATACCCTTGTACTTCCCAGTTGCCCGGGACTTTGATATCATTCCAGGAGTCCGTGCTCACGGAAGGGTCGGTGATATTGGCGGGAAGGTCTTTGTAGCTGTCTGCGAAGAAGAACTTCCATGTACCGTTCAGCAACTGATAATAGTTGCTTTTTTCAAACTTCCCGGTAAGTGCATCAGTCCGGTTATCGTACGTCATGAAGGAAGTACGCGGATATTCTTTATTGACCGATACAACTTGCACATCCTGCCAGTAAGGTTTGTCGGATGTCTTTTCGGCCATAGCGCCTGTTGTTAACAGAGAGAATATTCCTGCCAGTAATAGGTGATATGATCTGTATTTCATGTTTTTCAATCTTGTTTCTTTTTTTATTTAACTTTGATATGGTCGAAGCCTTCCCCATAAACTCCGATAACGGCACTTTGCGATACAAATGCGTTGGGGTCGATATCTTTAATCAGTCGGAAGATGATGGTAGACTCCCGCTTTTTGGCAAGCACAAACATCATTTTCACTTCTCTGCCTGTGTAGAAGCCGGTTGCATTGATGATCGTCACTCCACGGTGAGGGTATTCGTTGATGTGTCGTCCTATCTCCTCATATTTATTGGATATGATAAAAAACTGGACAGACTGACGTGCGCTGTTCACTACCTGATCGAGGACGAAACTGCAAATGTAAAGTGTTGCAAATCCGTATACCACCTTCTCCCAGTCCTTCAGAACGAAATAACTGGAGGTAATGATGATCATATCGCAGATCAGTATGACTCTTCCCAAGGTTATGTCCCGGTATTTGTTGATGATGGCGGCAATGACGTCCGTACCGCCGGTGCTTCCGTTGGCGCAGAACGCAACTCCGATACCGCCGCCACAGAACGATGCTCCGATGACGCATGCCATGAAAGGTTGGTCGCGAAGAAGGGAAACGCCTGATGCCAGTTGCTGGATAACGGACAGGAAGAAAGTCAGGGTGAATACTCCAAAAATAGTTTTAATACAGAACTTTAATCCCAATAACTTAAGCGCAAGCAACAATAAGAAAAAGTTAATGCTGAAATATGTATACTGTACCGGGAATCCCGTTGCCCAATATACAATAGATGCAATACCCGGCACTCCGCCCGTCGTAATGTCGTTGGGGAGTAGGAAAACGGTCCATCCGATGCCATAAAGTATCATACCTACGGCGATCATCACATAATCTTTGGCTTCCCGAAGGATAGTCTGTCTAGAGGGTTTTAAAATATCTGCTTTCATATAGGTGATTATAATAATCAGTAAAGTGCCGAACATGAACTTACGGATAACCTGACTTTTTCCCAGTCTGGCTATCCGTAAGTTTATATATTAATAAGGTATAATGGCTTATTCGGCAAAAGCATGTCTGTAACCTTGCACTTTGTTCCATCCGCCACGGGTGAAATCAGGAACTTCTACCGGAGCAGAACCGTTTTCGATGGAGAGTCTGGTCAGTTCGGCCATACAACACCATTCTGCGAGGTCGTAAACGTCCATGTCCAGTGGCAAACCATTGCGCAGACAGTATACCAGACGATAGTCCATGATATAATCCATACCGCCGTGTCCACCTACTTTCTTGGCAGTTTCTTCCAGTTCTTTGTGAATAGGATCTTTGTATTTAGCCATCAATGCTTTTTTTACATCTTCAGATACAGAACCGTGTGCGTTCAGCTTTTCGTGATTCGGCACATCATTAGAGTCTACTTGTGTAGGTCTCAGACAGTATTCCTCAATCGGATATTTGCTGGCATAGCCATCAGCTCCAACTACCTGGTACATACGGCTGTAAGGACGGGGAGTCATTACATTGTGCTGTATCAGCATTGTTTTGCCGTTCTCCGTACGGATGAGGGTTGTGGTCTGGTCTCCGTTCTGGAAGTCTTTTACTTCTTTTCCGGTAGACTTTTTAATGTATGCCGGACCGTTCACAGCTTTGGTGTCCATAGCTACGAGAGTTTTCATACGGTCGCCACGGTGAATATTGAGTACCTGGCAAGCCGGGCCCATACCATGAGTTGCATATACATCACCACGATGTTTCTGATTGTAGTCCATACGCCAGTTGTTCCAGTAATACGGCCAGAAGTCTTCCAGATTGTGTATATAAGCACCTTCTACGTGAAGTACCTCACCGAATACACCTTGTTGTGCCATATTGAGTGAAGTCAGTTCAAAGAAGTCATATACGCAGTTTTCCAGTTGCATACAGTGTTTGCGAGTCTTTTCAGAAGTGTTGATTAGCTTCCAGATTTCATCCAGTGTCATAGCGGCAGGTACTTCGATGGCTACATGTTTGCCATGTTCCATAGCGTATACACCCATGTCTGCATGGTGTTTCCAGTCTGTAGCTATGTATACCACGTCGATATCGTCACGTTCGCAGAGCTTTTTCCATGCTTTTTCGTCTCCTGCGTAGGAAGCTGCTTTCGGCAGACCGGCTTTCTCCAGTATCTTTTGAGCATTTTCAACACGTTCGGGGAGAAGATCGCATAAAGCTACAATCTGAGTTCCCGGAATATGTGTCCAGCGTTCAACCGCACCGGGACCGCGCATTCCCAATCCGATAAAGCCTACACGAACCGTTTCAAGTTTAGGAGTAACGAGTTGGATTACATCTTGCTGATTTGCCGGACGAGCCGGAGTTTCTACTTTAATCGGAGAGAACTTTGCTTTTGTCTTTTGAGCAAAACTGGTCTGGCAGGTCAACAATGCAAGACCGATGAGTGTGTTAAGTAGTAGTTTCTTCATCTTTCTTTTAATTTTTAATTGGGGGTTATTAATTGGTTTTTCATTTCGGTGTCAAAAATACTAATTAATTAATCAATCCAGTGTAATTATTGTAGATATTTTCATTGCCCGTCTATATTTTTGGTAGAAAAAGAGTCGCACTATTCGCTATGTTATAATGATATTTTCGGCATCGCCCGAACAGTGAGCGATGCCGTTTCTACATCTGTAATGTGTGTTAAGTTAAATTATTCTTATAACAGAATACGTTTTCCGTCAGCTTGTACGGCATATAATTTGGCATTCACCATCAATATAGATGAAGGAATCTCGAAAGTCGTGAAGGTAGAAAAATAAAGTAATTTTCCATTTTCATCATTCTCTCTGAGTTCAAAAGCCACAGCTTCATCTCCGTTTTGGATGGAGACCTTGCGTCCTGCCAGCTCTGCCGTGATAGCTTTGGTTATCTTCTGATTTTCTTTGAATTGAGTGTAATATCCGACATCTCCGACTGCCGAATAGCGGTAGTCATTCGATGGAAACTCACTTTTCTTTCTGTCTTCAATGTATTGGAAAGCATGTTTCGGGGCAGGGAATTGTGCCATGTATTCTTTTGCTTCCCGAATCATCGCATCACTTACATAGTATTTGTATGTTCCATACTGTTCGATAGTCGTATTGACAGGTTCGAAGAATCCCCACATCTCGAAAAAGTCTGTCAGGTTCTGATTGGCGGCTTTACTTGCCATTTTGGCAAATTCAAGTTGCTTTTTCCCGGGATCTTCACCTTCGGTCATATTCACTTCACGCATCAGTTTGAAAAGTGTTTGCCAGAAATCTGTTTTATATTCGCATCGGTGATAGTAAATCCATAGTTGCCAGTTCATTCTCATATGCGTTTCTGTGTCTTCGTTCTGGTGGGTTGCGTCTCCCATATTATACCAAGCCTGCCCGTTGGCATAACGGGCGGTTGCAACGCTTCCTAACCCGTTACCACGCGATTTGTATTTTCCTAATTTATAGATAATGAAATTAGAGAACAGATTATTAGATGATTCGGTAGAACTGGCCCAGTTAATAGCTGCCTGATGAACATGGCCAATTTCATGAGCTGGTCCCCACGCGTTATCTTCCGCCGCCATTACATTATCTTCCAACAAGATATTGCCTAAGTAGGTATAGACAAATCCGATTTGATAGTCAGAAGCCCACATATAACTTCCTTCCGGTGAGATGGCAAATAAATGGTTGTTGACTTGTGATGGGCGTACATCGTCAATTCCCATTAATTCTTGTTGCCAGCCGACAATGTTATCCCATAGATGGATAGCTGAGAGGATGTTGTTGGGTACATATTCCAATAATTTGTTGCGGTGGAAATAGAACATGATCTTTTCACCGCGTATGCAGAAGTATTTGTGTGTTGATTTTTTCAATAATTCAGCGTATTTTTCGTCTGTCTTATGTTCTTTCAGGTCGAAGAAACCGTTCACTGTGCCACTTCCGAGTGGTATGTGAATTTTGATGGGTTTTGCTGTATTTGAAGTCAGTTCGGTGTTGTACATGACAAACAATTGTCCTTCTCCTTTCATAGTCAGTTTGTTGACTCCGGGATTTAGCATATAGACATCGCCTGAAGAAGCTGTTTGCTTGTATTCTGTTCCTGTTTCCCAAATACACTGCATTGAAATATTCTGTCCGTATGTGTCACCAACCAATACGATGATATCGTCTCCTGCCTTGACGGATATACCAGTCGGATTGTCGAGATCACTATATTTCTTAGTCATTAATTTATCCGCCCATTCAGCAATATTACTGTATGGTTCATAGCTGCGAATGCGAAATTCTTTTTCCCATTTGTCGTATGTATTGTCACGAACCGCTTCTGCTATTCTGACGAAATAGTCTGGCAGAGCTTGTATCTGTTCGTTGGTGACGTTGTTCTTTATTTCCGTACAAGTTATATCGGTGAATACGGTAAGAAGTTGTTTATCCAGTGTTTTATCCGTATTTGTTTTGTAAAATTCCATTTCATCACAGCTTACAAAATCACCCAGACCGCTTAATACTTCGAATTTGATTCCGGTCGCTTTTATGCCTTCTGAAAATGAAACTTTGGAAGGAGCATTCTGCTCTTTAAAGTCATATTCTCCCTGTAATGTATAATCTGATCGGTCAGGATTGGTTGTTGTATATACTTTGACCTTTCCGAAGTTTCCATTACCGGATCGTGTATAATAAATTAAGTAGTCTATTTCCGTATCTCCTTTAAAATAGTATTCCAGCGTGACAGGGAATTTGGCGGATTGTCCCCACGGAGTGTGGAAAGGGGCAGCTCCATCAGTTGAAAATTTGCCATCATATGTATTTTCAATATCCTGTCCCTCCTGATGCTCACTCGCTTTGCCTCCGGTTGGTGTAACCTTGATGTCACCCTCAACAATTACTTCGCCTTTGGCATATTGATTAACGGTGATAGTATAGGTAGCAGTAGTTGATGTTACTTTTATGTTGGCTGTTCTTTTGGTTTCGCCTGTATTTTCATTCACTGTAATTCTCAGGAAAGTTCCTTCTGCTGCTGTCTTTTGTTTTGAGCATTGTAGCCAGTTTGCTTCATAAGAGACACTCCATTGAGCTAACTCCATAGATGTGTTAATTGGAATCTGGACAGACGTACTTGATTTATCCAGATTTTGTATCAGATATTCTTCACTGATACTGAAGGAGCTATTTATAATCGATTTTTCGGTATCCTTGCATGCCAGTGAAACTGTGAATAGAGTAAAAAGGGCTAACAGGTTAGTAATGAATCTTTTTATTGTCATTTTTTTGCTGTATTAGTTTTTAAGATAGATGAGGTATAAAAGGGTGAATCAAAAGTCTGACTCACCCTTTGTCTCTCATTTATTATTCGGACAGTATGAACAGACTAAATTCGCTCCATACAAAGAAGGAACCACCGGTCCAGTTGCTTTCACATTCAAAGCGTAAGGTGTTGGCAGCATTGTCTATTGAAACGTCGGGAGAAACATAAACTCCTGCAGCACCTGACGGGAGACCATCTTCATCCCACGCAAAACGCTTGTAAAGTTGTAAATTGTTCTCATTCGTTCCTGTATATAAATTGAACCATGCCAAAGCGGCATTTCCGTTATTTGATCTGTTTGTATAGGTGAAACGGAATGTCTTAGTTGATACGGGCAATTTTACTTGAACATAATGCTTGTCGGCAATTGATACACTCCACGCGCTGTGGAAGTAGGTACCTATATCTCCATCCAATAAATTAGCTAAGGAACCTTCTGACGGTTCTATTGCATTACTGGAAAGCATGTCCGCTGTCAGACTGTATTTTTCAACAGATGCAACCAGTATAAATGGATTCGTGTCGAATTCGAAACCGTCTTTTCCATTAATTTCCAGAATCTTTATACCCACATTTCCGGAGGTCTTCGTAAACTTAGGGATATTAACTTGAACAGAAGATGTGTTTCCAGGCTCAAATGAGATGATATCCGAAACCAACGTTGCTCCTTCTAAGGTAGTAGTAGTTTCATCAATTGCTACTTTACAGGTGAAATTCCATTGGTTTTCGACTTGCAATCCTAAATCAAGAGCAATGGTGCCTCCACTTTGGGGCAGATATTTAGTCACGGTTCCTGAACTGGATTCAGTGACTGAAAGAGAGGGAGTAATAATCTCCGGTTTCAGAACTAATGTGTTTTTATCCGCCAGGATGGAATCGGATGTACTGGTCAGCATGATTGGAAGGACACACGTTTGTCCCTCTTCAAGAGTCTGCTCAAAGATTTCTATCTCGTTGGTATTCAACTGTAAATTGATGATCTTATAGGTTTCAGCAGAAGAATAATCGAGTTCTTCCATGTTGAACGAATAACAATTGGCAGGCATTGCCACATAGTCCAAACCTCTCTCGGAGATATACTTCTCAAAATTGACTGCATCCATTGCACCGATATGGGCAGAAGCTGTCAATGTGGGTTGACTTCCGGATTTAATGACCGTTATTGAATAGTTAGTAGCCTCTCCTGTTTTATAAAGATCTACGGCTTGCTCACCGGTGGTCTGCAGTGATAGTATTTTCTCATATTCCTGCGGATAGGTATCGTCATAATTGTCGCAGGAAGTATTCATCAGAATCATCCCGCACAAACACAATGCTATTGATATATGTTTCATATATATTCTATATTGTTATGAATGAATAAAAAATAATTAATATCCGGGTGCTTGTACCATTTGCGGATTTTTGTATACTTCGTTGTAGAATACCGGATTCAGGTACATGCGGTTTTCCCACACATAAGGTGCATCAACTGTAGTTCGTTTATTAAATTCTTCGAATGTGGGACTTTGAACTTCTGCATTCAATCCTTCCCGTTTGTTTGCTCCAAAGTACTTGGCTCCTTCTGCCCAACGGCGGACATCGAAGAAGCGGTGACCTTCGTTCCATAATTCAACAAAACGTTCATTGTGTACCCAGTCTTTTATTGTCATATTATTTGTGATATCAGCCAATGTTAATTTAGGGATTCCGGCACGTTCACGAACAGGATTTAGTGCATCAATGGCTTCCTGTGTATTTCCTAATGCTGCATGGCATTCTGCTACGTTTAGGTAGAGTTCGGCCAGGCGGAATAAGATAGTAGGTGCGCTTGTTCCGCTTGTAGAACCGCCGGCTGTATAGAATTCAGTTACCGGATCAACAAACTTTTGTGTCAGGAACCCTGTGACACTATGGTCACGATTAAATAGAGACGGATTGTAACCGTGCATTTCCGAATTCCTCATTTCCAGTTTCAGAGGAGAACCGGCCGCAAATTTAGTTCCGTAGTCACCACCGTCAAAAGCCATCCATGCATAGAAACGAGGTTCACGACCCACATTCAATTTGATAATGTCTTCCCGTGAAGAGATACCTGCTGACTCAAACCATTCAGAGGAAGGAGTAAAGTCAAGGTCTTTTTCAGGTAGTTTCCCGTTAGCTGTATAGAAATGTTCGAACGTATATAATGTAGGAGATACACCACTATAACCAGCATGCCATGTTCCATCCGATTTCTTCAGAATACGAAGCGGATAACGGGAATAAAAATCAAACTGGTTGGATAATCCCCAGATAATTTCTTTGTTTCCTTCAGATTCACGTGTACTTACGGCATAGCGCATCTTCATTACGTTTTTCAGGAATTCTTTATTATCTTCCACGTCTGCTACTCCGGGAACAAAAGGTAAGTTCAGGGATTGTCGGGAGTAATATTCGTCGTCATCGTAAAGTTCACGGTCACCGGAAGTTGTAGCTAATGTAAGTGCTTCCTGACATGCGGCCAGTGCTCTTTCCCATTTGCTCTTGTCATAAGTATTGCTTACCAAAGCTTTACCGTAACCCGGAGTCTCGAAATTCTCATTCTGCCAGTTAGGGTAGGGGAAACTTCCGTTCCATAAAGGAGATGCGGCATAAAGTAACAAACGTGCTTTTACAGCTTTAGCTATAGTAGATGTAGCGCGACCCCATTCATTGGTAACGGTGCGGTTGGCAGGAAGTACTTTGGCGGCTTCATCCAGCTGGTTCGCAATCCAGTCTACACAATAGTCAAAGTGAAAACGTCCATTATACTCTGACGTTGGGGTATCCATCGGAATGTACGAGTCTGTAATTGGGATGGGACCATATCTTCTTAAAGTAGCGAAGTGGTAATAAGCTACCAGGAATTGGCATTCGGCTCTCCATTGTTCCTTTTCTGCATCAGATGCAATGTCGCTTCCCGCATTTTCCAACTTTTGTAAAAACAGATAACATTGTCCTATATATTGGTAAGTAGTTCCCCATAGCCAGTCTTGGTTAGTGGATGATGCAGTGTTAAATGCATAGGCGCCCCAATAACCGTCTGTGTTCCATGAATAAGGTAATACATATTCGTCTGTCGTAGAGTTTATTTCCCCCAGATAGGCACTGGGTAAGTCTGTACTGACACCTCCATAACAGGAATAAAGAAATCCTAAAGCTCGGGTGGGGCTTGACATTGCGTCATCGATATTGGGTTGTTCGGGTGGAACGACGTCTAGATAATCACATGAGGTTAAGCCCAATGCAGTGATAATAACTGCTATACTTATATTTTGAAAGATGCGTGTTAGTTTCATATTTTTTCTCATAATAAATTAGAACTGAAGTTGAATTCCGACATTGACAGTTTTTTGCATAGGATAACTGTTCCAAGAAGACAGTTCAGGATCCCAAAGGTCAAACGGACTAAAGGTGAATAGATTGGCTGCGCTGACGAAAATACGTCCGTAAGGTATCTTATATCCTACTTCTACATTCTTCAATCGGAGGAAAGAACCATTTCTCAACCAGTAACTACTGTTCACTGTATTGTTGGCAACGTCTGTTGCAAGTAGTCCCAAACGAGGATATTTGGCATCCCAATTCTGTTTTTCTTCCGACCAGTAATTATCGGCTATATATTTTAATACATTTCTGTTACCGACGGCTATTCCTTCTTGGAAAGGGTCAATACCGTTTGTCATGATAGAACGCAGAGCAGAGCCACTGAAGAAGACACCAAAATCAAACTTTTTGTAGTTGACAGTTCCGCCAAATCCGTATTGTAAGCGTGGAGTACTTCCATATTTGGAGATCATCGTCTGGTCATCCGAATCAATGATACCATCACCGTTAAGGTCACGATATTTAATATCTCCGACCTTGGGTGTAGAACCCAAATTCTGGGCAGGGCTGTTATCTATTTCTTCTTGTGACTTGAATAAGCCTTCTGCTATGTAGCCGGTAATACGTGAATAAGGTTTTCCGGTTTCTGACTTCCATATTGTCGGATATTCCGGTTCATCCACATAGACCATTTTATTTTTGTTGTAGGTGAAGTTTGCCTGTAGACTGACAGACAAATCTCTGGAGAAGTTATTGGCATAATTAATACTGAATTCTACTCCCTTATTATCCATTTTACCAATATTACTCCAAGGTTTGGCAATATGATAAGCCAGTGATTGCGGCCATGCTTCACGGTTCATGAAGATGTCATAACGCTTGTCGTAGAAATAATCGAAGGTAAATGTCCAGTTGCGGAACAATGTAAAATCAATACCTATATCGAGCTTCTTTACTTTTTCCCATCCCAAACCGGACATGGCGTAGTATGCCATCTGAGGACCTCCTAATTGGTAGTCCATATTTTGTCCGGAAGTCCATTTCAAATAAGACAGGTCGTTGTTTGTAATCTTGTCTATATACAGGTAATAACTTCCGCCGGCTGTTGCCAGGTCGTCGCTACCTACAAGACCGTAGGAACCTCTGACCTTGAGATTGTCCACTACATTTTTCATTGGTTCGAAGAAAGCTTCATTGCTTATTACCCATCCTAAAGAGACGGCAGGGAAGAATCCGAAACGGTCTTCTTTGGCCAGACGTTCGGTCCCGTTGTAACCGAAGTTAAACTCAAATAGATAGCGTTGTCCGTAATCATAAGTAAGACGTCCGGAAAGGCCTTGATTACGGTTGGGTAACACGTCGCTTCTGTATTCGCGTTGTTTGTAGAGTAACATGGCACCTACATTATGCAGACCGAATTGACGGGCATAGTTTAGGTTGAACTGTAATTCAAATGTTTGGTCGGAAGACTTTCCGATAGCCGACTGACTGATATAATCGCTGCCATTCGAATTTAGCAGTTCCAATTCATAATTCGTATTTTCCAGGTCGGTTTCATCGTAGCTTCCGCTTTTTATGCGATAATAATAAGGAGCAATGCTACGATTAAAGTAAGAACTTGACCAGGTTTTGAAATTTACAAAAGCATTAATTTTAAGCCCTTTAGTGATAAAATCCAAATCCTGGTCTATCTTGATAACTGTGTTAAGTGTATTTTCGTTCGTTTCGGCAAAGGATGTCATCATCCTGGCATAGGGGTTCGTGTATAAGGTACTTCCTGAGATGATGTTATTGCCGTACATGATACGCCCGTCCTGACTTGGATAAGTAACCGGAAATTCTATGGGGGTAGTAGTCAGAATCTGTTTGAACAAATCCTCGCTTGATACATTCGGGCTTTTTTTCTGACGGATCTGAGCGTTCATATTCATTTTGATTGTTGTCGTCGGCGTCAGTTTATAAGCAATATTATTCTGGAAGGTATAGTTCATTATATTAATATTGTTGTTCCATGAATATGCTTTCCCTGTGTTCAGCAAGCCTGAATCATGGCTGACATCCAAACTCATGTAATATTTAACTTTAGAACCACCACCGGAAATGTTGACGTTGGCACGTTGGCGCATACTCATGTTTTTGAACAATACGTCTTGCCAGTTTACATCGGGGTATAGGTATGGGTTGACTCCGGATGCCGTGCGTTCCATGTCTGTAGCACTGTATTTGGGTGTAGCGGAAGAGTTTCTGGCTAATGAAGCTTTATTATACATATCCATGTAAGTAGCTCCGTCCACAAATTCCGGGAACTTGTCTAAGTAGTTGAAAGAGTTTTCCGCTGTAACGTTGATGGATGTTTTACTATTGTATTCTCCGCCTTTAGTTGTGACGATCATTATACCGTTAGCTCCGCGTGAACCATAGATAGCGGTGGCAGATGCATCTTTAAGGATAGAGAAGCTTTCAATATTCTCGGCTGGCACATAATTAAGGTCACCGGATGATATTTCTACATCATCCAATAAAATCAGAGGAGTTGCTCGTCCACCAAAAGTACCGATACCGCGAATGTAAAATTCGGCACCGGAGCCAGGCTCTCCGGAGTTTGTTTTTGCGATGACACCCGCCAACTTTCCGGCAAATGAGTTGGACAGGGTAGATGACGGCAGTTTGAGGCTGGCACCTTTTATACTTGTGATAGCTCCTGTTACGCTGACCTTCTTTTGGGTACCGGAACCGACTACGACAACTTCATTCAAGGTATGATCGTCTCCTTCCAGTACAATTTTGATATTCCCTAGATCTTCTACAGGAACTTCACGAGTTTTATATCCGATGTAAGTTACGACAAGGATCGTCTTATTGTCGGGTATGGAAAGACTAAAATTACCATCAATATCCGAGATTGTACCAGTGTTCTTGTCACCTTTAATCGTGATGTTAGCTCCAATGATGGGGCTATCGTCCACTGCGTCTATGATAGTACCGGTTACAGTACGTTTTTTCTTTTGTTGGGTGTTATTCGTTTTTTGTACGTTGAGAATAACCTCTTTGTTTTTTACGATATAGCTAATACCGCTGTCTTTGAAAACTTCATCCAGAATCTCGTCAATAGGACCATTACAATTAATGTCTTTCCGTTGTTTGTCTTCGAGATCTGCTGCATTGTAGAAAAACGTGTAGTCGCTGTTTTTTTCTATAAGCTGGATAGCTTGCATAATAGTGATTGATTGCCCCTTGATAGATATGTGTCCCTGAGCTCCAAGAGCGGACAAGGGGTAAAAGAGCAAAACGAGTGCGATATGCTTCAGATATCGCCTCCGGTAACAACTGTGATTTTTTTTCATGATTTAACTTGTTGTGAGGTTAAATATTGGGTTAATTATTAGAAATATGGTTAATTATATATTACTATTTTACTATTCTGTTTTTTGTATGTGAGGTTAAGGCTGAAACAAAGCTTCTCTATTACGTCATCCAATGTTTCATCATAACGGATGCTACCTGTGAATGAAGATTGTTTAGTAAACTTTCCTTCTAGAATTATATTTGATTGGTATATTTGATTTACAATTGAAATGAGCTGGGGTAATGGGGTTTCTTTGAAGTTGTATCTTCCGTCCTTCCAATTGATATCCATTACATTCTCAACTAATGTTTGTGCATTGTTTGGATTATACATTACCTTTTGCGATGGAGACATGATAATTTTCTCTCCTGTAGATTCTACATTAAATTCTATTTTACCATGAAACAGCGTGATTTCATTTTTTTCAGCATTAGTTTGCTTGATTTGAAAACAGGTTCCCTTTACTTCTATAAAAGCTTTATTAATATGTACTTGGAAGAAACTGCCTTCATGTTTATATACTTCAAAAAATGAGTTGCCTTCTAGCCATACTTCTCTTTTTTTGTTAAAGGCTTTTGTGTATTTAATGGAACTACCTGATTCCATCCATACTTTTGTACTGTCCGGTAAAACGTGCATTTGGTTTTGTTGTGCTATCACCATTATAAATTCGTCGTTAATATTATCTCTGACTGAATTCATCCAAAATCCTCCTATTGTTAGTAAAAGAGCGAGTGAAGCTACGGCAAAATACCATCTTAGTTCTGTTAGAACTTTGTTTCTTTTCCTATCTACACATCTTGCTTTTACTCTTTCCCATATCTGTTCTTTTATTTTAAAATCTATAGCTTTATTTTCTGATTCATTCCATTGTATTTTAAGTTCTCTATCCACTGATTCCAGGTCAGCATAGCTTCTCCGCTGCTTTTTAGTCAGCCGTCCTGCCAGCAAATCTTTAATCAAACTCATCTTTGTATCTTTATCCATCCTATCTTACTTTGTTATTATTCTATTTATTATTACTCGTATATTATAAATACACTTGAGTTAAGTCTACCCCCACATCCCTTCGATAAAAAAAATAGAAAAACTATCATTAAAATCACAATGAGCTAATATTCAATAAATTAACCACTAACCAAAAAGAAGTTTTTTTTTCGAAAAGTCATTTTTTTATCTTAGTTCTAACAGAACTTAGTTGAATTTAATAATTAGAATAGATTTTGAAGACATTATTAAAGGAAAAAAGGTAACTTTATTATAAATAAAAATCAAAAAAAATGTTGTGGTTAATGGTTATTTCTTTATTTTTGTAACACAATTGAAAAGAGATGGAGGAGACAATAATTCTGGAAAAGGTAAAAGCGGGAGATGCGGCTGCATTTTCTTTGCTGTATGACCTTTATTGGCTGAAGGTTTATAACTTTGCACGACTTTATGTCACTTCATCTTCCGTGATTTCAGAAGTAGTTCAGGATGTTTTTGTGAAAGTTTGGGAGTCCAAAGAGTTTCTTGATATTACCAAGAATTTTGATGGGTTGCTTTTTATGATTACCCGTAATATTATATTCAATTATTCGCGTAGACATTTTAATGAGCTGAATTTTAAAATGACAGTTCTGAAAGGACTTGAAAATTCTTATGATATAGAAGAGGAATTGGATGCTGCTGATTTGAAGAACTATATTGATAAATTGATTTCGCAACTTCCGGCCAGACGGCAGCAGATCTTTAGAATGAGCCGCGAAGAGCATCTATCTAATCGGGAAATCGCGGAACGTTGTGCAGTCAGTGAAAAAGCAATAGAACGGCAGATTACCTTAGCATTGAAGTTCATCAAAGAGAACCTTCCTTTATTTGTTGTATTTATGGGATAAAGACTCAAACGTATTCATGCTCATGCTTGAGCCTGAATACGTTTAATTGCCTATATGGTGTTTTTTATTTTTTCAGTTTAAAGAAAGGGTTCTTGCTAATCTTGACATCCGAAGGTTTCATATTTTCAATTTTAACAGTACGTCCTAATACATCCCCTTCAATCTTATTGTTTGAAATAACCACAGATTTACATGCTTCCAGCGTAATACCTTCTTTACGATAGTGATAAGGCTGGTAAGTCGTATCACGTATGAGTGTATTGGAGGAGAAGGTGAGTCCGTCTACCGACCGTGCGAAGAGAATCGGATAATCAAATAGGTGGAAGGTATTATCCACAATGCGGATATTGCGATGATAGGGGTACTTCTGTTCCGATGTCGGAATTTCCGGATCAATGCTGATCACGGCTTCACAGAACTGATAAATCGAAGAATTGCAAGGATAACGGAAATCATTGTTACGTATCAGCACGTCTCTGACAGCTCCTGACTCGTACCATGCATTTGCGTCTCCGGCAATCAGAATGGCAGAGCCGCTGGATTCGAATACATTGTTCTCAATAATAACCTTGCCGGGAGTAGATACAAGCAGACCACGTGCCCGGCAACTTCCGAAATGGCAGTTGCGTATTTCTGCATCAGGTGTGCAGGTCAGATTCTCTATTACATATCCGGCTTCCACTCCGGCTGGAAGTGGTGCTGATAATTCGATGATAAATTCAGCTTTATTTAGTGCTTCAAATTTATTCATTTTACCAGTAGCTACGGTACGCATGGTTTTATGCTCTATAAATCCGATTGTTTCGTCCGGACGTCCCCATTCCATCCCTTCACTCATGTCCTGCATGAATTTGCATTTGATACGGGTAGGAGAAAGAACTTCCATAATACGGGAACATGTTCCATGGATGTTAATAGGATCATCCATCAATCCTGCCCAACTGCAGTTCTCAATCTTGAGTAATCCGCTGCATCCCATGAAGTGGAAACCGTCGTCATGTCCGCTCAGCACACGTTTCTTGGAAGTGTTAGGGATGATATGTACATCATTGAAAGATATATTCTTGCTATACTGTGACAGAATTCCCAGTCCGCAGGTATGGAATAGTTTTACGTTTTCTAGTTTTGTGTCCATGCTGTGGTAAATGAAGATACCGGCGTGGTCTCTGGTGCTGTGTCGTAACACAAGGACCGTACCCGGCGCAGGGAAGAATTTATCAGCCTCCTTTTTAGGATCGGATAAGCGTATTAATCCAGGTTTTACTTCTGTTGCATCGTATGAGCGCCAGCCTAAGTTGTCACCTGTATTTGGCAGGACGAGATGGGTGTCGGGATCAAACTGCATGATCGCCCAAAGACTGCTTTTCCATCCTTCACCGACAAAAGTCAGTCGTTTGTTTTCTATGATATAAGGATATTGGTGGGAGTCGATTTCGATCTCAAGGTATCCGGAGGTAGATTGAGTGACAATACCTTGCGCAGTTAATGGGATTTCCCAATCGACGGAGAAGTTCTTTAAGGTAATGTTCCGGCAATGATCCAAAGTGAATGGCTGCATCCGGCCATGCATAATAAACTCAGAACCATTACCGTCAATCGTCAGATCATTGATCTGCTCCAATAGCACGGCGAGAATTTTGGGATTAACATCGTAGGTGTTCGTTTCGTGATAATCTTTTTCGATAGCATGTTGTGCCCAGAAGTCATATCTTCCTTTTGGAAAGACAAGTGTGGAACCTGGATATTGCTTGCAAGCATCGATTGCCTTTTGTATAAATGGCACTGCGTTGATACGGCTGTCGGGTTTCAAACCGAAATCGGATACGGAAATAATCTTGCTTGCCGAAATGCTGTTTGCACAAAGTAAAAGTGCAGATAGTAAGCATGTCTTTAATGATAGGAATGTTCTCATGTGTTTTTATAGTTTAATTGGGGTAAATAGGTAAAATCTAATGTTTGTGTTTTTCCCAGACACCTCTGGTGAAATCCGGTATTTCTACAGGAATACTTCCGTTCAATACCGACTTCTCGCTTAATTCGGTGATACACGACCATTCGGCTGCATCATAAACGTCCATGTCAAGGGGCAGTCCGTTGCGCAGGCAATATATTAACCGATAATCCATTACATAGTTCATTTCGTTCGGTAATCCTTTACGATGTGCTTCCTCGCCGATGGTGGCGCTAAAAGGGTGTTTATAGAGAGTTAATACTTGTTCAAGTGCTTCGCCTTCAAGCGGAGTATCTCCATGAGAATCCAGGGCAATGCATGGTACCGGATATTTTTGTGCAAAGCCGAGTGTGCCGCATACTGTTTGCAGGCGACTGTAAGGGCGGGGAGTCGAAACATTATACTGAAGCATGATCGTTTTCCCTTTGGCGGTATGGATAAGCGTGGTGTTGACATCTCCCAGTTTATACTTTTGACGGGCTTCCGGTGAGTTCTCTCCGAATCTTTTCCGCGCATACTCGCTCATGCCGGCCTGATGGGTGGACATGGATACGAGATATTCCATCCTGTCATTGCGGTGGATGTCGAGGATTTGACAGGCAGGCCCTAGTCCGTGGGTGGGGTAGGGATTGCCTGTATGTTCGATACTGTATCTTTTTCCCCAGTGATTGTGGTAACCGCCTTCGCTCTCTTCGGCAAAATACATGGAACGGAGATCGTGAATATATGCTCCTTCTACATGCATTATTTCTCCGAGTACACCTTGACGTGCCATTTCGAGAGTAGTCAGGGCAAAAGGGTCATAACAGCAATTTTCCAGCATGATACAGTGGCGTCTTGTCTTTTCTGCTGTATCGACCAGTTGCCAGCATTCGGCTATATTCATGGCGGCAGGAACTTCGATAGCTACATGTTTGCCGCATTCCATTGCATAGGTTGCCATTTGGGTGTGAGTGAGCCAGTCTGTACAGATAAAAATTAAATCCAGATCGTTGCATTCACACATCTTTCGCCAGCCGCCTGGTCCGGTATATCCCGTGGCTTCGGGGTGCTTTGCTTCTTTGAGTATGAGTTGGGCTTTGTTCAAGTTACCTTCCCTGATTTCGCTGAGAGCTTTGATTTCGGTTCCTTCTATTTGCAGATAACGTTGCAGGGTGAGTAGCCCTCGATTCCCCAATCCTATGATTCCGATGCGGACAATTGGGATAGGGGGGTGTGCCAATTGCAGTACGTGTGATTGCGTTGGAGAATCTTCCATGTTCTTAGAGGTTTAAAGTTATACAAAAAAAGAGAATCTAATTTCTCAGATTCTCTTTGAAGAGCGGAAGACGGGGCTCAAACCCGCGACCCTCAGCTTGGAAGGCTAATGCTCTATCAACTGAGCTACTTCCGCAATTTTTTGTGGGCAAAGATGGATTCGAACCACCGAAGTCGAAAGACAGCAGATTTACAGTCTGCCCCATTTGGCCACTCTGGTATTTGCCCTTTTTTGCTTTTGAGGAGGTTTGTTTCTCAATTGCGGTGCAAAGATACAACTATTTATTTAAACTCCAAACAAAATCGATCATTTTTATTGCAGTAATTGCACATTCATCTCCTTTGTTACCCAGTTTGCCACCGGCACGATCCTCTGCTTGCTCCATTGTATTTGTGGTAATTAATCCGTAAATAACTGGTATATCGCCAGTTGCGTTTAATTCGGTAATTCCCTGAGTTGCTCCCATACAAACATAATCAAAATGTGGAGTATCTCCTTTAATTACGCAACCAATTGCAATAATTGCATCCACATCGCAATTTTCCATCATTTGATTGGCGCCGAAAGTTAGTTCGAAACTTCCCGGTACAGTTTTCACCAGAATATTTTCGTCTTTCACTCCATGTTTTTTTAATGTATTGACTGCGCCGTTCAGTAAGGCTCCGGTAATATTGAAATTCCATTCGGATACGACGATGCCGAATTTCATGTTTTCAGCGTTTGGTACAGAGTTGAAATCGTATTCGGATAAGTTATGGTATGCTGTTGCCATAATTGTAGTAATTAAAGTGGGTTATAAATACATGATTTTAAAAAGGCACGGATTACACGGATTTCACGGTAGCTTCGCATAATTGCATTAGTACATATTGTGCGTACTAAAAACCGTGAAATCCGTGTAATCCGTGCCTAACCTTCTATTATATATAATAAGGTATATTATTTCTTCATCAATTTAGCCTGTTCGATGTACTTGTCGATGTCCATAGCCTGGTAAGACTGGAAGTATTTGTCCTTGATCTTAGTGTAGGCATTAACGGCATCATCATACTTTCCTTGTTTCACCAGGATTTCACCGGCTTGCATCAGGAAGATAGGGCTTAATGAGTTATTGTCAGCTTTGTCTGCTGCAGAGAGCAGGGTAGAAGCGGCTTTGTCCAGCTGACCCAGTTGTGCGTAGCAGTTTCCTGTTGCGCCGAGGATAGCGGGAGCTACCATCTGGTCGCCTCCGTTGAAGCCGTCGAGCATCTTTACTGCTTCGTCATATTTACCCAGTTGTGCGTAGCAGATTCCTGCATATGCTTTTGCCAGATTAGCGGCTTTTGTTCCGCTATATTCGTCGGCAACTTTGAGGAAACCTACATAACCAATACTATCACCGTTCAGTGCTTGTTCATAAGCATCTTGTTCAAAGTATTCCTGTCCTTTGAAAAGAGCAGCCTGTGCCTTTTCTTCACGTGGCTCAGCATAGAGGTTCTTGTACATGATAAAACCTGCTACGATGATAATCACGGCTACAACACCGCCGATGATTGCGTTTTTGTACTTAACAAGAAATGCTTCCGATTGTGTCAGTGCATCTTCTACGTTCAGATGTTCGTTCTGATTCTTTTGTTCTGCCATTTTTATATGATTCTTTTTGTTATTATTCATCGTTTGATAATTCGACTCGCAAAAGTAGTTTTTTTATATCTACAAACGAAATTTAGAGGCATCTTTTTTTGTTTTACGCTCGAAAACCTCGAAAAACTTGCTACTTTTGTGAACAAATTAACGCGTATACAATGATACTGAAACGGATATTTGACAACGGAACGGGCCGGAATCGGCACATCCTGGTGAAACGGATATCCATATTAAACTATAAGAATCTGGAACAGGTAGAGATCGGATTCTCCGCCAAACTGAATTGTTTCTTCGGACAGAACGGGATGGGAAAGACGAATCTGCTGGATGCAGTGTACTTTTTATCTTTCTGCAAGAGTTCGGGTAATCCGATTGATTCGCAGAACATTCGGCACGAACAGGATTTCTTTGTTATTCAGGGCTTTTATGAGGCGGAAGATGGCACACCAGAGGAGAGCGACTTCGGAACGAAGCGGGGTTAGAAAAAACAAATGATACGAAATAATCCGGTGGAGCACTACGTTGCTCA
>ENA-UPWK01000907-UPWK01000907.1-human-gut-metagenome-genome-assembly--contig:-NODE-907-length-25923-cov-5.004682_pt1 | contig 25923 bp, 23 predicted proteins | sample MGYA00250048_ERZ773373 | MGnify/ENA primary metagenome ERZ773373 (study PRJEB29103, sample SAMN06112059) | human gut metagenome | biome: human gut; feature: ankylosing spondylitis patient; material... | reverse complement strand
GGACTAGCCATTCACAATGCAGACTGGAACTGGAAAAACGTAAGCAGCCCTTTTACCCGACTCTATTATATAATGGACAATCAGGGTAGGCGGTACAACCCCAGAACCATGCGCCGTCCTTCTTGCGCTTGCGGCGGTTCAGAGCCGCGCCGCAGGAAGGACAGGGAAAGGCGGGCTTGCCGTCTCCGAGAATCGGGGCAAGCAAGTCCGGCAGAATCCGGCACTGATCGGCCAGAAAGGCATCCAGCGTTTCCGCGCCGTGCGCGATGGATTCCAGCCTGGATTCCCATTCCGCCGTGGTGATGGGGTCTTTGAGCGCGGGCGGCGTGAGGGCAATGACTTCCCTGCCGAGCGGCGTGGAGACAAGGGCTTTCCTGTCGGTAACGAGGTAGCCGCGCTCCTTGAGCGTCTCCAACACCTTGGCGCGGGTGGCTTCGGTGCCGATGCCCTTGGCTTCCTTGAGCGCGGTCTTGGCGTCAGCATCAGCCACAAAACGATGAACATTGGCCATTGCTTCAATGAGTGTCCCTTCCGAGAAGCGGGCAGGCGGCGAAGTCTTTTTCTTCAGGGTCTGCACGTCACGACAGTGAATGGCGTCACCCTTTTCCAGCGGCGGCAGGGATTGTTCATCAGGATCGTCGTTCTCATCGTCATGGCCGCTGAAGGCTGTCCAACCGGGGTCAAGGATGCGCCGTCCCGTGGTTTCCCAGCGGGTATCGGCAAGGGAAACAACGACTTTCTGTGCTTCGTAACGCATGGGCGCGTGGAATTGCAGACAAAAGGCTGTGGCGATCATGAGGTAGAGAGCGCGTTCCTTCTGCGGGAGCGAGTCCGGCGGCAGTTCGCCTGTGGGCGCAATGGCATGGTGCGCCGTCACCTTTTTGGTGTTCCACGCGGCACTTTTGAGCGAGGTATCCGCCTTACCCGCCACTTGCTCCAGACCGGGAAGCGAGGAGAGCGCGGCCAGCACAGCGGCGGCGTCCGCAAACTGTTCTTCCGGCAGATAGCGGCAGTCGGTGCGCGGATAGGTTGTCAGCTTTTTCTCGTACAGGGCTTGCGCGGTATCCAGCACCTGTTGCGCCGACATGCCGAGCGTTGAGGAAGCGGCTTTTTGCAGGGAGGACAGACAATGCGGCAGAGGCATGGCCCTGCTTTTGGCTTCCCGTGTGGCTTCCGTTACAAGGCCATCCGTGTTTTTGTGGGCCGCGACCAGAGCGTTTGCCACGGCGGCATCAATCAGGCGTCCGCTGGAATCCAGTCCGGCCTGATCCTCGGAGGGCACGAAAGTGACGGCAAAGTCTCCGGCGCTGTGAACAAGCGAAGCTCGCAGAACGAAATAGTCAACGGGCTTGAAATGGGCAATTTCCAGATCGCGGGCGACCACCAGCGCCAGCGTGGGCGTCTGGACGCGACCCAAAGAGAGAACATCGGAGCGCCCGTCAGAGCGTCCCTTGATGGTCAGGGCGCGAGTGGCGTTGATGCCTGTCAGCCAGTCGGCGCGGCTTCTGGCGCGGGCGGCGTCGCGCAAGGGCGCGTAGCGGGCGTTGTCCGTGAGGTTTGCCAGCGCCTTTTTGACCGAGAGATCGTCCAGCGAGGCCAGCCAGATACGTTCAACGTGTCCCGTGTAGCGGAAGTGTTCCAGCACTTCGTCAACAAGAAGCTGACCTTCGCGGTCGGGATCGCCCGCGTTGACCACGGAATCGGCTTCCCGCAACAGCGAGCCGATGATGTCAAGTTGTGCGGCGGCGTCCTTTTTGACCTTGTATTTCCATTGGGAAGGAATGATGGGCAGGTGTTCGCGCCGCCAGTGGGCGTATTCGGGCTTGTAATCCCGTGGCCATGCCTGTTCGAGCATGTGCCCGAAGCACCACGTCACCACATCGTTGCCGCAGCGGATGCAGCCTTCGGCTTTTTTCTGGTTGCCAAGGCCCGTGGCAATGGCCCGGCCAAGAGAAGGTTTTTCGGCAATAAACAGTCGCATCTTATATCCTCATGCGGCGTTTGGCCGCGTTTTTCTGTTCGGTGAGCGGAATGGAGCTTTCCACAGCGCCAGCGGGAGCCTGTTCCAGGGTGGCATCGGCCTCATGACTCAAGGCAAAGGAAAGCTGACCGCAAAGCTCTGCAAGCTCTTTGATGTGCTGAGGGTCTTGTCTGAGCGCCATATCCAGAAAGTCGGGGTTCTGGAGGATCAGTCGCGCCTTGACGGCCAGATTGTTTGTCCCCTTGAAAGCCGCGACTGATTCGGCAAGAGTTGGCGGGGCCGGGCGTTGAACAGGCGTGAAGGTCTGAACGCCGGACACTTCATCCTGACTGTACGACACGCCGGTGACGGCATCCCGCTGTTTCTGCATTTCAATGAGTTCCGGCCAGGCTTCGCGTCTTGGGAACCATTTTGCTGTGGGTTCCTCGCCAGTTTCATACTGGTGCAGAATCGTCAGTATTTTCGCCGCTTCCGAAGCGGCTTGAAACACGGCTTTGGCGTCGCCACCGGAGAAGGTCTGGTTCCAGTGCGCGATGTAGGCTGCGGAATTGCTTTCCGGCATGGGCAGGTTGAGGCGCGCCCCGGCCAGCATGGAGAACATTTCCGCCCGCATTTCCTCAAAGGCGTAGCCCTTGAGCGTTTGCGACTCCTTTTTCTGGCGGTTTTCCCGCGACTCATGGCCGGTTGCATGAAAAAATTCGTGCAACTTGGCCGCATAGTATTCATCCGTGCCCGTAAAGCGGTCAGGATAGGGAAGCATGACGACATCCTGGCCCTGCTTGAAGCAGGGGCCTCCGTTGTAATGCTCCACAGGTACGCCGGAACTGGCGATGAAACGCTCCACGAATTCGTTGCGCTCGATTTCCGACATGGGCGGCGTCTGACGTTCCTTGGCCGGAAAGCCCTCGATCTGAGCGGCGTTGAAGACGGTGAATGGATAAAAGAGGGTTTTGCGCTGCACTTCCGGTACATCCAGCCCCTGATCCATCATTGCCGCGATACGCTTGAGATCCTCACGAGAGAGGAATTTCCAGCTTCCATCTTCATTGACGGTGTAATAAACCTCTTCCGGCCGCAGGATTTTGACACCATGCTCGCCCTTGCGAATCCTCATTTCCAGATCGGGATTGTCGGCCTGCACGGACTGGAGCTGCTTGAACGTCATCCACCTGTCATCCGCATAGCCCTTGACGATGCTGGTCAACAGCAGGCGCACCATGTTCGCGCCGCTGTATTCCCTGCCGGTCACGGGGCAGAAGGGCATCCCAAGAGGTACGTCGCCAGACCAGCCACGTTGCCATTCTCCCGCCGTTTGAGCCAGCGAGATCATGGTTTCGGCAATGCCGTTGACAAATTCCTCCTGCACCTCACGGCTGACCTGAAAGCGGCTTTTTTTCTCTTTCTGTGGTGTTTGGTTCATGCCTTTACCTCCAGAATATCAGCTATGACGCTATCCTGTTCGTCATGTTCATGGATAAACCCGGCGGCGATGGCTTCCTCGCGGCTCATGAGAAACGCGCCCGCGTCAAGCTGGCGTTCAATGTCCGCTTGGGTGAGTGTGACGCGCTCCTTTTCGGAGAAGCGAACAGGAATGTCGAATAATCCGTGGGCGTTTCGTTTTTGTTCAGCCATGTTTCCATCGCTCCTTATTCGTCCAGGTCAAGCAGGGAGCTGACAAGAATGGACAGTTCCTCTGTCGCTTCTTCGGAAAGATTGTACTTGCGACAAAAAGCCACAGCACTGGAATGTCCGGGCAAAGGGTAAAGTCTGGGGTTCGTTCCATTTTTTTTGTCATACAGCCAGAGGTGACGCAGAGCTTCCCTGCCCGAACCGGATTTCAGAATGCCGTCAGCTCCAAATTCGCACTTATAGGTTTTCAGCATTCCATTATCCTGGAGAGTGTTGAGCGCGACTGTCAGGGCCGCATGTTCAGTCTGCCCGTGACCAAGCAGAATCGAACGTGATACTGTGCCCTGTACCTCGTGATCAAAGAGTTCATCCTGTTGCAGACAATACGAATCGGCATCTTCAAGATTCAAAATCGCAGCGTAATGTTCCATGACAATTCCCTTTTGTTATTGCCAGCGGCAGCGTTTGCGCCACTGGCTTTCATTGTTTCGTGTTTCCCGCCGCCGTCCCATGCAGGCCACGCGAATCGCCCGCAGACAGGCAAGCGGCGTCATGCCGGTGCGTTGCACCAGATAGAGCGCGACAATGGCGGCAAGCGCCAGCCCCGCCGTCCACCATGCCCAGTGAAACAGCCACAGGGCCAGAGGAAAGACGGCGCGGGCGTCCAGAATGAAGATTTTGGGCGTGAGCGCGGTGTCGCGCCAGAGAAGGTCAGCCATTGGTTGCCCCCTTGCCCTTGCGTTCCGCCAGAATCGCCAGATAGCTTTCTCTGGCGAGCTTGCCTTCTTCATAGGCGGCTTGAGCGGCGTCCTGCATTCTCTGGCCGGAAGCGGCCAGCAAATTCTCGGTTTTCAGAATCAACCTCTCCAGCGGCGTATCCAGCAGCGTTTCCCGAATCTCCGGCGTGAAAGCCAGATACTCGCGCAGGGCAATACGTCCGCTCCTGTCCGGCAGGGGCAGGAGGCGTTGCGAAACAATCAGACGCAGACTGGAAAGCAATGTGGCTGTGACTTGCAGTCGTTCCGCGAACGGGAAGACGTTGATGATGCGGGAGAGCGTTTCCGGCACGGAGCGGGTATGCACCGTTGAGTACGCGGCCACGCCGATTTCCGCGCTCTCCATCATGCCTCGCAGGGTATCGGGATCGCGGCTTTCGCCAATCAGCACCACGTCCGGGGCAGTGCGCGTACTGTTGCGCGTGGCCGTAAGGAAGGACTTCAGATGTTCGGGAATCGTGCTTTGCGAAACAGGCCCGCCGGGGTTGGGCACGGCGTCAAAGTCAAACTCGATGGGCGCTTCATAAGTGCTGACATGGCGACCGCCGGTTTCAATGATGCGCCGCAAAATGGCGGCCAGCAGCGTGGACTTGCCCGACCCCATCACACCCGTGACCAGTACCAGACCGTTGGACGGCATGGCGTGGTCAAGAATACCCTGTTCCACGTTCAGGTCTTCCAGCGCGGGCGGCATGGAGGGAATGGCGCGGAAGACAATTTTCACGCCAGTGGAATAACCGTCCGCCACCGGCGTGGCGTTGCCGCGATAGCGGCGGCGCACACCGCGCGATTCCTCAATCTCATGAGCAAAGTCGTAATCAGACTGGCCGGACTTGATTTGCGCCGAGGCGGAATTGTTTTTGGTCAGGCGTTCCAGCGCGGTTAGCAGTTCATCGGTTGTGATGGGGCGTTGCGTGACCTGCCGCCATGCGCCGTTGAGCCGCATCCATGCGGGCAGGCCGGAACGCAGGCAGAGATCGGACATGCCGCTGTGCGTGGCCCAGAGCAGCAACTCGTTGAGTTGGGAGTAATCCCAGCGGATGCGGGGTTCAGCGGGATACAAGTTGCTGGTCATTGCCGCTTCCCTCCCTTCTTTTGCCGTGCGGGTGCGACGGTAAAGGCGGAAGGCGCGGTAATCCGATACACCTTCTGGCCGATGTTCAGCTTGTTGCCCTGGGTGCGCGTGCCCAAATCGGCGGACGCCGTAGAGACTCGGCTCATCAGATGCTGTGCGGTGAGCAGGTGGTAGAGCATGATGCTGCGATAGCTCCGCGCCATGCGGGACACGTTGTCGGCATAAAGTTGATCCGCTTCGGCCAGTCCCTGTGCCCAGGCTTCGCGCACCGCCGTCCGCCAGATGGCGCGTTCTTCCGCATTCTTCGGCAGCACGGCGGGGTTGGGTTGTTCCGGTGCGGGGAACTCGTCCGCCATGAGAAATTCCCGCCAGTTGGGAACAACCGCGATGTATCGGGCGGGTTCCAGCAGTTCATAGGTTGTTTTGGCGGCTGTGGCCGTGTCCCCGTCCTCGATACGCATGGACGCGCCCGCCCGCGTGATTTGCGGCGGCATGATCAGGGCTTCCCCCTGCGTGAGCAGGAGAGGCGCGAAGTTGAACGCCGTATCCATGATGGCGCTGTAGCGTTCCGTTTCCGCCACAAGCTGGCCGTAGCGCCAGGACATGGCGGTCTGGAATGTGACCAGCCGCGCCGCTTCCCGCATGGCCCTGGGGCGCATGAGCTGGACAGCGGTTTGCTCCTTGCCGCCGGTGCCCTTCATTTCTAGCAGTTCAGACAGTTCAGCGGGATCGTCCTTGTGCGGTGCGGACGCGGGATTGGCGGGAAGATACACGTCAAGCGACTGTCCCGCGCCGTCTTCCCGATACGCGGCGTCATGGGGTACGAATTTCCGTGTTCCCTTGTCGGCGCTGTCAGCGGGAGCCGGAGCGTTGACCACATCCGGCGACACGGGCGCGGGATTGACGATTTCCTGTTTTCCGGCGCAGCCGAACAGGACGGCACAAGACAAAAGCATCAGGAATTCTGCAAAACGTTTCATGATCTTCCTCCCGCGCCGGAAGTTCCGGCCAGCGTCAGCACACGGTTGACGGGATCAACGCGCACCACGGCTTGCGGCTGAATCTGCCAGGCAATGTCTTCCAGCAGTTCATGCGCCGGACGGTTCAGGCCATGCACCACAATGGGCATGGTTTGCGCCGAGGGAGCGCCGGTTTCCCGGTAGCGGTAGCCGAGTTGCAGGCAGATGGCCTTGAGCGCCCCGGACGCTTCGCCTGTCCAGTCGATGGAAACGGGTTGCGCCAGAGAAGGATCGGCGGGCGGCAGCAACGGCTGCATCCCCTGGCCGCGCAATCGGGCGAGCATGGCGAGTTCGCCGTGCGCCTGTTCCGCCGCCTGACCGAGTGTGGCCGTCACAAAATCAACGGAAGGAGGAACCGGAGGCGCGGCTTTTTCCGCACAGGCGGCGAGAGCCAGACAGGACACGATCAGCAGGGTTTTGGGTATCACGATGATTGCTCCTATTTATAAGGTGGAAGGTGAAAACAGACACACCCCCGCCCGCTAGGCGGGCTTGCGGAAACGCAGCAGCCAGCGGCACAGCGGCGTAAAGTGACGGTTTCGCAGAATGGAAATGCGCCAGAGCGTTGCGACAACGCCGAACAGACAGGGAGGCGTGACACAAGCCAGCGACAGGAAGGAAATCAGGCTGTGCGACCATGCCAATGCGATGAGGCAGACCAGCGCCGGAGCGAGAAACACCAGCAGACGCAGGCGCAAGGCCGAGATGACGCCGGGAATATCAGATTCAGCCATGCCCCAGGCCGCAAGCACGAGGTTGAAATCTTTCTCCAGCGTGGTCTGCTCCTCTGCCGCACGGTGACACCGGAACGCGGCCAGCCGGGAGTGGAAATCGCCGCGAAGCCCGACGACATGACGCCCGGACAGCCTGGCCGTATCCAAAATCGTTTGCAGGGAAGCAGGCGTTTTCATGCGAGCCTCCGATCCGGGCGATTCGCCTCAAAGACCGCGCGGGCAAAGCCCATAGGCGTGGCACTACGGAGGTTCGCCCGTTCCGGTGAAGGCGGAAGCCGGTGCATCCTGCTTCCCTGCACCGGTTCAAGCCGTCTGGGAGGCGGCATGATGAAGCCGCCGCCTGTCCACAGGCAGGTTTTCTTGGTGTAGGTATCGTGTTCGCCGCCCGGATAGCCCGCGTAATCACAGGGATCGAAGGTGAAATCCGGCTTGCGCCAGTAGGTTGAGATGGTGGAAACGGGGTTTTCGATGAGATACGGCGCTTTCGTCCATTCCGCGAGACGGATGGAGGCGTAAAACAGGCGTATGGACTGGAACAGGGCGAACAGGCCCTTGTCCCGGAACCATCGTGCCCCGGAAACGGCCACGTCCGTACAGGGCGGGAAAAAGGCGGCAAAGGTGATGGGGCTGAACGGCGGCAGCCAGTCGCGCATGTCCGCGCCCACGCGGATGATGTTGCCGTCACGACTTTCGCCAGCCGGGTGCTGTATATCAACGCAGTAGCAGGGGTATCCCGCTTCCGCCCAGGGCATGACCATGTTGCCGGTCAAATCGAAACAACTGATGACGATATTGTCCATATCAGCTCCTGAAATGCTTTTCCGTCAGGCCAGCGCCGGGCTGTTTCCATTGGCGGGCCAGATCGCCGCGCAGTTCCCTTGCGCCGTGCGCCCCGGAACTGACGGCATTGGTGGAACCGACAAAGACATTCTTGACCCCCGCCTGATCTTCCTTTTCGCCAAGGGCATGGAATTGCTGGCCTATCCAGTTGGTGACGTGTTCGGGCAGGTAGTGAATCAGGGAAAAGAACTTGTTGGCCGTCATGATGACCACAATGCCCAGGATGACGAGCATGGAGAACGTGCCGGTGATGCCGATGATTTTGGTCTGCATGGTTCCGCCGACAAACATCTCAAAGCCCGCGCCGAGCATCCGACCCACCACGTTCATGAGGATGACGGCGGCGAAGAATCCGGCCACCATGAGCGGCGGACGAATGAGAATGCCAAGAAGCAGAAAGTAGCCCCGTTTGCCATGCTGACCCGCCGCGCCCTCGCCATCGGGCAGGGCATGGGCACAGAGCCAGAGCGGAGCCGCGACCAGGGCTTCCACCACCAGAATGATCCAGCCCACGAGCGCCGAAATCCAGCGGATGAACGGAATGGCGGGCAGATAATAGGCCAGCGCCAACCCGTAGAGCAGGAGCGGCAGAAAGACCGTGAACAGGGCGAAGCTGATGTACTTGTCCAGATTGGGAATGGCCTTGCCCACAAAGGGGAGCGCCTTGCCCATCGAGTGCGCCACGTCCACAACGCCGAGCGCTGAGGCCAGCCCCCAGGCCGAGCCGATGAGGTAATCCCCCACATTGGACACGGCCATGATGGGATCGCTGGAGGACAATTTTTCAATGGCTGTGGGCAGGATGTTTCCGGCCACAAGCTGATTCAGCGTTGCCCGCAGCCAGTTGCAGATTTCATCAAAGGCGCGGCCTTCGTCCGTGACGGACGGCGTGGCCGTGGTGTCGGAAATGCCGCGCCGACTGGCGTAGGCGGTCTTGATGTAGTTGGCTACGCGCTCTCTGGCCGCTTCATAGTCCCGCAGACCGTGCATCAGCGCCTGAAGTTCCGATACGGTGTACTCGTGCGGGCTGTAGGTGATGCCGGAGTACATGGCCTCGCGCACTTCCTGATTGATCCATGAGATTGACCAGTAGGATGAGCCTGCCGCAAACCAGCCGTATTGCGCCGAGTTTTCCCTGAATTCGTTGAGCTTGCCCTGAAGCTGACCCTGTTGCGCGTAGTTCTGCACATCGGCCAGAATGGTCTGGTTGACCGTATTGGCCGCGTCATACAGGGCGCGAGGGTCAATGGAGGAAGCTGGCGTATCGGGATCGGCAAGCTGTTGCGCCAGCGGCGAGAGCGCGGAAACCGCCGCGCTCACGGCATTGACCTTGCCCCGACACAAAGCGTCGCCTTCATCCACACAGGAAACAGAAATAGACCCGGCGTTGCCGTTGAAGATGAATCTGTACTCCCCGCCGGAGCGGAACCAGTTGCCGCTGTACGTCCACTCCCCGCCCGGCGTGATGTTCAGACCGCGCCGCTCGTTGAGGTAATATTGGAGCGTCAATGATTCCAATGCGCCGTTGCTGATGGCCGCGTAGTGGGTGACGTTCTGATCCGGAGCCTGCACGGTGAGCTGACCGCCATGCTCCACAAAGTAATCAGTTCCCAACTCCCAGACGTAGTTGCCGAGATTGATGGAAAAGCCGATGCAGGCCAGAATCGCCACCTGAAAAAGCGACAGACCCTTGAAAATGGGAGCCAATGCCCCCATCGCGCCCACAAAACGCAAGGGCATCCACAGAGAACTGTAGCGTTTGCCGAAGGGTGTTCCCTCGTGCGCTGTTCCGGCCACGGCAACGGCCAGCACCCAGATGAACAGGGCTGACACCACGGCCAGAGCCACCAGATTGAAGGCGCTGAACAGCTCCAGCATCAGTTCCGACGCCTGTGAACCACCGAGACTTGTGCCCCAGGTATCCCAGCCCTGGCCGAGAAAGGTGTCCAGAATATGCTTGCTGGCGTCCGTTTGCAGGAGGACTTCCGAAGTCGCGGGAAGGTCAGATGCCATAATCTTACCTCCCTACTGTTGTGCGCCGACCATGCGCGTGTAGAGGTCATCCATTTCCTTGCCGGTCGTGCCCTCCATGCGCGTGAGGTAATCCAGCGAGGCAATGACGGTCAGCCTGTCGAGCAAGTCCGTATTCTTGCGCGTCAGTTCCAACTGGAACGCCTGCATGATGACCAGTTCCCGCAAGAGTCCCGCATCAGTCGCGGAGGCGACTTGCGCGAACCAATTCGGATTGCCAGTCCTCATTTGAGAGAGCAACTTGTACAGTCCGGCTTCCGAGAGCTTGCCGTTCACAATGCCGGGCGGCGTCCCGCTCCCGCCCGCTTCCGACCACTGGTTTTCAGCCCATGCCGTCACGTCATCCGGTAGCGTGGGCGCGTGATAGACCACATGATTGTTCAGCGATTCCATGACAGCGGCCACCCGCTCCTCATGGATTTTCCGTGCCGCCGCGTAGGTCTGCCCGGCGGGAGTGCTTTTCTGCTCATCCGTCACCACCGGCAACGGGCGGGGATTGGCCAGCGTCTTGATGGTTTCATGCGCTTGCGCCACCTGATCTTCCGTGAGCGTGGCTTGCAGTGGAAAAAGCGCGTTCAGGCTTTCCTGTTCCGAGGGCTGATCGTCCGCCAGCACACGCTGGAGAAAGTCCACCGGCTTTTTGGGGGTATGGGCGTGTTCAAGCTGCTTTTCACGCATGGTCGCGTGAATTTCCTGTCCGGCCTGAGCGCCGATCTGAATGCCCGCGCCCAGAGAACTGCTTCCGCACAGCCCGGCGGGTTGCGCGGCCTTGCCGTACATGTCCTCGGTTTTCATGGCTTCGCCCGCCACGGCCTGCCCCTTGAGAGCGGCGGCGTTGCTTTCCTTGAGCGCGACCAGCGCCCGAACAATGGTGGCGGATTCCGCCTTCAGCGTGCCGATGATGTTTTGCGCGGCGAGCAGGATTTCCGAGCGGATGGCCTGTGCTTCCGCCGTTGTGTGCGCGTTGACCGCCTGAATGGTTTCGGACTTCGCCGCCGTGACAATGGCTCTGACGGAGCCGCAGCCACAGCCTCCGGCCCAGGCCGAAGCCGGAAGCAGGACGAGCGCCAGGGCAAAAAAGAGCTTTTTCATTGTTCCCCCGCTACTTCATTGGCAATTTCCAGCAGGACGTTGACGACTTCATCAGCCGCGTCGCTCTGGTCTTCGACGTTGCGCCTGCGGCGTTCCACTTCGGCCTTGGCCGAACCGCCCGGAAAACGCGCGGCCAGCCGCCGCAGGGTTTCGGACGGCCCCAGCCGCTGATAGAGATTGTTGCGGATAGCCACGTCTTCCGTGGTGGTGGAGAACGCCCACAGGGATTGCGGGCCGATGGTCAGACTGAGGACAAGCTGCGACATGCCCGAACCTGTCCTGAACAGGGCAATGAGACTGGAACCGGCCTTGCCGGGCTTGCCCAGACGCGAGAGCGCATGACGGCAGGCCCCGTTCAGGCCGAACCTGTTTGTCAGGTTTTCAATGCTCTTGTCCGTGCCGGAACCGAGGATGACGACCGTTGTAGCCAGTTCGTCGGTGATGATTTTCGGAATATCGTCAATGGATTGCGTGTACAGCCCGATGGACAGATTCCACTTGCGCGATTCCCGCGCCATTGTGGTCATATCCGCCTGAAGCTGGCCGGACACCGAGACATTGTTGGTTACACGATGCGCCTCGTCATAGCACAATCTTTTGGGATCTTCCCGTATCGCTTCAATGCGTTTGGCGTGATAGTCCCGATAGCGTGCGGGCATGAGCTGCACATCGGCGGGCATCAAAAAGAAGCGTGAACCAAGAACATGACGCGCCAGCATGTACATGACCGCCGACTGTCTGTCCGCCGTGGAACCGCCGCGCGGAGCCACTTCATCCAGATCAAGACTGACAATCTGTGCATCCCCCAGATCGAAGCGCGTGGGTTCTTTCAGAATGACATACGCCTCAATGGCGTCCATCATGGCCCGCCATACATTGGTGATGGTGTGTTCGTCGTAGGTATTCTGGATACCCTTGTTCTGTCGGATTTGCGCCCCCACATCGGCCAGCAGCGGCACGGCATAGCGTTGCGCCTGCAATGCTTCATGCACATGCCCGCGCTCAAAGAGCCAATCCACCACTTCCCACCAGGAGGTGGAAGCGTCACGGCTGATGCCTTCCTGAACAACGAGTTCATGCAGTTCCGGCAGGACGTTGGGCTGATAGAGCCGGGGATGATTGCCGTCAGAGAGTTCCTCATAGGCGAGATCAACAGCCCGTCCGATCAACCCGGGCACGCCGTCCGCCGGAGCCGTGGCGTCCAGCGGCGTGGCCAGCAGACTGAGCAGATTGACCAGAAATGCCTTGTGCGAAGGCAGCGGCTTCCGATTGCCAAGCGGCGTGTCAAAGGGATTGACGGCATAGTCCGGCGTCATCCTGAGCCGGTGATAGGCCGCAAGGTGCTTTTTGCCTTCGGGCAGGTTTTCCCGTAGCAGGGTAATAAGGCCGGAAGACGAAGGCCCCACGTCCACGATGGACAGCCAGGGCAGGCGGGACAGTCCGGCCTGCGTGACAAACGCGAAATTGAAGGCGTTGAGGAAAACCGACTTCCCCCCGCCCATCGGCGCGACGCCCAAATCAATCCACGCGGCCTGTTCCGACGAGTTCGGCGCAAAGGGCATGATCTTGCCGTCCTGGGTGCGGAACAAAAGACTTCCCTCTCGCCACGGCGACGCCGAGCGCAGCGGCCACATGCCGATGGCGTCCTGGAGCGGCGCGGCCGTGACCGGGGCCGGACTGGAGGGCATCAGGCCGGGCAAGGTCGCGGTGAAACCAAGCAACGGATCGCCCACGGCCTCGGAAACATCCGTTGTTCCCCAGCCCTGAACAGCCTTGGAAAGCTCCGCGACACGTCGCCGGAGCAGAAGATGCGCCTCCTGTTCGCTTTCCCGCACACAGGCCCAGGTGCAGAGGCAGATGCGGAATTTCACGCAGCACACGCCTTCCAAATCCAGCGCCCGCAAGGATTCCACGGCATTGTTGAGACGCTTGTTGTCCGCGTTGGTGAAGGCCAGAATGGCGGAGAGCAGGGGCTTGAGGCCCATGTTCAGGCCGCCGTCTTCCAGCAGGAAGGACATTCGATACGGCAACCGCTCGTCCCGCCGAGCCAGCACCCGGAAGAAGTCCTGGAAGGGTTTGGGCGTCTGCGGCATGAGCGTCATAATCAGCGGCCCATAGATGCGCTCACCTATTCGGATTGCGCTCCGCGACACCATGTTCCCCTCGCGCGGCCAGAGCTGCGTTCTGAAGTCCGGGTAGATGATGTTGTGGAGTTGCGCCTTGCTGCCGGTATCGGGATCGGGCAGACGGAGCGGCAGGGGATCGCCGGGCACAAGAGCCTGCCATGCCCGACTGGTGAACTCCGGCGCAATGCTCATGCGGATGTCCCGCAGGGCGTCATGCGCCGAGAGTGGGTACGCCAGCAAATCCGCCTGCCGGAACGCATCAAGAACGCCGGTCAGAAAACCGTTGTGCGCGTCATGCAGGGCGGCGACGGCACGGGCGACCTGTTGGCAACCCGCGAGTGTCGGCACGTTGGACATGGCCGCGTCACGTTCTTTCAGGGCGGTTTTACGCAGGGAATCGGACAGCACGGCAGGCCGCGTCCACAGCACGAGCCAGCATCTTTCCAGAGCGCAGTAGCGTTGCAGGGCATGGCCCCAATCTTCCAGCAAGGGGCCGATGTGCAGACCAAGGTTTTTGGCCGTCAGGCGCGACGGCTCAAGAAGCTCGGCAATGCGTTCCCCGCTGCTTTCCGGGTCGTATTCAAAGACCACCTGAAGGGCGTGGCCCGGCTTGGAAAGCGTAGCTTGCAGCTTTTCCGTCAGACCGGAGACAATGGGCGCGTATTCCTCCTCGCCCACATGTTTCAGGGAGCCTTCCAGCCGAAGCAGACTGATGAGGCTTCCGTCATCGGCCACCAGTACGCCGTTATCGACAGTTTCAAGGCGGCAGTAGCTGTGAACCGGCGCGGCGAACGCTTCGGACAGGGCGCGGACGCCGCGATCCACGCCGTTGACAAGCATATCAAGCATCAGGAATCCCTCCTGAGTACGACTTGCTGAATGACCACGCCGCGCGGCGTTTTTGCCGTGGACGCGCGGCGGACAAGGACTGTGGCGAGGAGTTTCTGCGTGCTTTCCACGCCCTGGCTGGATTCGTAGGAGACAATCAGGGGAAACTCGATTTTCCATGTGGCCTTGCCGCCCACCAGACCGGAAGCGGTGATCACCGGCGCGCGCGTGGCGACAGCGGACGCGGAAAGCCGTTTTTCTTGAATCATTTCAAGGATGCCGGAGCTTTTGAGTGAAGCGAGGAAGGACTTGAACGCCTCATCCTCAAAGTGCGGCCTGATGCTTTCCAGTTTCTCCCGCCATTCCAGAAAGTTGAGCGACATGGCCCCGGTAATGGCGTTGGAGGCCCAGGTCAGCAGCCCTTCCTGCGTGAGCAGCGGCTGATCCAGCGGAACCATCGGCGCAAGCCGCAAGTCCGGCGTGGCCGCGAAGTAGCGCGGCTTCGGCTGGTTCAGGAGCAGGAGGGCGGCGACACCCAAACTGATACACAAGGCCACAGTCAGAGCGAGGGCCAGTTTCATGGAACGGCGGAACTGCGTCCTGTACCACTCCAGACCGCCGATGACAGTCGCGGTATCCGGTGCGGGCGCCTCCGCATGAATGGCGTTCATGCCCTGTTCCGGCTCCTGCGGCTTCGGGACATCTTTTCGTTTCTTGAAGATGCTCATTCGTATCGCTCCACGCCTACAGGCCGAGTTCGCCCATGCCGGAGGTCTGATCGCTCCCGAACAGCGTGGCCGAACCGGAACCGAGGAGTTCTCCCAGACCGAGCGCCAGAGCGCCGATGATCACTTTGGTCAGGCCGCCCGCGTAGGTGCTTTGTCCCTGATTTTTCGTGGCCTTATACATGTCCACTGTGCCCCACACGCCCATGCCCGCTCCGGCGGCATAGCCCGCCATTGTGATGCCCCTGGCGACTCCCTTGGAGTTGTCGGCAACATTCTGGCCGATTTCTCCGAAGGTGACGGCGGCCTGCACGATTTCGGGCGCGAACAGCCAGACGGCGGCCATGCCCATGCAGGCGACGGTGAAGCGAACGGGAGAGACGGAAGCCGTATTCTTGATGATGTTCATGGTGTTTTCCTTCAGCCAATAATTCTGGCTATATATGTTTGCACGTCCCCTCCAATGGTGGCTCCAATGCCACGCAGGAAGGTGACGAGATTGACGGCGAGTATTCCGCCGAAAAGATGGACAATGCCCCGGCTGAGGTTTGCGGGCTGATTGGGCGTGTCGCGCATGAGACACAGGCCCCGCGCAATGCCGATGACTCCGACCGTGGCAATGGCGTACACGGCGAACTGGATGTAGACGGAGCCGGGCGAAGACGGCGGGCTGTAGCTCAACGACTGCTCGGAGCTTTGGTTGAAAACCGTCATGGACAGGGAATCCATGAGCGCGGGCAGGTTCAGAAGCAGCACGGCGCAGACGAATGTCCATGCCGCTGTGGAGCGGTTGAAGCGGTGTTTGTGGCTGACAGCCTGCCCCAGCGACATGACGGCGAAGCTCACGCCGATCAGATAGGCCAGCCGGACAAGCACCGGCCACCATTGCTGCAAGTGCGGGATGACGTTGGCGACGTAGTTGTCCATGCCCTTACCTGCCCTTGACGTTGACGACGAGGACGCCCACGGGTGTGCCGCTTTCCAGTCGGACAGTCGGCGGACGGTCAAAGCCCTTTTCAAAGATTTTTCCGGCTTTTTCGCCCACCTTACCGGCGGCTATCCATGCCTGATCCTCAACGCTGTAGGTGTTCCAGACCATTTGATCCGTGGTGTCACCGCCTGAACCGTAAATGGTGCTTTGAGCGCCACTGTAGCGTTTGGCGCTTCCCAATCCCTCAAGGAAGGCGGACGCGACAAGGCCGCCCCACCGTGAGAAAAAGTGGGTATTCACGGAACTGGCGACAGACGCTTCCGAGGTGGACGGATCAACGGCGTAGGCTTCAAGCTGAACAGTCTCGCCGGAGGGCAGAACAGCGCGATTGAAGGCCAGGACAAGGCGTTCATCATGTCGCTGAAAGCCGCCCATCAGCCGCGCATTGCGGTACGCGCCGGACGTGACTGTCGCCAGCACGGCGGACGGCACATCCGAGTTCACGCCCACATCCATAATGGCGTACAGCAGATCGCCGGGCTTGAGTGTCACGGCGGGAGGCGGATTTGCGCCTTGCGTTGTCACCGCTGTTGTTGCGACAGGCGCGGTCGCCGGAATTTCTTCGGAAAATTCACGCAGATAAACAATCTTGCCGTCCCCGACCGAAACAGCGGAAAGTTTGGTGTCCAGAGCGTCCAAATCCTCCATCATGCGCTTGAGCATGGCGTTGTCCGTGCGCGGCGTCTGGACGGGAGCGGTACGCACCGGCGCGACCGGAGGCGGAGTCGGGCGCGGGTCTTCCTTTTTCACGACAACAGGCTTTCGTTGTCCCACAGGCGTCGGAACAAAACTTTCGCCCGCCTTGAGGGCTTCATTGGCCTGTCGCGTATCGTGTTCCTTCAGCTTCTGATTGTATTCTTCCGTGCCTTCACCGCCTGCCTTGCCGGTAATGGCATCCGTTCTTGGCGTGGCCAGACTGGCCGTGGCGGACGGTTTTTCCGGGGCAAACAGGAAAGAAAATGCGAGAATGAGGGAGGCACCGACTGCCGTACCCAACAGAGTGAGCATGATGACGCGGCGTTTTTTTTCTGTACTGGTAACGCTCATGTTTCCCCCTTACTGACCGTTGCTCAGGACAAAGGTCTGAATCTGACCGTTGATGGAAAGCATGATGCGTGTTGTGGCAGGCGTTTCGTAACAGCGGATGTTGCCCGCGCCATTGACCACCGCGCTCCAGGCAGGCCACACCAGGGTATTGTTTGTCCTGATGTAGTGCTTGCCGTTGTATTTCCAGATGCTGACCTGTTCGGTTTGCGGCTTCATGCGAAGCCGTGCGGCCCCATCAGGCGCAACGCGGTCAAGAAAGGCCAGCATGGAAGAATCCGCCGTTTCCCTGATGTCCTTCACAATGGGAATGTTGGCTTTTGGGCCGTGATGGGCGAGTCGGAACAGGACAAGCGCGTCCGCCTTGCGTTCCGGCGAGCGCACGGAATCCGATTCCAGACGGACAACCAGCGGGATGTCCCGACCTTCCAGCGTCACCACAATGGTTGACGTGGCATACCCCTGCGTGGGCATGACGTTGAGCAGATTCCCTTCCGGCAAGTCTGGCCGCAACACCTGAAAGAAGGACGGCCCCCCGTTGGTTACGGAGGTGATCGGCCAGGGCTGACCTGTGGAATCATGGAACACCAGCGAGGTGGCGACATTGGCCGTGGTGAAGACAGGCACGGGAGAGCGACCCGGCTCCAGAGACACGTTCACCGTGCGCGTGTTCAGGGAGGGCGATACGGGCAGGAGAGCGCGTTCCCGTTCGTCGGAACGCGAGCGGTACTCCTGTATCTGGCTCTCATCCAGCGGCATCATTTGGCGCAAGGATTCCTCAAACAGGGCTTGCGCGTCCTGTGCCTTTTTTGTTGCTCCCTCGGATAAAGGTGCTGTATTCGCAGTTGCCCCGTTTTCCGGCGGGCTTCCCGGTTGTCCGAGGACAACCGTTCGCTGAGCCGTTGCGGGCGGCGTATGCTCATTGGCCAGGGCGGGTTGCCCGGAGAGAGCCGCCAATATCAGAAGACACACTGTTTTTTTCACGATAAATCCTTTATGCGTAAGCGATTGCGGCGCGTTCGACTTGCCCGTTTTCCCCGCCGGAGAAAAAGCGGGAGACAGGCAGGCCCCTCAGAATGTCTCCCGCCGAACGGCAGGGAGTTCCGGTTTCGCGCCGGGCGTTCCGTGGTTGCTGTTTCGTGAGGAAGTCCGCCGTCTGACGGCGGCGTTTGAACTCGTTCAGGAACTCGACGATTCCCAGATTGTTCTCCGGCGGAACGTCCGCCGCCGAGGGCGCACGGTGTTGGGAGTGCAGGTACTGCCAGATGCCGAAGGGCATGGCGTCGTTGACGACGGGCGGGAATTTCGCCGCAAAGGCATCGAACAAGGGCCGCAGTCGCGCCCTTTCCGCGTCTTTTTGTTTCTTGAGACGCTGCTCCTGTTCTTCGTGGAGACGATGAGCCTCAAGCGCGGTCTGTCTTTGTGCCGCTTCCGCCACTTCCGCAGGAGAAAGCGGATCAAGCCAGCGTTGCCCACGCAGCCAGTTGCCCATTTGCGGCACAAAGCGGCCCTGTTCACGTTGCCAGCTTTCCGAGGAGGCGAAACGACGGATTGCGGCATGAAGTTCCGCGAGCGACGGAAGCTGGCCGCTCCGCGAGAGTTTGAGCCAGGCTATCCGGGCAAAGCCCTTGGCCTCCTTTTTGGGGTACAAGGCCCAGACGTTTTCAAAATCGGGAAGAAAAGAAGACACACCCCCCGCCGCAGGCGCTCCGCATGTGCGCTGAACGGGAGCTGACGCTGTTTCAGCAGTCGCATGGGGGGAAAGGGGGGAGTTTTTTTCTTTTCGTTGTTTGTTAAGAGTGGTTAAGTAGCCAGACTTTGGCTCATGGCAGTCATTTTCTGACTGCGTATGGGCATGTTTTGTCTCTTGCTTTTCGTTCAATTCTTCGGGAAGCAGGAGATAATAGACGGAAGAACGGTACTGCTCACGTCTTATGGAAATGAGCTTTTCCCTGACAAGTTCGGCAAGATAGTTCTTGACGCTGCTGATACTGCATGAAAGCCTTTTGGCAAGCGTTGTCTGCGAAGGCCAGCAATGGTCTTTATCGGCGGCATAATCACACAAGATGGCGTACATGGTCTTTGCTCCGAACGTGATGGACATCCTCAAAACAAATTGTGGCAAAATAGGGCCGTGAATATTTCCCTTTGGGGCAAACGTCTCCATTTTTTCTTTCTCCCGGCCCGAAAAAAAGACAAAAACAGCAGATTCGTTGTTGACAACGAGGAACCTTCCGGCTACCGTTGTTCTCACGTTACGTGCGTAAGAACACAGTTCTGCAATAGAAGCCGTTGAGTTGCCGCTCGACGGCTTTTTTGTTTTTCCTGGGCTTGGTGCTATTTCCTCAATGGAAAGTCCTCTTGAGGCGAGTTGACGAATCACTCAACGTGGGCATCACGCAAACCGCAGGCACAACGCCGGAGGGAGGCTTCCGGCGTCTGCCCGAAAGGCGGAATCCTCGGAGGAGGAGCGCGGATGCAGGGAAGGTTGTCTGGAGGCGAAGGAAGGGGGACACAGCCGTATATGAAAAAAACTCCCGCCGACCATGCAGGAGGAATCATGGCCGAGGGGAGTTCAGTACGGAGGGAAAAAGGGAAACGATCCGAAAAAAATGAAATTTTTTCGGAAAAAATTTTATTTTCAGTAACTAATGGAAATTCTTTGTAAAATGGGAGGCAGCTGGCAAAAAATGGATAAGAAAATGGATAAGCAACTGAAGAAGAAAGCCGGTAAAACCTGTCAGGATCAGGTTCCGGTATCTTTCTGTAAATATAGGAAATTAAAGAAAAACTATCCGTATTGGACGTATTAGTCTGATATGTGAGGGACTCTCTCTCTCTCTCTCTCTCTCTCTCTCTCTCTCTCTCTCTCTCTCTCTCTCGTGGCGGCGCTTGGCGATGGCGCCGGGGGTGCTGCCGAAATGCTTCTTGAAAGCCGAGATAAAGGCGGAGACGGAATTGTAGCCGCAGTCCAGGGCGACGGCGGTGACGCTTTGCCCCTGCTCGATTTCGGTCATTGCGTGTTGGAGGCGCATGATTTGCAGCCAGCGTCCGAACGTTTGCCCGGTTTGCCGGATGAACAGGCGGGCGAGGGTTTTTTCGGACATGCCGAGATGGCGGCTCCAATCAGCCATGCATATCGGCGCGTCGGGTGCGGCCAAGGCTGCCGCGCACAGCTCCACCAGACGGTGCTCGGAAGGCATGAGCAGAGGGCCGCCAACTTCCTTGCTGGCTTTGAGGCGATCCATAAGCACCAGTGCGAACCGTTTCCCTTCTTCCGTCGTGAAGTCCGGCTTGAGGTCGTCCACTGCAAAAAGAAGCTCCCGCAGTAGCGGGGACATTTCCAAACCGTGGCACTGCCGGAAACGGGGGGAATCCTCGAACAGGGAAGCGTGGAAGAAAAGCGAGCGGTTCCATGAGGCTTCGGGCAGATACCACTCATGCTGGACGCCCGGCGGGACCCATGTGGCGCGGTACCCCTGCCCGAGGAAGTTTCCCGTTTCCGAGCATAGGACGATGCTGCCCGTGGCGACAAACAGCAGCTCCCCCCAATCGGGGTGGACATGCAGGTCGCTCCATGTCCCGGCATCCTGCCTTTCATTAAAGGCGTAAATGAGTTGTGTTTCATCAACGAAACAGGCTTCGTTCGTCCGGGGATTCCAATAATGCTGTCGCAGCGCCATGATGCCCCCTGAACCGTATCGGGCGGGATGAGCCTTTTGATACGGATAGATTGTTCTTTAATGTACAATATATGTTGGCAACGGACGGATTGCGTCAATTGAAGATGCCGGTTCTTTTCTTAATGAAAACACTCCATTCAAAAATAGGTCAGCCTATGCTTGTGAATTGGTTTTACGGTGGCGGGCTTCGTGAAAGCCCGTTTTATGGAAGTCGGGGAACTGATTTTGTCATACCTTTGCCTGTATCAGAAGGGATTCCCGGTGTGCAACTCGTCGGCATCGAATATTGCGGATGGGCAATGAAGGACATGTGAAACAGACTATATCGATAACATAGTGTAATTATTTATTTGTTTATACTTTGTTCCGTTTTGGAACAGAAAATGTCCATTTGGCGTTATTTTTTGTCCGTCCTTCGCAAGTAAACAGGAATATCATGCCGTATTTTTCTTAGAAAGAGCGAAGAACTTTTCATTTGACCGCATAATGGTTTTATTTCTTTACGATTACAAAGATATTCCTGTGCGGTCTTTTTTGAAAGCCCTTTCGTTCAAAAAAGCACAATAGCTCAAAATGGACAGTTGGGCAGCGTGTTTTTTTCGGGATTTTTTTCGCATTGCGTTCCGAACGCCCCCATACGACGCACAACCATCAAAGGAGCAAGCTCATGTTGGTAAGCAAAAAGACCGTCTATGTCGGGGCTGATATCGTCACCATGTCCGAAAAGGCTCCCAAAGCCGAAGCCGTCTGCATCGCGGACGGGCGCATCGAATGCGTCGGAAGCCGTGAAGAGGTCCTCGGATACGCCAAAGCGGGCGAATACGACGTCGTGGATTTCGGCGGCGGGACCCTCTATCCCGGCTTTATCGACACCCACAGCCATATGTCCTCGTTCAGCCGCTGCCTCAATCAGGTGTACTGCGGCGCTTCGCTCGGTTCCATCGCCGCCGTGCAGCAGGCCCTGCGCGACAAGGCCGCCGCAAGCGATGACGAATGGGTGATCGGCTACGGGTATGACGACTCGGGCATTTCCGACAACCGCCACATGAACCGCCACGATCTTGATGCCGTCTGCGCCGATCGGCCCGTGATGGTTGTCCATATTTCGGTACATATGGGGTACGTCAATACCATCGGCCTCGAACGTCTTGGTTTCACCGCCGATACGAAGGTCCCCGGCGGCGAAATCGTCCTTGACGGGAACGGCCTGCCCACCGGCCTGCTGCTGGAAAACGCCATCATCGAAGCCTCGGGCCGCTTGCCCGTTCCCACGGAAGCTCAGGTGCGCGAAAGCCTCGTCCGCGCCATCGCCGAATACAATAAGAAAGGCTTTACCACGTTTCAGGATGGCGGGCTCGGGATCAACGGCGAAGCCGAAGTGTTCCTCCGGCCTTACATGGAGCTTGCCCGCGAAGGCCGGCTCAACGCCAGAGCCTATCTGCAGCTTCTGCCTTCCGAGATGGACAAGCTCATCTCCCTCGGCGTGTGGGGCATCGGCAACGACCACATGAAGATCGGCGGGGTCAAATACTTCACCGACGGCTCCATTCAGGGCTTCACCGGAGCGCTGCTTGAAGACTACTACACCCGCCCCGGCTACAAGGGTGCGTTGCTGTGGTCGCAGGAAGAGATCGACGAAATCATCATCAAATACCACTGCCTCGGCTTTCAGGTCGCCGTGCATACCAACGGCGACGCCGCCTCGGAATCGGTCATCCAAGCTTTTGAAAAGGCCGTGGAGCGGTGCCCACGCACGGATCTGCGCCACATGCTCATCCATGCGCAGCTCGTTTCCGACTCGCAGCTTGAGCGCATGAAGGCTTGCGGGATCATCCCGAGCCTGTTCGCCCGGCACATCGAAGTCTGGGGAGATCGGCACGCCGCCATTTTCCTTGGCCCCGAGCGCACCGCGCGCATGGACCCCGCCGGTTCCTGCGTCCGTTTGGGTATGCCCTTCTCGCTGCATGTGGATACGCCCGTCCTTCCGGTGACCGCCCTCGGCAGTATGCACGCGGCGGTAAACCGCATCAGCGACGGCGGTGTCCTGTTCGGGGGCGATCAGCGCATTACCCCGCGTCAGGCGCTGGAAGCCTACACGACCTATGCTTCCCTTTGCTGCGGCGGGGAACACGACCGCGGGCGCATCGAGCCGGGCCGTTTTGCCGATTTTGTATTGCTCGACAGTGATATTGAAGCCATCGATCCGTCCGGCATCAGGGACATCAAGGTCCTGAAGACCATCTGCGGCGGGCGTGTGGTGTACGAAGCGTAACGCAGAATGGCATGGAGAGGGGTTTTTCAAGACAAGCCCCTCCCCTTGCCCCAGCGGATATTGCGGCGAAGTGAACCATCACTGTCGAAGACACTCAAGGAGGTTTCCATGCAGGCACAGCGCCTTTTCGATACGCTTGAAGAACTGTCCACGTGCAACGCGACGCCCGGAAACGGGGTGACGCGGTTCTCATGGTCGGAGGCGGACAGCCGTGCCCGCCGCGTGCTTGAGCGCGAACTGAAGGCTATCGGGCTGGAACCGTGGACCGACGGCATGGGGAACCTGCACGCCCGGATTGAAGGCTCGACCGGCGCTCCCGCCGTGCTCACCGGTTCCCACCTCGACACCGTGCGTAACGGCGGACGCTATGACGGGACATACGGCGTGGTCGCCGCGCTGGAGGCGCTGCGTTCCTTCCATGATGAAGGATACAAGCCGGAACGCGCCATCGAATTCATCGCCTTCGCGGAGGAAGAGGGGTCGAATTTCGGTTCCACATGCCTCGGCAGTAAGGGCATTGCGGGGCAGATCGACGTGGAGGACTTGAAACGCCTGAGCAACGCCGAAGGGTCCGCCTACGATGCACTGCGTGCGTTCGGGCTCGACCCGGATGCCCTGCCCGGAGAACAGATCGATCCCGCGAACGTTAAAGCTTTCCTTGAAGTCCATATCGAGCAGAACGCGATGCTCGAAGACGCCGGGCGCGAGCTCGGCATCGTTACCGCCATTTCCGGGATGCGTCTGCACCGCATCGTCTACAAAGGCCATTCGGATCACGCCGCCAGCCCCATGCAGGGCCGCCGCGATCCCGCCGCCGGATTCGCCGAGCTGGCCTTCCGCATGGAGCAGCTTTGGAAGGACGGCGATCTGCCCGAGGATTTTTCCTGCACCATCGGCGAATTGGCCTGTTCCCCAAATGTGGGGATCGTCGTTCCCGAGTCGGTGACGTTTACCATTGATATACGCCATGTTGACGTGCCCGTTCTGGAGGAGGGTTGGCAGCGCATCGAATCGCTCGTGCGTTCCGTCGCCGAATCCAGAGGGCTTGATCTGGAGCTTGTCCGGCTTTCCGCCAGCGGGGGCGTGCGCACGTCCTCCGAAGTGGGCGAGGTGTTCCGGCAGGCGGCCGAAAGGCGGGGTGTCCAGCCGCTCTTCCTCAAGAGCGGTCCCGCCCACGACGCCGCCAGCCTCGGGAGCCGAGTGCCGGTCGGGCTTTTGTTTGTTCCGAGCATCAAGGGGCTGAGCCATTGTCCGCAGGAGGCCACCGCGCCTGAGCACCTCGCTTTGGGGGCATGGGTGCTTGAGGATGCGCTGCGCTCTCTTGCGGGGGGTGGCCGCCCCTGATGCCGGAACCCTTCGGTTGGTTTTCATTTTGGGTAACTTTATCCACAGGAGCTATTCGCATGAAACGGTTTCTCGTCGCCTTTTTGGTGTGTACCGCGATGCTGCTTGCTCAGACGCAGGCGCAGGCCGCTTCAAAGATCACTGTGATTGTGGCCTCGTCCGTGGACACCAGCGAACAGAACTACATGAATGTCACGTATAAGAAGCTGGTGGAACTCGCTCAGAAGTATTCCGACAACGCGTTCGATTTCCAGTTGTTCCCGAGTATGCAGCTTGGCGACGAACAGGAAACCGTCCGCGCCCTCCAGCTCGGCACGCTTCAGATGTCCATGCTCGCCACGAACAACTACGCGCCTTTCGCGCCTTCCTGCGGCTGGGTGAACATGCCGTATTTGTTTGATACGCTGGATGAATTCCGCGCGCTGCTCGATGCCATGTGGGAACAGAACAACGAGTGGGCCGTCAAGGAAGGCGGCTGCCGTATCCTGTCCATCCTCGACATCGGCTACCGCCAGCTGACCACCAGCGCCAAGCACCCGGTCCGCAAGCTCGCCGACGCCAAGGGCATCAAGATCCGCACGCCGCAGAACGCGCTCATGGTGTCCACGTTCAAGGCTCTCGGCCTCGAACCCACCGCCGTTTCCTTCTCCGAAACCTTCAACGCGCTCCAGCAGGGCGTGGTGGACGGTCAGGAAGGCTGCTTCAACAACGTGGTGACCCTGAAGTTCTACGAAGCGCAGAAGTACGCGACCATGATCAACTACTCCGTGCACAGCGCCAACATCATCGCCAGCGAACGCTGGCTCCAGAGCCTGCCCGAGAAGGAGCGCAACGCCCTGATCCGCGCCGGCAAGGAAGCTATGGAATATGAGCGCACCAAGGTCGCGGGTATGCTTGAGGCCGACGACAAGCTGATGGTGGAACACGGCATGGAACTGCTCGGCGTGGTCGAAGACCTCCCCGAATGGATCCGCCTTGGCCGTACCGCGTGGCCCAAGTGCTATGAAGTCATTGGCGACGGCAATGCCGAAAAGGGCAAGGCCGTTATGGATATCGTCCTCGCCAAGAAGGAAGCTCTGGCGAAGAAGTAGCCCTTTCCGGGGCATCCGGGGGAGTCATTCCCCCGGACTCCGGCGGAAAAGGGAGCCGCCGGGGGTGTTGAGGAGGTTTCCGCAGCCGTTTGCGGAATGTTTCAGCGGGAGTTTTCCCGCAACGATGTCAGTTCAAGGGGAAATGACATGAAGAAATTGCTTGTTGCCTGCCTGCTGTGCGCATCCGTGATCGGCCTTGCGTTCGGTCAGGCGAAAGCCGCCTCGAAGACCACGGTGATCGTGGCGTCCTCCGTGGACGCGAACCCGCAGAACTACACTAACGTCTTCTATAACAAATTCATCGAACTGGCCCAGCAGTATTCGGACAACGCCTTTGACTTCCAGTTCTTCCCCAGTATGCAGCTTGGCGACGAACAGGAAACCGTGCGCGGCATCCAGCTCGGCACCATCCACATCGCCAACCTCGCCACCAACAACTACGCGCCTTTCGCGCCTTCCTGCGGCTGGGTGAACATGCCGTACATGTTCGACTCGCTGGAAGAATTCCGCGCCCTCGTGGACGCCATGTGGGATCAGAACAACGAATGGGCCATCAAGGAAGGCGGCTGCCGCCTGCTGTGCATCCTCGACATCGGCTACCGCCAGCTGACCACCAGCGCCAAGCACCCGGTCCGCAAGCTC
>ENA-UPWK01000903-UPWK01000903.1-human-gut-metagenome-genome-assembly--contig:-NODE-903-length-26037-cov-5.214715_pt1 | contig 26037 bp, 27 predicted proteins | sample MGYA00250048_ERZ773373 | MGnify/ENA primary metagenome ERZ773373 (study PRJEB29103, sample SAMN06112059) | human gut metagenome | biome: human gut; feature: ankylosing spondylitis patient; material... | reverse complement strand
TCGGCGGCTGGCCGGACGAAACCCTGTCCTCGCGCTGTTACCGCTGGGCGCGGGACGGGGTGAGGGCATGGCCCCGGAAGCTGGTGGACGGGCTGTTCTTCTGGCAGAGGGAACACTGCAAGAGCAGTTATGAGAGCGAGAGGGAGGGCAGGCAGTCGCCGCCGGAGTTGCGGCGCGTGACCCCGGAAGCGTAACCCGTTATAATCTTTTCAGGCAGAGGCGGGGGAGATTGGAGCCTCCCCCACCGGCCCGGTGTACGACCACCGGACCACGGCCCCACACGATGATTGTAGCATCGTGCAAGGTTTCCGCCTGCGGTTGAGTGCCCATAGCGAGGGGCGCGCAAAGGCTATCAGGCGATGCTCAGGGGCGCAAGATAGGACTTTCAACGAATGAGAGGGATTGAAAAAGAGATTCGGTGCGGCAACTGCGGGCGGTTGTTGGCGAAAGGAACGGCAATCGCCCTTGAAATCAAATGCCCCCGCTGTGGGGAGATCAAATACGTGAGGGACATGATCCCCGGCCTTGAGCCGCATGACGGCCGAGATCGCAACAATGCAGACAAAGAAGGACAGCGGGCCTGACACCCGTATTATCGTCGGCCCCTATCGCATTCCCCTTTCCCGCGAACGGTTCCTTTTGCTTGAGCGGGACCTCATGATCACGGCGGGCTTTACGAAAGCCGAGATCCACGCGGAAATCCTGCGGAGGCTTGGCGTATGTGCGGAGTAGAGCTTGTGCCTGTCGAACGCCTGAAGCCCGCTGACTACAATCCCCGCCGCGCCGATGCGGAACGCCTTGCGCTGGTGAGGCTTTCCCTGTCCCGGCTCGGTTTTCTGCTTCCCATCGTCGCAACGCCGGACGGGGAAATCCTTTCCGGCCATCAACGCCACGCCGTGGCCATGTCCATGAGGGCGCGTCAGGTTCCCGTGATGTTCGTGGACATCCCGCAGGAGCGGCGGCGCGGCCTGAACATCCTTTTTAACCGGGCCACAAACGACATCCCCATGACGGCCGATGAGGTGCGGCTTCGGGCAGAGCTTCAGTGTGCCAATGCTCATGAGCTTGCCGAGCGCCTGCCCGACCTTGATCCGAATGGGCCGGAGTTTTGGCCGTGCCTGTCTTTGGCCACGCGGAACGTCCGGCAACTGGCCTGCCGGAATGTTGCCAGTTTTCAGCCGCAATCCGCCAACGTAGGCCGGACTCTGGCGCGGCTTGGCGTCCAGTTGCCCATTGTGCTTACTGAGGACGACGCGGTGGTCAACGGCATCGGGCGGCTTGAGGCTGCGGCGCGGAAGGGCAGGGAAACGATAGAGGCGATCACCGTATCCCCGGTGAAGGCAGAACTTGCGCGGGCAATGCTGAACCTATTGAGTATGGATTTCCATTTTGAGGGGGACAACGCGGACATGCTGCGATATGGGGCCTTCCGCCGCAGCAGGATGAGACGCCGCACGTTGGGGACAGCCTATGTCATCCCTGTTTTCCGCAGCCGCCGCAACGCCGACTTTGACATTGCGGATCCTGAGCACAGGGCGAAGTGGCTGCACGTTTGTGGTGATTCCGTGCTCGATTTCGGTTCGGGGCATGGCGACGAAGCGCGTATGCTCCGTGAAGCGGGGATCGACGTTACGGCGTTCGAGCCTTACGAAAACGATGGGCACGAACGGATTTCCTTTGACCGTGGCAGGCGGTCAGCCGAGGGGTTCATTCACGCGGTACGTTCCGGGAAACGCTTTACCTCCCTCTTTCTGTCGTCCGTCCTTAATTCAGTGCCCTTTGTTTCCGACCGGGAACATATCGTTTGCATTTGCGCCGCACTGTGTGATGGAAATTCCACACTGTACGCTTCGGCGCGTTCCACCAAGGGGGCAAACTGGCAGTGCCACACTCGCGGCCCCGGTTTGAATGAGCATGGCATGTATGAAGGCACGTTCCGCGTCGCTTGGGAAAGGGGGGTCACGATTGGGGATCTCGGCGTGGCTCCAAAAGTACAGAAATACTATGATCGCGCTGAGTTCAGGGAGCTTTTCCTTCAGTTTTTTGGTGAAGTGGAAATCTGCCCCAAGTCTACGTCAATCGCCGCAATCTGCCGCAAGCCCCGCCCTGTGAACCCTGAACGCCTCGCCGCCGCGCTCCGGTTCGAGTTCGATCTGCCGTATCCCGGCGGCCGCAGGCTCGGCATGGCGGAAGAGGCTCTTGCCGCCTTCGGTACCCGTCTGGGGGTGAGCTTATGACGCGGGCGGCGCGGGAGTTGAAGGACTGGACGTTTCGCGGCTTCTCCGGCCAGTTTGACGGGCATGTCCGTGAACAGCTTCCTTGGTACGATATGGCGACGGCGGCGGTGGCCATGATTGCCCGGCATTACATCCCGCAGGGGGGCAAGGTGTACGATCTGGGGTGTTCCACCGGGAACATCGGGCGCGTGCTGGCGCCGACGCTGCATGAGCGGGAGGCGCGGCTTGTCGCGCTGGACGAGTGCCGGGACATGGTGGCGGCGTACCGGGGGCCGGGGAGGGCGATCACGGCGGACGTGGCACGCTATCCGTACAAGGCTTTCGACGTGGGGATTGCCTTTCTGACGCTCATGTTCCTGCCTGTCCCGGAGCGGCGGCGGTTGCTTGCGACGCTGCGGGGGAAGGTGAAGCCGGGCGGGGCGATCATCGTCGTGGACAAGGAAGAATCCCCCGGCGGCTATCCGGCTACGGTGCTGTCCCGGCTGACGTGGGATTGCAAGCTCAGGCAGGGCGCGGAGCCGGGGGCGGTGATGCGGAAAGAGCTTTCGCTGTCCGGCGTACAGCGTCCCCTTTACCATGGAGAGTTGGGGCCCGACGCTGTGGAGGTGTTCCGGTTTGGAGATTTTGCTGGATGGTTGATTGAGGCGTGACGTCAGAAGCCCCGGCGGGAGAGATTCCGCCGGGGCTTCTCGTTTATGCGGTGCGGCGGACGGTTTCGGCCATCCACAGGATTTCGTGTTTTGTGGCCTGCCCCATGAAGAGGAAGGGTAGGGCATTACGGGTGAGGTGGAAGAAGCGTTGCCGGTTCCCGGCGGCATCGATGCGGGCGTCCGGGATGAAGGCCGTGGCCGCGAAGTCCGGCGGGAGGATGGAGCGGAGGCGATCTATGTCCCGCAGGAGCTTGGCGTGCCTGCGCTGCATTCCCTTGGCGGCGTCGAGGGTGGTGAGGCCGCTCATTGTGCGCCCCTCCGCATGAGTTCTTCCCCGGCGATGTGGGCGGAAGCGTACCGCTCTATTGCTTCCATCGTGTGGCAGGTGGCGGAAAAAAGGGACTGGATGCCGTAGTTCATGCCGTTTGCGAAGGGCTTCAGGTTGTCCGGCATGGCATTGCCGGGCATCCAGTAGGCATCGCGCAGGCAATGTTCCAGTTCTGAACCGACCTTGAAGAACTCCCGTTGGAAGGTACGGAAGCGTTCCAGCGCGGCGGCTGTCTGCTCCTGCCGTGTCGGTTGGGGTACGGCGGGCAGGGCGGCCTTTGGCTTCCGGGTGGCTTGCCCCTTTGTCCAGTAGTTCCAGAGGGCGTCGTCGCATTCGTCTTGGTAGAGGCGGATACGGTCGCGGAGTTCGGGGCGTACCTTGTTGGGATTGATGCTGGCGAAGAAGGCGGGGAGCTTGCGGACGGGCATACAGAGGGTGTCTTGGTTCCCCGATGCCGAGGGTGTGGTCATGATGACCATACCCCACCGATTCTTGTTGGAGGTTATCTTGCGTTGCTGTGTACGCCAGTCCAGCCCCATGTCTTCAACAATGGGCTTTATGGGGGCGTAGGGTTCGCCCTTGTGGGTGACGACGAAAATGGTTGAGCCGTGGAACTGGACGGGAGAAAGGGTAGCCTTTGCCATGATGCACCTCTAGTAGATTGGGAGTTGGAAACAAAAAAGGCAAGGTGACGCTCCCCGGCCTACTAGAGCCGCCGGGGCCTCGCGGACACCCGGACGTCACCTTGCCAATATGTAACCACATCCCGAAAAAAGGATGCACTGGTGGCAAGATACAAGAAAGTCCGCTCTTTTCACCATGTGGGGCATGGCAAAGGCGACGGATACGCCTCTAGTAGTTAGGGAAGCTCAGATCGCCAGAAAATGGGAGGAAAGTCAAGGGCGTTGCTTTTCGGGGTGATACTGATAGTATTTTATCTGAATACCTACTGATGGAGGGTTTACTCATGTATGTTTATATTGATGAGTCTGGAAATTCTGGATTAAATATGTTTGATAGTGATCAAAAATTTTTCTATTTGATTGCTGTGGTGTCTAAGGTAAATATACAGAACATTTTTTCTAGACATTTTGATACTATTTGTTCAAAATATAACATAAAGGAACTTCATGGTAATGAATTGGGCTTGACAAAGATGTCAAATGTTTGTTTCGAATTGAAACGTATTTTAAAAAAGATAAATCCTAAATTAGCATTAATATATATAAATAAAGAAGCATATGTTGCAACAAAACTTTTTGATACAATACTTGATTCTGGTGAAAATTATGGTGTTGCTATACATCATTATAATCTTAGGCCTCTGAGATCTATATTGTTGGCAAAATTTTTATCTATAGTTGATACTGATATATTAAAAGAATTTTGGAAGGGATCTATAGAAAAAAATAAAGAGAGTTCTCGAACATATTTTGTTTCATGTATGAAAATGATTGCAGAAAAACTATCTGTTAATAAAGAATTAGACTTAAGATCTAAAGAAATTTTTAATAATAGTGTCGACTTTGCAATTAAATATAGTGACAATATATCATTTTATAATAATAAAAAATTGTCGCTGATGATATCTCCCAATGTAACTTTTTTTATTCAGTTATCTAGAATTGTTGAAAAACAAAGATGTAAATGGAATTCTAATGATGTACATATTATTCACGATGAGCAATCTCAATTCAGTAAATCTATAAAAGAGTGGCATAAAATATTTTCTGATGTAGATGCTCCTAAGTATATAAATGTAGGTATGGATACAATAGATAAATTTAAATTATTAGAAGGCAGTAGTATAAAAATATCAAGCTCAAGTACGGAATATGGATTGCAATTAGCTGATTGTTTGTTGTATTTATACAAACATAAAGATAAAATATCAAAAGAATCGGAACTATATACATTAGTATCGTATATAAAATCAAAATCTATAGAGGAATACCGTATGGATTTTGATCAAATTATTGTAGAGGCAGAGATGTGGTATAAGCTAATTATGAACATTAATGTTGATGAGGAAAAAGGAAAAGAAATGGTGGCCTCTTTAGAAAAGCAACGGTTGCGTAAGTTGGCTGAATATGAAAAAACAAGAGAAAATATAGGTTGATATAGTTACGTTTTCCGCAGTAACGCGTTAGTTTTTGGAGCGCGTTGGTATAATCTCAACCGCATGTAACAGCGTCTTTGATAGGGTATGGAGGTAAATGTTGATCATAAGATTGAGAGAAAGAAGCCGTAGGGCGGGCAGTTGCCCTACATGATTACATAACATACTGTTATTGTATATTTTTAATCCGTCCTCAAAATCCGCCGATGGCAACATCTTGCGAGTTCAAGTCTCGCTCCCGGTACCAGAATGAAATAAGGCAGTTACGGAAACCGTAGCTGCCTTTTTTCGTATCCGGCGTATGTGTCACCCAAGGGGTATCGGGGAGAGCTGCTTTTTGATATTTTTCTATAAGCTCTGCCGGTTAGTCGTTTGAAATCTGCAAAATGGAAAAAGGTATGTCCCTCGTAATAAGGATACAGGGGGCATACCCCAATGCGGGAGCCATTGTTCACGGCGAGTGGGAGCGATGTATTCGTCTCTTACGCCTTAACCCCCTTCGGAGGTTTCAAGCCCGAGTACTTTGGCAGCGTTTTTCCACATCAGTTTCGGCGGGACTTCCGGCTTGAACAGCGTCTTGAAGTGTTCCACACAGTCCACATGGCACTGTCTGGACCGCGTAACGTGTCTTTTTGCGTGTACATTATGGATATGTAGAATGCGTATGTCCAAATTATAGATGCGGGAGAGGCAGGTGGACACGTACTGGAGGCGGGAGGGAAGATGAAAAAATGCAATGGGCCGGACATGGAATCGAGAAAGGGATGGTTCACGTTGTTTCCCGTCGCCCCCTTCTTTTCTGTAAAGTTCTTTTTCCCCTATTTGCTGCGTGGGGTGGAGTTGGGGCAACCTGAAAAACGGAACGATGCGGTACCGAGGTTTTCAAGGTATGGAAAGAACCTATACTGCCAGTGATCATGGAAGAAGGATCATGGTTCACCGAAAGAGCATAAGGAAAGAAGATGAGAGCCCTTTAGGCGTTCGCCGCGTCAAAAGCCTCGATAGCTATCGGTGGCAACTTCAGTTTCCATTGAGCCTGCGGCGGCACGTTGCCATGAGGCGGCTGCGGCCAACGGAATCACCGTTTCCGTGATGCCGAGGCTTTTGATGCCCATGACGCGGAAAGCCTCTGAGAGCCGTTCGGCATGGCGTTATATATTTTGCTTCAGGCCGCAGTATTAGAGTTTCCCGAATGAAACCAACTTGTTTTGGAGAGGGAAAAAACGAGCCATCCGGGCGTGGTCCGTAAGGGCGTTGCTCTTTCTGGCGAAACACCGTAGAGGCGTTTCCACACGGTCAGGAATACTGTACAAGAACAGGAGAACCGCCATATGAACCAAAAGCATTGCCTGCTCGTTATGGCGTTTGCCGGAGTATTGAGCCTTGCGCCGCTTCCGGCTTTTTCGGGAAATCTGAGCAATTTTTCCGATGCGCTCGAACAATTGGCGGATATGACCCGTGCCGCCGACAGGGCCCATGATGCCCTTAACGACGCTATGCAGGGGGGCAGGGATTACAGCCGGTATGATCGTGATTGGCGCAATGCCGAGTCACGCCTCGAACGGGCGAGAATCCGCACGATGGCGCACATCGCGGGAGTAAGCGAATCCCGTATTCGCTCCCTGCGCGACGACGGCTACAGCTGGGAGCGCATTGCCCGGAAATACAAGGTCGATCCGCGTCGGTTCGGATACGGGCAGTCTCGCTACGATCACGATCGGGATAAGTGGAAGGGCGTGCCCCCCGGACTTGCCAAGAAGGGAGGGCTTCCGCCCGGACAGGCGAAAAAGTTCAAAGAACACCACGACAAGAAACATCGAGATTGAAAAAAGGCCCTTCCGTTGAGGAGGGCCTTTCGTTTTACGGCGTGAGGGGAAGGATTACTTGAGAAGACGCCTTGCCGCGTAGAGATCGCCGAATGAAGCGTAGCAGATGCCGCCGATGATGAGCACTCCGCCGATCATCTGCGGAAGCGTGATGGACTCGCCCAGGAACAATGTGGCCTCAAGGCTCGCAAACAGCGGGATGCTGTTGTAGATGATGCCCGCCCTGACCATGCCGATGCGTTCGATCGCGAGGCTCCACGCGAGGAAGGAAACGACCGATGCCCCGACCCCTATGTAGATGAGGGCGCTGAGGATGGAGCCGTCCAGCGGGCTCAGCCCGGTGTCGGCGGCCTGCCAAAGCAGGGGCGGGATCAGGCCGAGGACGCCGATGCCGATGAGCAGGGCAAGAAAGGCCTTTTGTGGAAATGCCTTGGGACGGCAGCGGAGCATAAGGCTGTAGACGGCGAACAGGAAGACTGAAAGGAGCATCCATAAGTCGCCTTGCGCAAAGCGCAGCCCGAGAAGGGTGCCGAGCCTGCCGCGCGACACGAGGATGATGACCCCACAGAGGGCGCCGCACAGCCCGAAGAACTGGAACCGGGAAAGCCGCTCCCGCAGGAACAGGTGCGCGATGGCGGCCATGACGATGGGAGAGGCCGTGGCGAACAGCGACATGTTGGTGGCGTCGGTCGTATGCCCGGCCTGATAGATGAAGGTGTTGAAACAGGTGATGCCGAGCAGGGCCATGAGAATGACTTTGCCCCATGTGCCGCGGACGAGGGGAAGCGAACGCAGCAGGCTCCGGCCCGCAAAGGGGAGGATGGTCAGAAACGCGATGCTCCAGCGCCAAAAGGACAGCTCAACCGGAGAGAGGGCTCCAGCGAGGCCGCGGGCCACGACGAAATTTCCGCTCCAGACCACGGTGGCGAGCAGGGCGAACAGGTATCCTGTGACGGTATGGGAAAAGATGGGCATGGCTGGCTCAAGAGGTTGGGGGCGGTCCGGATGGCCGTCGTTTCCGCCGGAAATGGCACGGCGGAGAACCCTACTTCCGGGTCGGAGCTCCGTCAACCGGGATTTTATCCCGAGCCTCCGTGTGCACGGCCATGCGAGGACGGCCGTTCTACCCTGTTTGCGTGCAATGGAGGAACAGGGTAGACTCATTCATCCTTATTTCTGGAGAAAGATATCCCATGCGTTTGCTCGTTGCTTCCGATCTGCACGGTTCCCCGGAAGCCGCCGCGTTTCTGCGCCGGCGCTGCGAGGAGCTGTTGCCCGATATGTTGGTCCTCCTGGGCGATTATTTGTATCACGGCCCGCGCAACCCCCTTCCTTCCAGCTATGGGCCGCCAAGCGTGGTTTCCGTCTTCGCGGATTTCGACACGCCCATCGTGGCCGTGCGCGGCAACTGCGACGCCGAAGTGGATCTCATGCTGCTTCCGTTCGCGGTGGAAGACAGCGCCGTGATAGCCGCTGACGGATTGCGCATCGTGGCACAGCACGGACACCACCTTCCCAGGTGCGCCCCGGCGATGTGGTCTTGAGCGGGCATACCCATATCCCGCGCGGGGAAACCGTCGACGGCGTCCATTTCTGGAACCCCGGCAGCACAACGCTGCCCAAGGGCGGCTTTCCTGCTTCTTATGGCGTCTTCGAAGCCGGTGCGTTCCGTGTGTTCGGGCTTGACGGGCGACTTCTTTTGGAGCATCGGCCTTCCGCAGCCTAACGTTTTCGGAGGAAGGCGTTCTGAATGCGGGACGCCTTTTTGCATTGCTCTAAGATTGCGTAACTTCCGCAATAACGCCGTATTTCAGCCGAACCCGTCTTTAGGGGCGGTTCCGGACGTGTATTTTTCCGCTTGATTTTGCAGGCGGGATGCCTCAAAACAGGCCCACCTCACCTTTTTGGCTTTCTCTTCCACTCCTCCCTCCGTTGAGTGCCACATCTTCCCGTCCTGCGCGGCAACGCAGAACGGATTTCCGTATTTCGTATTGCTCCAATCGATAGAGACAAGGCAGGTACATATGGCTGACACCAGCGCCACGCTTTTGCTGAGAACAGAACCGATCGGAAAACTGCTTCTCCGGTATTCCTTGCCCGCCATCGCCGCGATGGTGGTCTTTTCCCTTTACAACATCATCGACAGTATTTTTATCGGGCACGGCGTCGGTCCGCTGGCCATTTCCGGCCTTGCGATCACGTTTCCGGTCATGAACCTGACCTTCGCTCTGGTTCTGCTCGTCGGCATCGGCGGCGCGTCCATCTGTTCCATCCGGCTGGGGCAACAGGACATCGACGGCGCTACCCGCGTGCTCGGCAACGTCCTGCTGCTCGGCCTCATCAACGGGGTGACGTTCGGCCTGCTGTCGCAACTGGTGCTTGATCCGGTGCTGACGGCTTTCGGGGCCAGCGAACACACCTTGCCCTATGCCCGCGATTTCATGCAGATCATTCTGTACGGCCTGCCGGTCACCTGTACCATGTTCGGGCTCAACCACATCATGCGGGCCACGGGGTATCCGCAAAAAGCCATGCTTTCCGCCGTGTTGACCGTGGGCATGAACATCATTCTGGCACCGATATTCATCTTTTGGCTGAAATGGGGCATCCGGGGCGCGGCTATCGCCACGGTATTGTCACAATGCGTAGGTATGGTGTGGGTGTTGAGCCACTTCCGCAATCCGAAAAGCACTGTGCATTTCCGGCAAGGGACGTTCCGGCTGCGCTGGAAGATTGTCTCAAGCATCTTTTCCATCGGCATGTCGCCGTTCTTGCTGAATGTGTGCGCCTGTCTGGTAACGGTGCTCATCAACATCGGCCTCAAGCGGTATGGCGGCGACATGGCCATCGGGGCGTTCGGCATCCTCAACCGGATACTCATCCTGTTCGTGATGCTGGTTATGGGGCTTACGCAAGGTATGCAGCCCATTGTGGGATACAACTATGGGGCGCAGCAGTTCGAACGGGTAAAGCAGACGCTGAAGTACGGCGTCATCACGGGCGGGCTGATCACGACGGCGGGGTTCCTTGCCGGGCAGTTCGCTCCGGAAATCGTGTCCCGGATGTTCACCGACGACGCGGGCCTGATCGCCCTCTCCGTGGAAGGTATGCGCCTCGCTACGCTGGTATTCCCCTTGGTTGGCATCCAGATCGTCGTCGGCAACTTTTTCCAGTCCATCGGCAAGGCCAAACTGTCGATTTTCCTTTCTCTGACGCGCCAGCTGCTGTTCCTGGCTCCCTGCCTGCTCATTCTGCCGCGCTTTTTTGAGTTGAAAGGCATCTGGATCAGTCTGCCCGTTTCGGATTCGCTGTCATTCGTGACCTCAATGGGCGTGCTGTACATGTTCCTTCGGGAGATGCGCCGGGTCCATCACAGCCGGGAGGCGTGAGATTCTCATGCGCTGGCGGATTTGCCCGGTTTTGTTAGTGTCGTAACCGGGCGGGAGGTTCTTCCGCCTCACAAACAGGCAAGGAGTTCCTCATGAAGGATTTATTCAATCAGATAAGCAACGGCCTCGGCGGGCTGGGAGGGCTTGGCGACAAGCTGAACGGCGCTCTCGGCGGACAGCAGAAGGCGGATGCCCCGTCCGGTCAGGGGACGGGAAACGCCCTTGGCGATATGGTGAAATCCGCCGGAGGGCTGGGCGGTTTGCTCGGCTCGGCGGCGCTCGGGGGACTGCTCGGCACGCTGATGTCGGGCAAGACGGCCCGCAAGGTTGCCAAAGGCGCGCTGATGGTTGGTGGGACGGCCGCCGTCGGTGCCTTGGCATGGAAATTCTACCAGAAGTGGTCCGGAGCCAACGGCGTGGCCCCACAGGGGCAACCCGCCGAACCGGCCCCGTCAGCCCGGCCCGCACCGAGCGGCTGGCCCGCCGAGCTGCAGCAAACGCCGCCCCCGGCTGTTTCGGCGGATCAGACGGCCCTGTTGCTGCTGGAGGCGATGGTTTTCGCCGCCCGTGCCGACGGACACATCGACGACAAGGAACGGGCCAATATCCACAATGCCGTGGAATCGTTGTTCCCGGGCCGGGATATGGCGCAGGTTCTGGATACGCTGCTGAATAAACCGCTCGATCCGGCCTCGCTGGCGTCCCGCATAGCCAACCACGACGAAGCCCGTGATCTGTATCGGCTTTCCGCCATGATCATTGACGTGGATCATTTCATGGAGCGCAGCTATCTTGATGGCCTTGCCGCCGCGCTCAAAATCGCGCCTGAAGAGAAGGCCGCACTCGACAGCGAGGTTGAAGAAAACAAAAGGACAGCCATAGAACCGTCCTGATCCCGTTTCCCCTTTTCCGCCAGCTGGTGGAGAACCCACATGGCGGAAATCCCGCCACGCGGAAAAAATTTGATTGCCATTCGAGAGGTTCCCGTCTCCATGGAGACGGGAACCTCTTTTGTCTGAGCGCGCAACAATAAAGACCGGCCTCAGATAAACCGGGAAAGCGGCGAACAGGGATTCGATAAGCATGAAAGTCTTTGGGAGAGGAGGGATGGGGGCGTGGGGGAAGGGAGGAGAGGGCTTTCTGCAGAAAGCCCTCTCCTCCCTTCCCCCACATTTCAATCCTTCTTCCCCAACGCCAAAGCGGCAGGGCCGCCGCCGTGGACGCGGGAACAGGCGAGTACGCAGGCACCGCAGTTGGTGCATTCCAGTGGCGAGGCCGAGCGGGGATTTCGGGGATCAAGGCCGAGCGAGCAGGCGCGGCGGCAGGCAGGTTCTCCTTTGCAGGTACAACGGGACAGCGTGCGCCGCAGACGCGGGGCCACGGGCAGGCGGGCCATCAGCGCGAGCAGGACGGACTGCGGACAAACCCAGCGGCACCAGAGCCGTTCGCCCGTGACAAGCTCGACGGCGAGTACAGTAATCACGGGCAGAAACGGCACGGCAAAGAAGAGGAGATGCTCCAGAACGGTGTGGATTGTTTTGGAGGAGAGCGGAGCGGCGGCGGTCAGAAAGCCAAGGGACAGGCCGCCGGGCAGGGAAAGCTGGTTGAGCAGCGGAAAGCCGAGCAGGGGCACAAGCGCCAGCCCGACAAGCGCGATCACGGCCCGGGACCGAAATCCGTGTTTGAGCGGCTTTGGGGGACGTCTGCCCCGGATGGCGTGTACGAGTTCGGACAAGAACCCGAAAGGGCAGAACCATGAACAAAAGATGCGCCCAAGGCACAGGGCGACGGCGAGCACAACAAGCGCACCGGCTATCAAGCGCCAACCCGGAATGATGCCTGAAAGCCCTATCTGAACCGCGCCAAGAGGATCGGCAAACGGCAGCCCGAAAAAGTCGAAGGCGAACAGGCTGCCCTTCATGCCCGTGAAACCATCCCGGTTGAGCCACGGGAGCGCGGCAAGAAGCAGCAGGACCGCAACTTGCACCAGACGCCGCAGCCGCAAAAGGCGGATCATGCCTTCCCTCCCTTCTTTTGTACATCGGGAACCACGGCAACAGCGTTTTTCGGGCATACGTATTCGCACATCCCGCACCCCACACAGCTCTCGCCCACAGCGGGGACGTACCCCATGTCCAGCACCATGCCTTCACCGCGCAGGGGACAGCGATCGTAACAGGTCATGCACATGGTTCCGCTTTCGATCCAGTTAAGGCAACGATCCTTGAAGATCACGGCTCTGCCCATGTTCGCTTCTTTCATGGCGGCCACGGGCCGCAACGCTCCGCTGGGGCAGGCCGGGGGGCATTTCATGCACAGCCAGCAAGGGATTTCGCTCGGCCTGATTTCCGGCGTGTGGCGTTCCGGCCCGAAGGTTTCCAGCATACGTACGCTTCCATAAGGGCAAGCCGCCGCGCATTGCCCGCAGTGGATGCAGGTTTTCAGAAAGGCGGATTCGGGCAAAGCCCCCGGCGGACGCAAGAAGCTCACGTTCCGCCTCCTAATCCAGCGGGTTGGGCGTTTCTCCGAAACAGGCCGGGCCGCACTTGCGGGGCTTGTGCTCCGGGCAAGAGATGTACCCCTTGTTTTCCAATTCGTCCTCATAGCTGATGGATACGAGGCCGACATTCAGCACGCCGTCCCAACCACTGAGTGCGCCAAGAGCATCCTCAATATACGCCGCGTCGGTTTCCATTACGGCGGCCAGCATACCGGGCACGCCCGTCTCTTGCGTATCCGCCACATCCTTTGAAGCGCACAGCCGTTCGCGCACGGTTCCGTACGCTTCCGCCGTGGTCTGGATGGTGATGCCTGCTATTGCCATAGAATATCCTTTGTGAAGCTTTTGGGTGAGGAGCGCACTCCTCACCTGCCTCTCTTTTTTTTCAACCCGTTGCCGGAACCACTTCATGTTCCGATGAGACGAATCAGAGGGGCCGTTCCCCGCTCCGCACAGTGGTGCGGGCAGCGTTTTCCCTTTAAGCGGACGGAGAGGAAACGGCTTTGTCGCTGAAGGAATGGAGAACAATGTCGGCACACGGGGCCAGCCACCTCTTCCCCTCCACTGGGAGGAGGGCCGTACCCGCCAGATCTGTTCTAGCCTGACGGGCACGGCATAACGCTTCTCCGGAAAGCGCAGGTTACGCCTTCTTGATCCGTGCGGCGCAGATCTTGTACTCCGGCTCGCGGGACGCGGGGTCGGTGGCGTCGAGGAACAGCTTGTTGACGAGCTTCTTCTTGTCGAAGAAAGGCACGGCAATGAGCCCCGGCTTGCAGGTGTCGTTGACATGCGCCGGCAGGGTAAGCGCATCGCGCCGCGTTTCCACGACGACCTGATCGCCGTTCTTGATGTTCAGCCGTGAGGCGTCCTCGGTGTTCACTTCCACAAACGCGGCGGGGTTGGCCTTGAGCAGTTCCGGGACCTTGCCGGTCATGGTCGCCGTGTGCCAGTGGTCGATGACGCGCATGGAGGTCAAGTAGAACGGATATTCCTGATCCGGCTCCTCGGCGGCGCCCTTGTAGGGGCGCATCCAGATGTTCGCCTTTCCGCTCGGGTTGCCGTAGAACCAGATCTTGTCGGGGTGATCCGCCGGAATGTTGGGATCTTCGCCGCGTACATAGCGCAGGTTCGTGCCGGGGTGCGTCTCCGTGGGGCAGGGCCAGATAAGGCCGGACTCGCGCTTCATGCGTTCACGGGTCATGCCGCCGAAGTTGTAGGGGCCCTTCATGGACAGCCTGCGCCATTCGTCCCATACGTCGGCGGAGTTGCGGAAGTTCACCAGCTTGGGATCGACGCCCGCGCGCTTGGCGAATTCGATCAGCGTATTCACGGTGGGGCGGCAATCCGCCGGAGGTTCGACCGCCTTTTCGATGAGCGAATAGCGCCGCTCGCCGCAGCCGTACGTGCCGTCGCGTTCGCACCAGAACGCGGGCGGCAGGATGAGGTCGGCGTACTCAAGCGTCACCGCGTCGGGGAACGCTTCGATGACGGTGATGAACGTGTCCGGATTGGACATGGCCTTGTGGACCTTGTTCAGGTTCGGCAACGTATGCGCGGGGTTGGTTTCGCAGATGATTATAGCCTTCACGTCGGCCTTGCCGAGGGCCTCGAACAGCGCGATGGTGTGATACCCCACATTGGGGGACATGGAATCCTGCGGGATGCCCCAGAATGCTTCCATCTGGTTGCGGTGGGCCTTGTTGGCGACCACGCGCCCGGCGGGGAGCAGATGGGAGAGCGAGCCCGTGTCGCGTACGCCGCCGCAGGCATTGGGCTGTCCGGTCAGGGAGAACGAGGTCGCGCCGGGGCGGCAGATCTGCCCGGTGATAAGGTGCAGGTTGTGGATCAGGTTGTTGGCCCACACGCCGCGGATACGCTGGTTGATGCCCATGCACCACAGGGACATGGTCGCGGGGGATTCCGCGAACAGGCGCCCGGCTTCCCATACCTGCTGCTCGGGGATGTTGCAGAGCTTGGCTACCTTGTCCGGCGTATAGTCCTCAAGGAACGCCCGGTAGTCGTCAAAGGTGGCATCCTTGCCGTCACTGGTCTTGAATATTGCGTACTTGTTGTAGAAACGCGGATTATCCAGCTCTTCGTGCAGAATGACCCACGCCATGCCGTTCATGAGGGCGAGGTCGGTCCCCGGACGGAAGGCTATGTGCAGGTCGGCGATGCGCGACGTGTTGGTCCGGCGCGGGTCGGCCACGATGATCTTCACGCCGGGTTCGTTTTGCTTGCGGCGGGCGATACGGCGGAAGAGGACGGGGTGCGCTTCCGAAGTGTTGGAGCCGATGATGAAGAAGGCGGAGGCCCGGTCGATGTCGGCATAGGTACCCATCGGTTCGTCCTTGCCGAACGTGGTCGTATAGCCGCCCACGGCGGAGGCCATGCACAGGCGCGGGTTGCCGTCCACGTTGTTGGTCTTGAACCCGGCCTTGAAAATTTTGTTCGCCAGATAGGATTCCTCGGTCAGGCACTGGCCGGAGCCGTACCACGCCACGGCATCGGGGCCATACGTATCAATGGTGGTGCGGAACTTCTTCGCCATGTGATCGAGGGCTTCGTCCCACGAAATCGGCTCAAGCCGGCCGCCCTTGGTGCGGCGGATCATGGGCTTGGTCACGCGGTCGGGCGAATTGAGCACCGGGATGAGGAGCGCGCCCTTGAGACAGAGGAAGCCCTGATTGTGGTTGTTGGGATCGCCCTTGATGGCGACGGCCTTGCCGTTTTTCACGCCGACCAGCACGCCGCAGCCGGTGCCGCAGTAACGGCAGACGCCCTTGACCCACTTTTCGGGGGTATTGGCTTCGGCGGCGCGGGCAACGCCCGCGGGTCCGGCCACAGCCGCCAGGGCGGCGCTCATGGCTGCGGAGCGGAGAAAATCACGTCGGGTCATTTGCATTGTCATTCCTCCTATTCCAGCACCGTCTTGGTTGTGGCTTGGCGGTTTTCATACACCTTTCCGTGCATGGGCCGTGCGTGATAGGGATGGCAGGTGGAGCAGTCGTCGCGCTTGCCGTAGAGGGCGGTCATCTTGTCGATGGCGAGGCCGTGGCAGGCCGCGCAGACTTCCACGCCGGGGACGCGCTTGAACGGGACAGCGCCCTTGCCGTCCGGCTGGCCGTGGCAGACCTGACAGCGGACCAGCGTGACGCCGTGCTTGCTTTCATACCAGTCCTGCGCAACCTGCGGCGTCACCTTGAGGTGGCAGCCGTAACAGTCGCCGATCATGTCGGCGTCCAGATGCTTCGCGGCTTCGCAGCGCGTCCCGGTGAAGGCGTTCTGGATGTAGGCGAAGAACCCGATCACCAGCAGGATCACTGCGGCTAACGCGATGACAAGAGGCTTTTTCAGCAGTCTGGCCATTACCTGACCTCCTTGAAGGTGAGCTTGCTGGCGAATGCGGCGTTGGCGTCGTAATGGCGGTCCTCGGGCGGCAGGTGCGCGATGTTGCGGTGGCACCCGGCGCAGCCGCTGCGGGACGATCCGTTCTTGTCCAGATAGTTGTCGTGGGCGAGGCGTCCGTATTCGGAAATCGCCCCATCGTTCTTGGCGTTGCGGTACAGATCCTCATGGCAGGCGCGGCAGTTGGCGTCATCCATGAAGCGCCGCGCCTCCGGCTGGATTTCCCTCCGGTTGAGCGTCACGCTGCCGCCCGTCGTGGCGTGTACCCACAAGTCTTTGGTCCCCAGCCACGTTTTGGCCGACAGCATACGGACGATGTTGGTGCTCGGAATGTGGCATTGCACGCATTCGATGGCGTTGCCCCTCGCATCCTGCGCGTGGGGGGAAAGCGCCAACTCCTGCTGATGCACCCGCATTTCGTGACAGGACAGACAGAACGACGTCGATGAGGTGACATGCACCCCTATCGCCGTGCCTGCCAGCACGAGCACAACAAGTACCGTTGCCGCGATCCAGACTTTCATGGAGCGAAAGAACATACGATTCATCCCGTTCGCGGTTATAGTGCTTTTTTTCACACCATTGTCACGCAAACAGCAAAAAAGGTGCCATTTAGGCCTGAGTCTAACTGCCCGGAATCATGTCGGCGGCGATCCGCGCACTGGGATAGTGAGTCATCTTTTTCTGACTGATTGTCATGAAAAGATGACTTGCCTGATTTTTCGGACAATAAGGGAGAAGCGGCTCCCCCCGGAAGGTGGGAGCCGCCTGCCGCAAGTAGTACATGGCCGAACGGATAGAGCGTGTATTTCTACACTGTTGAGAAGTAGATCGCTACGCAGGATCCGGTGAAAACAGGGAATGTATGGGGGAGGGATTCGATAAGGCTGAATGCCTTGGGAAGGAGAGGATGGGGTTTGGGGAGGGAGGGGAACCTTTCTTCAGAAAGGTTCCCCTCCCTCCCAATCTATTACAGATCTAAAATAACCTTGCAGGCGACGGCGACCTGATAGAGCACCTGCGAGATGTCCTTGACGGCCTGCAGGTTCTTGGATTCCACGCGAGGCAGGACGAGCACCTGATCGCCGGGCAGCACTTCCTTGGCGCGGGGGACGACTTCGCCGCTCGGATGGACGACGATGAGGTTCGATTCGTCGGCACGGTTGCTGAATCCGCCAGCCCCCTTGATGTAGTCGTCCATATCCTTGTCTTTGTTCCAGACAATGGCTTGCGGCATCATGACTTCACCGCTGATGAGCACTACATCGGTCTTCTCGGGAATGACGATGACGTCCCCGTCCTCAAGGGCGAGATCCGCGATGTTGCCCTTGGTGCCGACCACGACGACGCCCTCGGGCTGCACCTCCTTGGCACGGGAAATGAAATTGGACAGCATTTCCGCTTCCTTGGAGCGGATCTGCGCTTCATCGGAGCTGGCTGATGTAGCGGTATAGGCGTTCTGCTCCAGACGGCGCAGGGCGTCTTCAATGGCCTTCTTCTGGCGGACGGCCACGCTTTTGCGCTTGATGTACAGGCCTTCGAGGTTGGCGCGGCCCGGTTCCACGGCGATGTAGCTCATGACCTCGTGCAGGCGCGTGTTGCGGCGCACGGGGAAACGCGACGCGCCACGGATGGCCCCCTGCGCTTCGACCATGATGGTATCCCCGGGACGATCCGCGAGGAACCTGATCTGATCGCCGTTCTCAAGGCGCAACGCCTTGAAGTCGTTCATGGGCAGATACAGGTTGTAGGGAGCGCCGCCGCGCGATCCGCTGAGGCTGACGTGCGTGGCCCTCGGCTGCGGATCGGCAAGCTCGATGAGCTTCGCGCCGGTCAGTTCGCCGGGCTTGAATTCAAAGCGCGCCGTATTGCGGACTTCGCCGGAAGTGATGACGGAAGGCCCCTTTTCGCCGACAACAACGGTGTCGCCGTCCTGAAAGCGGATATGCGGCATGGCGCCTTTCAGTGCAAAGGGATAGAGGTCGAACGAGCCCACTTCCTGCCCTTGGCGCAATACGCGGATATTGCGGTAGCTGCCGCGCTTGGAGTCGATGCCGCCCGCCTTGTCGAGGAAGGCGAGGATGGTATCGGACGGCGTGCCCGTATAATTGCCGGGGCGGGGCACGAAGCCGGTCACGAAGATCGAGACGGGCTGGGTGTCCATCGGGCGGATATACATCTCCACATCGACCACGCCCGCCGCGTTGAGCTTGCTCTTGATGGCCTGTTCAAGCGGTTCTTTGGCATCGATGGGCAGGCCCGCCACAGGCACGCGCCCGACATCGGGAATGGTGATCATGCCCTCGGGATCGACGGTCAGGATATCGTCCATCGTGCGTCCGCCCCACAAACGCATGATCAGGCGGTCGCCGCTCTGTATGACCTTACTGGTTGAACTTTGGGAAAAGTGCCCTTGAAAGAGGTTGGTTCCAAACGGAGCGGGATCGGCTGCCGGAGCCGCAGGCGCAGCCGGGGCCGAAGCTGTGGCGGTCGCCGTTGCCGTGGCGCTGGCGGATGCGGCATCAGCGGCCGACGCCGGAAGGGCAAACGTCATAGCCAGCAGGCAACAAAGGAAAAACAGCAGATTACTGCGGGAAAACAAGGGATGCCTCCAGAGGGATGGTCGAACGGCGTCCAAAAGAGGACGACAGGAAACGCCCCTCCCGGCGCGCCGGAAGGGGGTGCTTGGATGTGCCGACAGGCTACGGCGTGGAAATGCCCTTGCCCCACACGCGGGGCATGAGCCGCCATTCGCCGGGGTTGCTTCCGTCGCCTTCCTGCCCGTTGTGGCAGATCACGACGATTTCCGCTTCATGCTGCGCCGAAAGCAGGGTAGCCCGCTTGCAGGTTTCGCCCGCTGCGGAAAGGAAGGCGTCTTCAAGCGTTACACGGACTTCGCCGCCGAAAGTTTCATCTTCTATGACCGCCGTAGCGCCTGTGGCGTTGGCGACCATGAACTGGGCCACGGGTGAAAGCGGTTGGGGTTCCACTGGGGGGGGAGTGGGGGCGCTCTGCCAAGAGCAGCTGACGAGGCCGCCGAGCAGGATCAGGCCGCAAAATTGAAGAAATCGCATATAGGTCCTCCGAAACGCCGGGATTCATGTTCCCGCTGTGAAAGCGTCCGTCTGGGTTTCTATACGTTGTCAGGCCGTGCTCTGTCCACTGGTATGGTATGGCTGGAGGAGGGAGGACGTGAGGAAGATTGGGGAAGGGGGAGAAATTTTCTGTAGAAGGGGACCCCCACGTTTATCCCCCTTCCCCAAAACCCATCCCCCACTTCAAAGACTTTCAACATTATCGAATCCCTGATGAAGGATGGTTCTATGGCTGGAAGAGAGGGGCGTGCCGTTTTTGTTTAAAAAGGCAAGAATGTATTTATACTTTTGCGTTGCCGGGAGACGAAAGCCTCCGAACCGATACTGCGCGGTTCCCGTTGCCGTCATTGCCCCTTGCAAAAGTCTTGGGAGGGAGAGGGGAGGCGTTTGAGGAGGGGAGAGGGGGCCTTTGTCCAGAGCCCCCTCTCCCCTTCTCAATGCTTAATTCTTCCCAGCCATATCCACGACCCACTGATGAAGACGCAGGTCATCGGTCAACTCGGGATGGAAGGAGGTGGCGAGGACGTTCCCCTGCCGCACGGCAACGGGGAACCCGTTGACCCGGGCGAGTACCTCCACGCCGGGGCCGATCTTTTCAATGAGCGGCGCTCGGATGAACACGGCTTCGAGGGGAGGCTGATCCGTTGGATTGCCGTTCGCTGTGGGGAACGGGCACAGCTCCAGCGGAGTCGTGAAGCTGTCGATCTGCCGCCCGAAGGCGTTCCGGCGCACGGAAGCGTTCAAGAGGCCGATGCGCGGCTGCCCGGGATGATCGAGGATGTCCGAGCAGAGCAGGATAAGCCCCGCACACGTGCCGAATACGGGCATCCCGCTCCGGATCAGCTCGCGCACACGGTCCATCATGCCCCATTCGATAAGGAACTTGCCCATGACCGTGCTTTCGCCGCCGGGAAACACGAGGCCGGAGAGACCCTCGAGGTCTTCCCGCGTGCGGATTTCCACGGTTTCGGCTCCGCAGAGACAGAGAGAGCGGACGTGTTCTCGGAAGGCCCCCTGAATGGCCAACACGCCGATGCGCGGAGCGGACGTTGCGGCCATCGGTTTACCAGCCCCGTTCCTGCATACGCTGTTCGGGCGCGATGGTCGAGATTTCCAGGCCGGGCATGGCTTCGCCGAGATCGCGGGAGACTTCGGCAAGAATCTTGTAATCATTGTAGTGGGTCACGGCTGCGACAATGGCCTTGGCGCGCTTGGCCGGATCTGTGGACTTGAAGATGCCGGAGCCCACGAACACGCCATCAAGGCCGAGCTGCATCATGAGAGCGGCGTCGGCGGGCGTGGCGATGCCCCCAGCGGCGAAGTTCACCACGGGCAGACGGCCTTCGGCGCGGATCTTGAGCACGAGTTCGAGCGGCGCGCCGTTTTCCTTGGCGAAGTTGGCGACTTCCTCTTCGGGCAGGGCGCACAGGGCGCGGACTTCGCCGAGGACCATGCGGCAGTGGCGCACGGCTTCGACGACGTTGCCGGTTCCGGGCTCGCCCTTGGTACGGATCATGGAAGCGCCCTCGGCGATGCGGCGCAGGGCTTCCCCGAGGTTGCGGGCTCCGCACACGAAAGGCACGGTGTAGTCGCGCTTGTCGATATGGAAGCGGTCGTCGGCGGGGGTCAGCACTTCGCTTTCGTCGATGTAGTCGACGCCGAGGGATTCGAGGATACGGGCTTCGACGATGTGGCCGATGCGCGCCTTGGCCATGACCGGGATGGTCACGGCGTCCATGATGCGGAGGACGATGGTCGGATCGGCCATGCGGGCGACGCCCCCGGCCTTGCGGATATCGGCGGGGACGCGCTCAAGCGCCATGACGGCGCACGCGCCCGCTTCCTGTGCGATTTTTGCCTGTTCGGGGGTGGTGACGTCCATGATGACGCCGCCCTTCAACATTTCGGCCAGGCCGGACTTGAGCTGGAACGTTCCTTTTTCCATGATCTATCTCCTTGAGAAGCTGCTGATTGCGTTGATGATGGACGCAACTTAACAGCGCTCCGGAGAACCGGGGGAGCGATCCGGCTGGTCATGGATCAATCTTTTTGGCGAACGGGACAATGTGGATTGTCATGGTGACAATGCATGGAGGTAAAAAAGAATGTAAATACAGCTTGATGAAGTGTGACGGATAGTGTGTCACCTCAATGTGTGTCTTTTTAAAAGAGAACCTGTGCTCCCAAAAGACCTGCGAACAGGGATTCAATAAGCACAAAGCTCTTTGGAAAGAGTGGGGTGGGGTTTGGGGAGGGGAGGGAAAAGTGTGGGGTTCCCCCTTTCTTCAGAAAAGTTTTCCCTCCCCAATGGCTCTACTTGTCTTCGGCCTTGCCTTCCAGTTCGGCAATGCGGAACTCGACATCCTCCCAGCGCTGGAGAGCGGCGGTCTGCTCGTCGTCAAGCTCGGAGATGCGCTTGGCGGTAGCGTTGAATCCGTCGGGATCGCGCGCGAAGAAGCCGGGATCGTTGAGCCGGTCTTCCAGCGTATGCTGTTCGTCTTCCAGCGCCGCCATCTTGCCGGGCAGGGCTTCCAATTCGTCCTTGAGCATTTGAAGCTCGCGCTGTTCCTTGAAGGTCAGCTTGCGCGGGCCGATCTTGGCCGGAGGGGCCAGCGGCTTGGGTTTCGGCTTGTCGGTGTGGGCAGCCACGGGCTCGGGGCGCTGGCGCAGCCAGTCCGTGTACCCGCCCACGTACTCGCGCACCTGCCCGTCGCCTTCGAGCGCCAGTGTGGTGGTGACGAGGTTGTCGAGGAACTCGCGGTCGTGGCTGACCATGAGCACCGTCCCTGAATAGCTGGCGAGCAGCTCTTCAAGCAGTTCCAGCGTTTCCACATCCAGATCGTTGGTGGGTTCGTCGAGAACCAGCAGGTTGGAGGGCATGGTGAACAGCTTGGCGAGGAGCAGGCGGTTACGCTCGCCGCCGGAAAGCGTGTGTACCGGAACCCTGAGCCGGTCCGATTCAAAGAGGAAATCCATGAGGTAGCTGGCCACATGTCGCTGCTGCCCGTTGATGGTCACGGTGTCGTTGCCGTTCGCCACGTTGTCCATGACCGATTTTTCAGGATCGAGCGAGGAGCGGAGCTGATCGAAATAGCTGACTTCGAGCCGCGTCCCGTGCCGGATGGAGCCTTCCGTGGGTTCGAGTTCGCCGAGAAGGAGGCGGAGCAGGGTGGTCTTGCCCACGCCGTTGTTGCCGATGAGCCCGATGCGGTCCCCGCGCTGGATGATGGTCGAAAAGGGGTTGAATACGCGGTAGCCGTCTGGGTAGGCGAATCCCGCCTGTTTCGCCTCGATAACCAGCTTGCCGGAGCGTTCCGCCTCCTGCGCGAGCATGGAAACGACGCCCTGACGCGACACGCGGGCCATCCGTTCGGAACGCATGGCCTGCAACGCGCGGACGCGGCCCATGTTGCGGGTGCGGCGGGCCTTGATGCCTTGCCGTATCCACGCTTCTTCCTGCGCGAGTTTCTTGTCGAAGGCCGCGGCCTGTTTTTCCTCGGCGTCGAGGCGTTCCTCCCGGCGTTCGAGGAACTGGTCGAACGTGCAGGCATAACTGTAGAGCTGGGAGCGGTCCACCTCCACGATCCGCGTGGCGAGGCGGCGGACAAAAGCACGGTCATGGCTGATGAAGACGAAGGTTTTGACCCGCCGGACGAGGAAATCTTCCAGCCACGCGATGGTCTTGATGTCCAGATGGTTGGTGGGCTCGTCGAGCAGCAGGTTTTCGGAGGCGACGAGGGCGCGGGCCAGCGCCACGCGGCGCTTGTTCCCTCCGGAAAGTGTGGCGAAGTCCGCCTCGGGATCGAGCCCGAGCTGGTTGATCGCCTCAAGGATGTCGCCGTGGCGTTCCCAGCCTTCCCCGCTCTGGAGGAGGTCGCGGGCCAGCGCCAGTTTGGCGGCGGAGAGCTGATCCTCGCGGCCCGTGGCAATGAGATGGGCGGCGGCCAGCGCTTCGCCTTCCTTGCCGAGCCCTGAGGCCACCACGCCGAAGACCGGGCCGCTCCAATGATCGGGCACGGCCTGCGGCATATGTCCGAACGTGACGCCCGGCGTGCGGACGATGGTGCCGCCGTCGGGCGTGAGGTCGCCGGACAGCAGGGCCATCAGGGACGACTTGCCGACGCCGTTGCGCCCGACGAGACAAACCCGCTCACCCTGCTCCACATGCAGGTCGACGGTATCGAGAAGCGTCTTGCCGCCCAGATTGAGCGTGACGCCCTGTAAACTCAAAAGTGCCATGAACTCCCTCGCAGGATACGCGAAAACGGATCGCGGGAACGTTTGTTGCGTAAGAAAGAGCGCGGCGGGAACGCTTGGGGGCCTTTCCGGTCGGCCCGGAGCGCGCCGCGCGGCGCTGACGGTACGGATTCTGCCCCGAAAGATATGCCGCTTCCTTAAAAGAAGCAAGGGAATGGCCCTGATGCCGTTCCTGCCGCCATGTCGGGCGTGATGATGCGGCGCTTGTTCCATGATTCTTTTGATACCGAAAAACTCTGAAGAGCGCCCCGCGTTGCCACTGCCTTTTTTTTGAGGTATGGTCATGGCAAATGTCCTTGGCTGTTCTGTGGGGAGTGGCTCTGTTCGGAAGCCGGGGAAACGAACGTTCTCATGGGTGGATGAGGAAATCATGAAAGTGCGCAATCCCTTTGCTGGTCTGTTGGCCCTGTTTTTTGTGGTCGCGTGGTGCCTGAGCGGCTCCGCAGCGTTCGCCAAGCCCCTTGTGCCTCTTCGCACGGCATGGCTCGGCGAGCATGAAACGTTTTTGGTCTGGTACGCCAGAGAAAAGGGATGGGACAAGGCTGAAGGGCTGGATCTCGAATTGCTGCCCTTTGAATCCGGTAAAAACGTCATTGACGAAATGCAGTCGTCCAATTGGGCCATTGCCGGCGTTGGCGCCATGCCCGCGCTGACCGCTTCGTTGAGCAGCCGCCTGTACATCGTCGGCATCGGCAACGACGAATCCGCTTCCAACGCTATTTTCACGCGTGCCGACAGCCCCATCCTCAAAATGAAGGGTTTTAACCCCAACTGCCCGGAAGTGTACGGCAATCCCGGATCCGTGCGCGGGAAGACCTTCATCGTCCCCAAGGGCACGTCCGCTCACTACATGTTGAGCCGCTGGCTGCACGTCCTTGGCCTGAACGAGCGTGACGTCAACATCGTCGACATGCAGCCGTCCGAAGCCATGAAGGCGTTTGCCGACGGCCAGGGCGACGCCATCGCGCTGTGGGCCCCCCAGACCTTTGAAGCCGAAAAGCTCGGCCTGAAGACCGTCGCGCACTCCAGCGACTGCAATGCCCGCCAGCCCATCCTGCTCGTCGCCAATATGGATTATGCCAACAAGCACAAGGGCGACACGGCCAACGCCAGGCCATGCAAATACGGTCTCGGTAAGAGTCGCGCCGCCAAGAAGGGAACCGAACTGAAGGCCGATAACGGTAACGACCGGGATCAGTGCATTCTTTAATGCGTGTTTCCGGATCACCATTTTCTCCGGCACACCCTTCGCTCTCGCGGTACGGATATAATCCTGACGGATGACCTCAAGCATGGAGGAACGCGTCATACGGCAAATCAGCGCTGCGTCGCCGGTACCAAGGGTGATCGCCGGCATAATGTAGTTCTTCCAGGATCCCATACCGCCGGATGGAAGCCATCCAAGGTTTAAGGAGAATACGATAATGAGCATCAGGCCCAGCCAGAAGTTTGGCGTCGCGACACCCAATAGGGCGGCGACCATTCCGACATTATCGATCGCGCTGTACTGCCTCGTCGCACTGATGATACCGATTGGGAGTGCGATGGCTACTGCTACCAGGATCGACCAGAATGCAAGCTTTGCTGTGTTCGGGAAAGCTGCCATGATCGTCGGGAAAACGTCACGTTTTGTCTTGTAAGATTTACCCATATCGCCGTGAAGAAGGTTCAGCATATATTTTCCGTACTGAACGATAACCGGCTGGTCCAGTCCAAGATCTTTTCTTGTCGCTTCGATCGTCTCCGCGTCTGCCGACTCACCTGCGATCATCGCTGCCGTATCGCCTGGTGAAAGGCTTAAGATGAAATAAACCATGAATGTCACGCCGATCAGTACCGGGATCAGCATCGCAAGTCTCTTTAACACATATTTGCTCATGCACACCATCCAATCTACCGCGTCCCGCGGCTGTTTTTTTGTGTTTCCGAAACCCGTCTGTCGGGGCCGAAGTTCCGGATCCTTGTCTCAGGGTTTCTGGAATGTTTTCCGGGCTTTCACCGGATTCTGGAAATGGGTACGGATCCCTTTTCGTGACCCGTACCCTGTTTTTGCATGGACTCTGTCCTCTTTGCGGATCAGATATTATTTTTCGTAATGGCAGTTGCCAAGGTAATGCTGTGCGCCTTTGTGAAGCTTGAAGCCCTTTAAGTCTGCACGGACACCGACGTTATCGTATTTGTAGTATAACGGGCACCACGGGGAGATCTCGTGGAGACGATCCTGAAGC
>ENA-UPWK01000887-UPWK01000887.1-human-gut-metagenome-genome-assembly--contig:-NODE-887-length-26443-cov-5.004627_pt1 | contig 26443 bp, 37 predicted proteins | sample MGYA00250048_ERZ773373 | MGnify/ENA primary metagenome ERZ773373 (study PRJEB29103, sample SAMN06112059) | human gut metagenome | biome: human gut; feature: ankylosing spondylitis patient; material... | reverse complement strand
AGAGCGCAGGCAGCGGGAAGAACGATGGGCGGCAGAGCGTGAAGCAGAGAGGCACCAGCGCGAACAGGAACAGCAGACCCGCTATGATGCCGCTATCCGGGAGGCAGAGAAGGATATTCTGGCGGGAAAGGAGGTGGTGAACCGGGAGGTCAACGGCAAGGCCCTGATTATGCAGCTTTTCCGGGAGCATGAGATTCCAGTCTCCCTGAAAACACAGGGCTGGATCATCAATGCGCTGCACAGCATCCGCTATTCCCCGGAAAGCGGACAGTGGGACTACCGTTATTATAGAAAAAGCCGTGACAGTACGAAAATGTTTGAACTGCTCCCGAAGCTGTCAGCGGCAATTCAGACCAAGCAGCAGTTTGAAGAACAGGGTGAGGCCAGCCCAGAGGCCCCCGCCGCTGCGGACGAGGACGAGCAGGACATGGAACTGTAAACCTATTTTTGGAAAGGAGTTCGCATGAAAAAAGTAATTGTAGGTATTTCCGCCGCTGCCGCCGTGGTTAGCGGCTTTTTCTATTTTGCCTGGTACCGGCATTACCGAGACGCGATCCGGTGAGGCGGTCCCTGCGGCCAAGGAGGTGAGGCATCATGCCGCTTGCGGCAACAAGGGCGCCCTACACCCTATTTATCGTGGATGACGATATGCCCCTGAATCCCCGCGAGGACTACGACTGCCTGGGGAAAATGGTCTGCTGGCATGGGCGCTACTCTCTGGGTGAAAAGCACGATTTTGAGGAACCCCGTGATTTCCTGCAAGAACTGCTCTTTTCGGAATATTCCAGCGGACACGGACGGAACAATCCGGTATTTGAGTTTCTGAAATCCGGCAAGGCCAGGGACGCAAAGTTGGAGTATAACCGCTCCACAAGGGAGTGGGAGCTGCTGGAGAACCAGCACTGGACTGCCGAGAGTGACTGGTATGTATCGTCCAGCTATGCCGCCTCGCTGAAAGATGATGTGCCGGATTGGTTTCTGGATGACTGCCTCTCCGCCCTCTCCACCGGCGAACTGTTTTCGCTGGTGGAGCAGATGGAGGGCATGGTGATCCTGCCCCTCTATCTCTACGACCATTCGGGCATCACCATGAACACCACCGGCTTTTCCTGCCCGTGGGATTCCGGTCAGGTAGGATGGATTTATGCAGACAAGCGAAGGATTGAAGCGGAGTACGGCAAGGTAACGCCTGAAACTATGGAGAAGGCCCGCCAAGTGCTGGAAGGTGAAGTGAAGTCCTACGACTATTTTCTGACCGGCCAGTGCTACGGGTTCCAGCTATTCCGGGAAGATGTGGAGGTGGATAGCTGCTGGGGCTTCCTGGGCGAGATACGGGATGTGCAGGACGATGTAAAAAGCTATCTGCCGGAGGACTGCGATCCGGCTATCGTGGAACTGCTCCAGTTCCGCTATGAGGAGCTGGACATTGACGAATATCTGGAAGAATTACGGGAAGAAACGGAGGGATTGGATTGTGAAGCCGGATGATTCCTTGACCGTGTATGTGCTGTATGGCTGCACCTTGAGTAAGGAGCGAAGCTCCATGCGAACCGTGGCCGCCACTACGGATGAAGAAATGCTGCATACCATCATCGGCGCCCAAATCCTCGGCGGCACAATGGACTACCGGGGCTTCAGCAACATGAAGGGCTTTGAACAGTTCCGGTCCGCCTGCTGTGCTGGTGATGTTCGGTTCAGCGATCTGGACTATGGCTTTGTGGAGCAGACGAAGAATCTGATGCTCACAGACTGTGCAAAGGAGCCGCGGCTTGAGAAAGCCTACCGGCTACTGAACCTGTCTGAGCGTGAGTTCAATGCCATCCGCAGCGGTTCTCTGGAGAACCTGGGCGCTGACCGCACCCGTTTGATTCTGGATAAGGCGCTGTCTTGGGCAGCCCGGAACTATGCCGGATGGGATTTGTACCAGTATTTGAGAGAAGAACTCGGCATGAGCAACGAGGAGATTTCCCACGCTGGGTTTGAACTGGATGAGTTCTACGAGGACGAAACGGACTATGAGGCGGAGGATGATTATGAGGAAGATTGTGATGAAGAACTATAACACACAGTCAGGAAGGCGGTGATTTTATGCGAAGAAGCGCCGCCGCGTATCATAAATTCACCGAGGACGAGATACGGCAGGCAAACAGTGTGGACATTCTCTCTCTTGCCCGTGGATATGGCTATGAGCCGGAAAAGGCTGGCCGCAAGGCCGTCCACATGAAGCACAGCGGCGGCCTGTATATCTTCCCGGAGAACAACCGCTTTTTCCAGTGGACGGGGCCGGATGACGGCATCAAGGGCGGCGCCATTGATTTTGTCATGCGGGAGGAAAACCTGTCCTTCCCGGAGGCGGTGGGCAAGCTGATCGGCAAGGAATATGCGGCGGAAGCCCGACAGGTAACGCCCTATGAGAAGAAGGAGCGCGGGCCGCTGGTGCTGCCTGAAAAGGCGGACAATATGAAGCGGGCCTATTGGTATCTGGTGTCCATCCGAGGGATCAGTCCACAAATCGTCAGCCATTTTATGAATCGGAAGATGATCTATCAGGAGAAAAAGTACGGCAACTGCGTGTTTGTGGGTTATGACGCCGAGGGAACGCCCCGGTACTGCTCCATGCGGGCGGCCAGAGAAAACAGCTCATTCAAGATGGACGCGACCGGCTCTGATAAAAGTTACCCCTTTTTCCATGAGGGAACAAGCGACCTGCTGATCGTCACCGAAGCCCCTATCGACCTGATGAGCCATGCGTCCATCGCCGCTGACTTTTATGGGCGGGACTGGACGGAGGATCACCGTATCTCCACCGGCTGCCTGTGGAACGGGGCTATTGACCGCTATCTGGAGGGCCATCCCCAGATCAGGCGGCTGGTGTTTGCGGTGGACAACGACTATCTGGCCCGTGACAAGGACGGGCAGTTTCGGAATTGGGGGCAGCTTACGGCGGCCAAGTGGGTGCGGGAATATACCGGGAGGGGATTTCAGTGCGCCGTCCATCTTCCCCATCTGAATGATTTTAACACCGATCTAGTGGAGCGGCGGAAAGGCCGCTCCGTGGAGGATTTAGACCGCCTGCGTATGGCGGAGCTGGAGGCGGAGTTTAACAGGGACGCCGCTGAAGAACCTGAAAGCGAAGATGAACAGGAAATGGAGGCTTGATTATGGCAAAGATACAGACCTTTGAACTGGACCGATGGAGTGAACCGGATGAGAACCACCGGGTCAAACACATCGGTATGGCTGACGCCAAGGAAACCTTTGATAAGCTGAAAACGCATTTGGAGGCTCACGGACTTCTCCCAGATGAATACTTTTCATTCTCCGGCAAGTATGAGGGATTGACCGGCGAACTTCCTGAATTTGAGGAAGCCCTTTGCATCCCGAATTTCGGCTCCAGCGAGGGAATCTACCTGGATATTTCCCTGGCCTGTCGAGACGGCGATGGCAAACGGTATTTTCAATCATTCGCCACAGGCAAGACGCTGGGCGAAACAGCGGACGATTATTTCCGAATGTTTCGCATCGCTGCCGAGTGTTCTCTAATGCTGAATGGGCGCGGTTTTTCTTATGAAAGAAACAATGTGGACATCGTACTGACCGAGAAAGAAGCTGCAGCCGTTGCAAATTCGGTGGAATTGGATCTGTGCGGCTATTTTGAGCCGGAAACCGAGGTGCTGTTGTCCTCCGCTCTGGAGAAGTTCGCTGGCGCCCCCTGCACAGCCATCCAGACCATCACCTGCCACGGACGCGATGATTACTCTGTCTGGAATGTGGAGATACCGTCCGATATGTTCCACTCCATCGTCCGGGAGGCAGCGGAAAAAGTGGGAACGCTGGAGGAACTGATGAGCGGCATGGACCCCGCATCCGACTGCGAAATGCGGCTTTTGACGCAGATGAAGGACGGACGATTTGCCTTCTTTGCCATCCCGGAGCGGATGAACCATTTGCGGGATTATGAAACACAGGGCAGTTCTACCCGTGGGGACAAGGAGCAGATCATGGCGGAGATCTTCACGGATTGGGAACCCGCCGAGGAACCAGAGGACGAACTGGATCGCTGACTCTCTCACTTCTCTTTTCATCCGTACTGACCGCCCCGCCGGGGCGCCCCGCAGCCGGGAAACCGCAGGCCCCGCCTGCGATTTCCCGGTTAAGGCAGGAATAGCCGTCATACCTGACGGCGGGCCGACTGCTTGAAAGCCGTGCTTTCAACGGTTTTTTGAGAATTTTACAAGGTATGATTTTTTGATTTTGGTGTGATTTTTGTCACACCTTATGGAAGGGAGGCTTGACTTGAAAGAATCCCCAATCCGAACCGAGCGCAAAACCATCCATCTGCCCCCGGACACCATTCAGGCGCTCAATAAGCTGGCGGCCAGAAACGGGACGGACTTCTCCAAAGAAGTGCGCAGGGCGATTGACGAATACCTGGATTTGGAAAGTACCGCCGAGAACATCGACATGATAAGCGGCGTGATCCGGCAGGAACTCAGCGGCCAGATCAAGGGGCTGGGAAACCGGCTGGCCGGACTTATCAACCGCCTGACAATCATATCCGCCGCAGGCTACTATGCCAATATCGCCATTATTGCAGACCTGATCGACCGGGACCGCTATTCCTCTTTTGAGAAGATCGAGGCGGCGGCCAGAAAAGAGGCGTTGGCGTTTACAAACCAAAAGAACGCCGACGCTCTGCGTATTTTTCTGGATGACGAGGAAATGAAAAAAGCGATTCAGGCTGTTCAGGGGGGCCGCCGTGTCAATCCTGATCTATAAGCAGCGCCACCGGCACCCTAATCAGAAAAAGACGCCCAAGTGCAACTATGCCCACATCGGCTATATTGCCACCCGTCCCGGCGCGGTAAAGAATGAGGGTATGCGCCACGGCCTGTTCGGGAAACTGGAACCTGGCGCGGTGCGGGAGTTCTCCACCTGGCAGGAGGCGGCCCGTCTGGTGCGGGAGCTGTCCTACCGCCGTGTGAATATGTATCGGGGAATTATCTCCTTTTCCCCGGAAACAGCGGCCGAGCTGGGGCTGACCGATCATAAAGCCTGGGAGGACTACATGGAGCGTCATATTTTAACGCTGGCAAAGTATAATGGAATCCGGGTTCAGAACCTACAATGGGTGGCCGCCCACCACAATGAGCGGGGTCATCCGCACATCCATGTGGTGTTCTGGGATAAGAACCAGCGCACAATGGTTCCGTTTGTGCATCCCAGCATCCCGGATAAAATACGCAGGCAGTTGATCCGTGATACCTTCGCGGAGAAAATACAGGCGTATTGTGAAGCGAAGCAGCGGGCCAGAGAGCAGCTTACCGCAGCCGCCGTTGATCTGGTTGATGAGTTTGAGCAATATATGGAGCGGCTTCATCCCAGCGAGTACAAGCGCCTGCGGGAAACCTTCGGCCATATCACGGATGATGAGCTGGGAGCCGCCTCACTGGACGGTGTTTTGAGTGCGGATGGGCTGGCCCGATTTATCCCCGGTCTGTTTGCCCTGAAAGAAAAGATGCCGAAAAAAGGCCGTCTGGCCTACAAGCTGCTGCCGGAGGAAGTAAAGGCCGAACTGGACACTTTTATCCGCAGCTTGAAAACAGACTGTAAATACATTGGTGATCTGGTAAACGAGTATGCGGACGCCAAGTGCCAGCTTTCCATGCTCTATGACGCCGATCCTGCCCATGTGGAGGAACAGCGGCAGAAAGGAATCGCGGAGGCGGACAAGCTGATTGCCAACAAGGTATTGGAGGCCATACGCACCATGCTCCGCAAGGATCGGGAAACCGGCTCTTTTGAGTATGCGGAGGCCCGAAAAGCTTACTATACAGAGCGGTTGATCTGTGAAATCCTGATGGCGTTGGAACAGAACGCCGTCAACATGGGTATGGAGTACGACGATTGCCAGAAGGCTATGGGAGGTGATCTTTCCAGGGCCGCCAAAAAAGAATGGTATTTGCGGCACAAGGACAGGGATATGGAGCCGTAGTACTTTTTGAGGTAATCCGCAGTCAAATAAATTGTCGAAATGTTTTGCGGTTTATAATCGCAAAACTAATTGACCACAAACAGGTTTTGCGATATACTATTTACAATGGAGGTGGTCACGATGATTTACAGGCCGTTATATGTGGATAAGATCATGGCTTATGCCGATACCCCGTTTGTAAAGATACTCACAGGGGTACGCCGCTGCGGGAAATCCACAATATTGAAGATGATTATGGAACGGTTAAAGAGCGAGCGGAATATTCCGGCTGAACGCATGATAAGCTGCCGTTATGATTCTATGGAATTTGAGGATATGACGGCAAAGCAGATGTACGCACAGTTGAAGGAGCGTCTTTGCCCGGACGGAAAGACCTACCTGTTTCTGGACGAGGTACAGGAGGTCAAGGGATGGGAAAAGGTTGTAAACTCCCTGGCGTCCGACTTTGATGTTGACCTGTATATCACAGGCTCCAACTCTCGGATGATGTCCTCGGAAATCTCCACCTACCTTACTGGCCGGTATGTGTCTTTCCGCATTTTTACGCTGTCCTTCAGCGAATATCTGATGTTTAGAAGCAAGTTCACGACTGTCGGTGAACCCAAAGCCGAGCTTGCCAATTATGTCCGTCTGGGCGGATTTCCGGCGACCCATTTACAGGCATTTTCTCAAGATGAGATCTACACGGTTGTCCGGGATATATATAATTCCACAATCTTTTCAGACATTGTAAAGCGAAATCAGGTCAGGAAAATCGACCAACTGGAGCGCGTTGTCAAATATACCTTTAACAATGTCGGCAACACTTTTTCAGCGAAGTCGATTGCGGATTACCTGAAAGCAGAGCGGCGTTCCCTTGACAACGAAACGGTTTACAGCTATTTGGAAAAGCTGGAAAAGGCATATTTGCTTCACCGCTGTTCCAGATATGATTTGCAGGGGAAGGAAATCCTGAAAACGCAGGAAAAGTTCTATCTGGCCGATACCGCCCTGCGGTACAGTGTTCTCGGTTATAACGCGGACAGCGTGGCTTCCAGCCTTGAAAACATTGTGTATCTGGAACTTTGCCGCCGGGGATATACCGTCAATGTGGGAAAGACCAGCGACGGAGAGATTGATTTTGTAGCGGTGCGGCAGAACGAGAAAATTTATGTTCAGGTCACACAGGAGATCAATTCGGAAAAGACAGAAAAGCGGGAATATGAGCGGCTGCTTGAAATACACGACAATTATCCCAAATATGTTCTCACAACGGACGAATTTGCCGGGGGGAATTACGAGGGGATCAAGACCATGCACATAGCCGATTTTCTGCTCAGTTCTGAATATTAAAGATACAGCTCAATGAAATGCTCGCCTGTTTATCAGGCGGGCATTTTCTTTTCAACCTCGATATTTTTTGAAAAGTTGATACTTGCCGATAAAAGTCGCTTGAAAAAGTTTATGGTTTGCAGAAAAAGTCCCTTGAAAAAGTTGACGACTCTCTCTGCCTTTACTCCCGCTTCTATGTCCGACAAATCAAACAACCGGCCGCCCGGTTCGAGAAAGGAGTTTGGATGAACACAGTAACAACGAGTTATAAGCACAACGGGGTGCCGGTGTCTATCCCCAGAGGGTCCTATGGCGTGACCCGCCTGACGGCCCGGCCGTATGAATACCCCAAGGGGCATCCCTGCTGGGGGTGCCCTTTTACTTTACGGACTTCCGTTCCATCCTGTATGTTTCCCAGCCAAAAAGACGGAGGGTGCCTCTGGTACGATCTGAAGCGGCAGAAGCGTCCGTCTCTGTCGCACACCTATCCCCGGAATCAGGCTGCGGCAGAACGGATTTTTGATTTCATTGAAGTTCTTAAACAGGTGATGAAACGAAAGGGTTACTCGTAAAAAGGAGGTTTGCCGGTTGCGGAGCAAAACAGATTTTTACCGGCTGTTCTTTGAGCAGCTCACCCGAAAGGGCTTTGATGTAAAGCGCTCCCAATCTTCGGATTATATTGCGGACATCTACTACAAGAGCCAGCTTGTGGCCTACTTCTCCAAGGCGGATACGGTGATCCAAAACCCGTTTGTCGCTGTGAAGGATAAGGTCATGCGGCTTATCAACGACACCGCCCAGAACACGGCGGCGAAAGCGGGCATCTGCTGGGACTGCCCCTACACGGACGCCAACGAAAAGCTGCCCAACGGCTCCTACAAGCTGGCCGAATACAACGGCGTGACTTTGGCCTGCAAGGAACATCACCTGTTCGGCTATGTGTTCTCCACCTACCGCACAGCCCCAGATTCTGGGGAAATGCTGGCCCGTCAGGTCTTTTATAATAAAGAGTTTGCCGGTCAGGACTTTGCCAAGCGCAGCGGCCTGGTGGACGAAAAGGCCCTGTTCAGCGAGGAAGAACTGAGGGTCCTTCACGCCGGACTTGTCAAAATGAGCATACTCGATCAGGATGTTTCCAATGATGCCCGTGAATTCGTGGAGCGGATTCTTGACAAAATCGAGGAAATTATGCCGGAGCTGCGAGAGGCAGATATGGACTTTGATTTTGATATGGAATTTGGTCTGAGTGATGAAATGGAGCTTGGAGGATAGCCTATGATGAACAGCAAGCGAAATCAAACTATCGCTATCGCTCGGTTTCTCATATATAAGCACAGCCTGAACCAGCAGCTTGATGGCATGACGGATGAGGAATATCTGGCGCACCCCATTGGGCTGGATGTGGGAGAATATGTGCGCGACCTGATGCGCTACTGCCCTGAAAATGTGGTGGATCAGGTCATGGAGCATCAGGACGCCCTTTTGCGACGGCTGGGTACAGATTATCTCTCCGTGATTGCGTTTATGCCCTATAAGGAAGATGGAGGTGTGAGATATGCGTGACGGGCGCCCAAATCCCGATATATGGGGCAACATCATCACCTGCGGCGAGATCGCCGTGGGTATCTATGAGATTGTCGGCGCCAAAAAGCGCGGTTTGGAGCTTCCGAAGGCTGTGGCAGAGGAAATCCTGCCGGAGTCCGTGGTGGAACAGGCCGCGCAGGACGGTGAGGCCCTTTGTTTCACCGACCCGGTTTCCAATGCCATTGTTGCCGACGCCCTGCTGGAGCAGGGGCTTGTGAAGGACCTGAAGGCCGCCGCCCGGTTAGAGGCCATCCGCCAGTTGGAGGATACAGCCTATGACACCGGCTTTGAGCCGCCCATCAGTGATGTAGAACTGGATGGGCTGGATTTGGAAAGGTAGGTGATAAATTGCGGCTGGTTTATATCTCATCCCCCCTGCGCGGGGATGTGGAGCGGAATATCCAAAGGGCAAGGGACTACTGCGCTTATGCGGCATCCTGCGGGGTGATCCCACTGGCGCCTCACACAATCTTCACGCAATATCTGGATGATGAACAGCCGGAGCAACGGGAACAGGGATTGCGGATGGGCCGTGACCTGATGTGGCGCTGTGATGACCTCTGGGTAGTGGGCAGCACCATTTCTTCCGGGATGCGGGAAGAAATTGAACTTGCAAAGAAACTCTATATGCCCATTTTCTATGTGCCGGAAGAACAGGTACAGGAAAAGGTCAAAATCCGTCAGCAGGACCGACTCCTGAGATTGGATGATTGCATTCAGGGAAGCAGCAAGAGCGGCTATGAGGGACAGATTCTTGTCCTAAAACCGGAGGCCTATGGGAGCAGCATGGATTTGACCGCCGATGACTCTCTGTGGTATGCCCGTGACGGGTTTGGCTGCACTTATGGGGCCAGAGGGCAGGCGGTCTATGCGGAAAACCTGCTGGATGGGCGGTACATTCATTGGGAGCGTAAGGATTTTTACGGTATTGTAAAGCCTGAAAGTCTGGCCGCATGGATCGCGGATAAGCCGATCCGCAGCGAGGCGGCGGAGACTGTGCTGGAGGCCGCCGTACAGGGCCTTGCCCTTGAGTTGGAGGATGGGGAGGGATTGGAGCCATGAGGACCAAAGAAAAGCTGCTGATCTGCGGGCTGATTTTTGTGTCCGGCTCGGTCTTGAATCTCTTTTTCTCCACCGCTGTTCATGGGCTGCTGACGAGGGACATCACCCGGCTGTCCCTCCTTCCCATCGGGGACTGCCTTGCCAGCCTGTTCTCCAGCCGCCAGCATTTGATGCTGTACCTTTGCCTGCAAGGGTTTGTGTGCGTACTGGCCGTGATGTTCTTTCTCACCAATATGCGGCCCTATGAATCCGATCTGGACACCATCACGCCAGAGATCAGAACGCCCAAGGCGGTGGGCCAGTACCAGCACGGCTCGGCCCGCTGGATGAGCGCCGCGGAAAAAGGCAAAGCCTTTGACAGCTTCACCCTGGACCCGGATGACCCAGCCATCCGGGAACTGCTGAAAACCGGCTATGACGGGCTGGATTTTATGAAAAAGTGAGGTATTTGTTTGAAATTGAATCCGCATCCCAAAGTAATCCCCCAATATGCGCCGCCTGCCCCGCTGACGAAGGGCGGTGTTGTGGTCGGAATGAAGAAGGAGGGCAACAAAGAAAAAATCTATTTTGTGGGGGATGACTGCCATCTGCTCTGCGTGGGCGCCACCCGTTCCGGCAAATCCCGCTGTCTGGTGCTGGAGAGCATCTGCCTTCTGGGGCTTGCCGGGGAATCTATCTTCTGTTCAGACCCTAAGGCCGAACTGTTCCACTACACCTCTGAATTTCTGAAAAAGCTGGGGTATGAAGTGCTGGTGCTGGACTTCAAGAATCCGGCCAAGAGTATGCGCTACAACCTTCTCCAGCCGGTCATTGACGCCATCAACGAAGGCGACACAGATCGGGCGGAAATGCTGGCCTGGGATTTGACCAACAACCTGGTTGGCAAGCCAGAGGGCGAGAAAATCTGGACCAACGGCGAGTGTTCCATTATTGCCGCCGCGATTCTATGCGTAGTGTGTGATAACCAAAAGCGGCCGGAGTTTCAGAATATGACCAATGTGTATTGGTTCATTTCCGAGATGTGCCGTACCATTGGAAATAAAATGCCCCTGCTGGAGTATCTGAAAAAACAGTCCTCAAAGCACCCGGCGCGGGCACTGCTCTCCATCTCCGATGTGGCCCCGTCCCGCACCCGAGGCAGCTTTTACACCTCTGCCCTCACCACCTTGCGGTTATTTACCTCGAAATCCATCTATTCTATCACCCACGCCAGTGACTCTACCCTTACAGATTTAGGGAGTAAAAAGCAGGCGCTCTTTGTGATCCTGCCAGACGAGAAAACCACCTTTTACCCGATTGCCTCTCTCATTGTGTCCCAGCAGTATGAGCTTTTGGCGGAGGCGGCGGATCGCCGGGGCGGGCGGCTGGAACGGCGGGTGAACTTCCTGCTGGATGAGTTCGGGAATTTCACCCCCATCAGCGATATGACGAACAAGCTCACTGTGGCGGCGGGGCGTGGGATGCGCTATGCCCTCTATGTGCAGGGGTTCGACCAGCTCAAGGAAAAGTACAGCGACAATATCGCCAACACCATCAAGGGTAACTGCCAGATATGGGCCTATCTGCAAAGTGACGACCCGGAAACCCTGCGGGAAATATCAGACAAGCTGGGCAGCTACACCACTTCCAGCTACCAGCTCTCGGCCAGCAACGGGCGGTTCACCACGCCATCCAGCTCCCAGAGCGTCAGCCTGACGGAGCGTAAGCTGCTCAATACGGATGAGGTCCGGCGCATCAAGCGGCCCTATCAGATCATCACCAGCCGGGACCATCCAGCCATGATGTATGCCCCCGACCTCTCCAAATGGCTGTTCAATCAAATGTTGGGCATGGGCGACATGGAGCATAACCGGAAGCTGCGGGAGGAACGGGAAAACAAACGGCCCGTTATCACCGATACCAAACAGGAGATCGCATTGTGGAATATCTGGATTTACTATCAAAAGGACATCATGCGCCGTCTTGCACAACAGAAAAACACAGAGGGCGGCGCTTCTGATGATTAAATTTCAGGAGGTTTCGATGAAAGGAAAAGTAAAACAAACGATGGGCGGGCTGCGTAAGTCCGTCCGGGCGGCAGGTGTCGGTCTTTCCACACTTGCCGCCTCTTTTTTCATGTCCGCACCGGCTTATGCGACCGGTGTGGAGGACAGCCAGATCGTGACGGGCACCGAGCAGTTGATTGGCGACCTGACCACCTGGCTCATGGTCCTGGCTCCGGTGGTGTCCGGCCTGCTTATCATCTACTTCTGCATCCGGCGCGGCATGGCCGACGAGATGGATCAGAAGAAATGGAACAACCGCATTGTGGTGGCGGTGGTGTCCTGCATCGGCGCCGTTTTGGGTTCCGCCACCCTGACCCTGATCCTCGGCTACTATCAGTAAGCCGGGGCTTTTTTCGTAGTACAGGCGATTCCCACGCCTTACTAAATAAATCACTTCATCAATAGGAGGAAAAATTTATGGCTAACTTCATCCGCAACACTCAGGTTAAGGCTATGACTTCCATCTGGACGGCCAAGCAGAAGGCCCGTGAGCTGGCAGGCCGCACGAAGGAGGCGCTGGTAAACCGTGAGGGGCAGGGCACCCTTGATGTGGCGATCACAGTGCTGATCTCCATTGTCCTGGGCGCCCTGATTCTGGCGGGCCTTTACCTCATTGTGGACAGCACTGTGCTGCCGACCATTACCCAGCGCATCAAGGATATGTTCGATTACGCGGGCTGATGTTTAGCGGGAACCGGCGGGGCGCCATGCCCCGCCGCACTTTTTATCAAGGAGGTTTTCTATGGAGTTCAGAGCGGAGATCAAACGGACGCTGACCGGCCCCGACAAGCTGCGGGCAGTGTGCAGCGTCATCCTGGACGATTGCTTTCTGGTGAAGAATGTCCGGGTGGTAGAGGGTGAAAAAGGGATGTTCGTGTCCCTGCCCAGCCACAGGAATGTAAAAGGCGAATGGACGGAACAGTGCTTCCCCATGACGAAGGAGCTGCGGGAAAAGCTGTCCGCCGTAGTGCTGGCTGAATATGACCGGGCGCTGGCAGAGGAGGGCGGCGGGACGCCTGCCGCCTGATCCGCCCCGTTTTCAATTCACACGACAAGGGGGCGGCCCCGGTCGCCCCCGGAAAGGAGGTGGCCGCTGGTTGGAATATATTTTGGTTCTGCTGATCGTCGCCCTGCTCAACGGAGCCATCGCCTACATTGACGGGCTGATGGAGGGCATTGTGCCGCTGACCCTGTACGCGGAACAGTATATGTCCACATTAGCCGGTGTTGATCTGTTTGAAGCCCTGTTTGATATTGTGTTTGGCTTTGGCGTATCGCTTATCATCCTGAAATTTCTCAAAAAGGGCTTTGAAACCTATGTGCTGTGGTCTGACGGCGACGCGGATGAAGAACCGATTGCCCTGCTGACGAACTTTTTCAAGGCGATGGCCGTGGCGGTCTGTTTCCCCACCATGTACGGCTGGCTTGCCGGGATCGTGGAAGAAATGAGCGACAAGATGCTGGAGGCTATCGGCCTTGCCACCGCTTACGATTGGGCGGGCTGGGTGTCCGGTATCTCCACGCTCGGCCTCGTGACCGATATCTTTGGGCTGGTGTTCGTCATCGTGTACTTTATCCTCTACTTCCAGTTCCTTATGCGGGGGCTGGAGATTTTGATTTTGCGGGTGGGGATGCCCCTGGCCTGCGTGGGCCTGATCGACAACGACAAGGGCGTATTCAAGCCCTACATGAGCAAGTTCTTTCAATCGGCCCTCTCGGTGATTATTCAAATTGCCCTCGCCAAGCTGGGGGTAGGGCTGATGATGAATATGCACATCTTCTGGGGCGTGGCCTGCATGATCCTAGCCGTGCGGACACCGAAGTTCCTTCAGGAGTTCATCGTTACGACTGGAGGCGGCGGTGGCGGGGCCATCGTCAACAACGCATACCATTCCGTGCGTCTGGTGCAGATGGTCAAGGGTATGGGAAAGTGAGGTGACGGCGGATGGTAACAATGGACGATCTTTCAAAGGCCATCATCCTGCTGGTGCGCGTGGGCGCCGTGGCAAGGTTTATCTACTGCATGGTGCGGCTGGCGGCCGCCGAGGAACAGGCGGCGCAGTACAAAAAACGCGCCCGCAACACCGTGATTTTCTATGTGATCGCGGAATCCATCTGGCAGATCAAAGACCTGATTTTATATTACTACTCGTAGGAGGTGCGAATGGACGAGGATTTGAAGCTGTATATCCCTCTGGGCGTGAAGCCGGAGGCGGAGCTGTTCACAGGCTTTGGGAAAAAGCAGCTTTTTCAGGCGTTGATCGGTTCCCTGGTGATGGGCGGTGTGGCCGCCCTAGTCTGGCTGTTCACCGCCAATGTGACTACCACCGTAGTCCTGGCGCTGGCCGGTATCTTTGGCTCGGTGATGATGACTACCAAGGACCAGAGCAATTTGTCCGTGGTGGACCAGGTGCAGAATTTGGCCCGGTTCCTGCGCGGACAGAAAATCTACCCGTACCGCTACGGGGACGAATGGGGGCTTGAATAATGTACGCAGCCATTCCCGTTTACTATCCGTCGCTGGAAGAAGCCGCCCGAAAGGATGAAGCGGCCCTCTGGTGCGACAGCTACAATATCAACATGGACTGCCGGAATTTCATTCAAGACAAGGCCATGACCGCCATGAACAGCCGAGAGCTGGATTCCTTCATCGGAGAGCTGGTGCGGGTTTACGGCGTGGAGCGGGCAATCTATGTCCTCTCCCGCACCATCCAGTTTTCCGATTGGGATTCCCGTTTCGATCAAGCGGTGCTTGACCGGGCCGGACGGACCGATTTCCCGGACGCCCGGACGCCGAGGGATGAAAACCATGTTGATCCGACCACCCGGTATGTCACGGAGATTGATCCGTGTGTTGCAAACGCCATCTTTATGAAGCTGATGGAATTGGAGGAAGAACAGGAAGCGACCACTCAAATGGAAAACGACGGACAGACAGAGCTTGATGAGGATATGGCGTTGGAAATGTGAGGCTGCCGATGACGCAGATGACATTCCTTGACTTCTTTTCCGGCATCGGCGGTTTCCGCAAGGGCTTTGAGCTGTGCGGGATGCGCTGTGTGGGGCATTGTGAGATCGACAAGTATGCCGACCACGATTACTGAATCATTTGTAATGCGCAGGAGGCATTGGAACAGGGGGAATCAAAATGATGTTTCAAAAGGGATGGAACCCGTGGCCCCTGATAATCGGGATGGCGGTTGGACTGACCGCCATCCTTCTTTATTTCGGGCTGTATGCCTGACCGCAGGAGGTGGTTTAACTGGAACAAGCAAAACTGAAAGAGAAACTGGACGAAGAAATCCGTCGGGCGGCCAGACCACTGGAGGAACTGGCGCCCAACGATCCCTATTTTACGCGGATTCAGGGGATGCTTGCCATGAAAAGAGAATTGGAGAACATTCCCCTGAGTGATACGCAGCGGGATATGCTTCTGACGATGGAGAATGTGCTGGAACAGGCGTGGGTTTTCCGAAATACGCCCGTCCCGGACCGCTGTATGAACCCGGAGAACATCAGCGAGGTGGTCTATTACTTTCTTCAGGACAAGGGCGCCGAGTATCGGGCTGGTCTACTCTACGACCGGGCCAAGGCGGAATTTGACGCCCGCATGGAGGAAATCGCCGCTCTGCCGCCGAAAGAAATATTGGATCACGCTTATGAAAAGGTCATCAAGGAAGAATTTCTCGGAGAGTTGGAGCAAGGGCTGGATGAATGGGAAACCGACACCCTGCTGACCTATCCTCAGCCTCTTGCGGCCCTATATACGGAATGGATGGACAATGATTTTTCTTTTTGGGACAGCATCCGGGGAACGGTGGAGAAAACAGTGGAGAAACAGGCGGCGGATCTCCGCCGCTGCGCGTTCCATGTCAATGGGGAGCCGCCTGTGGAAATGAAGGACTTTTACGATCTTCATGGGGACGAACTAAACGACACTGGACTGGAGCCTGCCGGGGAGGTTGAGCGGTGACGCCGCTCATGGTCAAGGGGACGCTGTTCGGCCTTCTGCTCCTGTCCGCCGCCGTGTGGGATATGCGAAACCGGGAGATTCCAAACCTGATCCCGGCCCTGCTCCTACTGTGCGGGCTGATCGGGTTCCGCCCCGCCGCTTCTGCGGCGGGGCTGCTTCTGGTCGGCGGCCCTTTCCTGCTGGCGGCGGTCCTGATAAAGCGGGACGGGTTTGCCATCGGCGGCGGTGATGTGAAGCTGATGGGGGCCTGCGGATTTGTCCTGGGCGTGTGGCCGGGGCTGATACAGACCGTCCTTTCCCTCTCGCTGGCGGTGCTGGCTGGGCTGGTGGAATGTCGTTTACAAAAACAACCGCTGTCTGCGGTGCGCCTGCCCTTGGCCCCCTTTTTCTGCTTCGGAGGCGTGTCCGCCTACTGGCTGACTGCTTTTGCACTTCAAATCTGAACAAGTGGAGGTATCAAATTGAACAAGAACATTTTTCGGAGCCGGACGGTCATCGGCGCGGTGTGCATCCTGCTGGCGGTTCTGGTCTGCTTTGGGATCACACCGCTTTTCAACGAGGGCCTAAAAGCCCAGACGGAGGCGGTCCGGGTAAAGGCCGAGGTGATCCCACGGGGGACATACATCACGGCAGACATGGTGGAGGTCTACACCAGAGGGGCCTCCGGCATGGAGGAGAGCGTTGCCACCTCTCTGGATGAGGTGGTGGGGAGATACACCGATGTGGAGCTGCGGAAAAATACGGATGTGAACACGGCATGGCTGTCCTCGGAGCCATTGACACAGTATGAGTATCTGACCCGTCTGAATGGTTCCAAGGTAGCGATCTCCGTCACCATCCCCACCTTTGCCAAGGGCGGTTCCGGCAAGGTGGAGGCGGGCGATATTATCATGCTCTTTGCCACCGACAAGGACACCGGCGAAACCACCCAGCCCCCGGAGCTGAAATATGTGGAAGTCCTGGCCGCCACCCAGAGTTCCGGCGCGGACAAGGAATATCAGGCGCCGGTGGAAAATGAGGAAGAAGAAAACCCGGAGGAAACCCTGCCCGCCACCATCACCCTGCTGGTAAACAGCGAACAGGCCCAGCTTTTAGCTCATTTGGAGGAATCCAACAGCCTCCACCTGGCCTTTGTCTACCGGGGCGCCCGCGCCAATGCCGAAAAGTTCCTGGCGGCGCAGGACGCCTTCTTTGCCGAACCGGAGGTGGAGGCCGGTGGGGAGAGCAGTCAGCCGGAAGCCCCTGTTGACGCTGCTGACGGCGGGCAGTCCACAGAGGGCACGGAGGAACAGGAGGTGGAATCAGCGGATGGCGAATAAGCAGAAACAGATGCTTGCTGTATGGGGCAGCCCCGGCGCTGGAAAGACGGTCACGGCGGTCAAACTGGCGGCGGAGCTTGCCAAGCGGAAGAAAAATGTGGTGTTGGTGTTTACCGACCTTACCGCGCCCCCGCTTCCCGCTGTGGCGGCAGAGGGGAAGCTGCCGGAGGTGTCCGTGGGCGAACTGCTGTCCGCTCCCGGCATGACGCAGGAACAGGTGTTGAAAACCTGCGTCCCCTGTGAAAAACATCCCTATATCAGCTTTCTGGGCTACAAGGCTGGGGAAAATGTGTTTACCTACGCAGAGTACAGCAAGGAAAAGGCGGTGGATATGCTGGTTCTCCTGCGGCATATCGCAGACTATGTGATCGTGGACTGCACCAGCGTCCTGACCGGGAATGTGCTGGCGACGGCGGCGCTGGAGGTGGCGGACGATGTGCTGCGGGTATGCGGATGCGACCTGAAAGCGATTTCCTACTTTGCGTCTTATCTTCCACTGATTGAGGACCGGAAATTCAAGCCGGAGCAGCACATCCGGGTGCTGTCCAATACCCGGCCCTATCAGGGCGGTATGGAATACGAAAATTCATTTGGCGGGGTGAAGTACCGGCTGCCCTATCTTCCCATCGTGGAGGAACAGGCGGCCACGCTGAAGCTGCTGGAACCGCTTGCCGGAAAAGAGGCAAAGAGCTATGAGCCGGTCATCGCTGCCATCGCTGCGGAGGTGTTCGGGGATGGCAAATAACATCGGCCTTTTTTTCAACACCAGCAAAAACATGCGCTTATTTGCGGAGGTGCTGGCACAGGTGCAGGAGTACCTTGCCAGCAAGTATTCCACCCTGATAACCGACAACCCGGAGGAGCAGCGCCAGCAGATCACCGCCTACATCGCCAAGTATCTCAATGATTACAGCCTGGGCGTGGAGGGCATGGACCATGAGGCCCTGATCGACAAGCTCTATACGGAAATGGCCGAGTTTTCCTTCCTGACGCCCTACCTCTTTGCCAGTGATGTGGAGGAGATCAACATCAACTCCTGGAAGGACACCAAGATCACCTATGCGGATGGGCGCGTGGTTCCCTCCAAGGAGCGGTTTCAAAGCCCCCAGCACGCCGTCGATGTGGTCCGCAGGCTGCTCCATAAATCCGGGATGATCCTCGACAACAGCCAGCCGGGAGTGGTGGGCCACCTCTCCAATAAAATCCGTATTACGGTTCTGGGGAATCCGCTGACCGACAAGGATAAGGGCGTGGCGGCCTCCATCCGAATTGTCAACCCGAAGCGATTGGGGCGGGATGATTTTGTCCGCTATGGGACAGCCACCGCCGAAATGCTGGACTTCCTGGCGGCGGTGCTGCGGTTCGGCCTGTCCATCTGCGTCACAGGCTCCACTGGCAGCGGCAAGACCACTCTGATGAGCTGGATTCTCTCCACCATCCCCAATGAAAAGAGAATCTTCACTATTGAAAACGGGTGCCGGGAGTTTGATCTGGTGAAGGAGGACGCCGATGGAAATGTCCTCAACAATGTAGTCCACACCGTCACCCGCTTTTCCGATGACCCCAAGCAGAACTACGATCAGGAGCGGCTTTTGGAGTTCGCCCTGACCTGTGACCCGGATGTGGTGTGCGTGGGCGAGATGAAGTCGGCGGAAGCGTTTGCGGCGCAGGAGGCGGCCCGCACCGGCCACGCGGTTATTACCACTACCCACGCCAATAGCTGCAAGGCCACCTACTACCGCATGGTGACGCTGTGTACCCAGAAATACGACATGGGCGACAAGACCCTGTATAACCTGGTGACGGAGGCGTTTCCCATTGTCCTCTTTGTGAAGAAGCTGGAGGACAACAGCCGCAGGGTGATGGAAATTACCGAATGTGAGATTTTGGAGGACGGAACCCGGCAGCTCCACACCCTCTACCGCTACCATGTGTCGGAAACCGCTGTCGAGGATGGCAAGGTCAAGGTGCATGGCGAGTTTCAAAAGGTGTCTCCGATCTCGGCAAGCCTCCAAAAGCGGCTGCTGGAGAATGGGATGCCTCCCCGCCTGCTGGAACAGATCGCCGGTGGGCGGATGGACATAGACGATGGGAAGGAGGAAACTGCTTGATTGTACTGATTTTGCTGGCCTTTGCCGGTATGCTGGCCGGTATTTTCCTGCTGCTGAATATGACGCCCTTTGAGTTTGCGGAGGACTTGACGAAATCCTTTGCCAGCCGGGAACCGCCGATCTCCAAGAAGATCGGGCAGCTCAACCACCCCAGAGAGGCCAAGGGCATCAAAAGGACGGTGCGGGAGGCCAAGGCAATGATGATCCTGACCGGCGGGGGCGGCAAGTTTGCCGCCCTTTGCGCCCTCTCACTGTTCCTGACAGTTATGGGCGCGGTGATCTGCATTGTGATCCAAAACTATTTTATGCTCCCTGTGCTGGCGGTGGGTATGGGGTTGATCCCGTTCTGGTATGTTCTGTTCACCTCTCACAGCTACAAAAAGCTGATGAACAACGAGATAGAAACCGGGCTGTCCATCATCACCAGCTCCTATCTGCACAGCGAGAGCATCATCACCGCCGTAGAGGAAAATATTCACTACCTGAACCCGCCCGTAGCCGATGTGTTCCGTGGCTTTTTGGCCGAAACCGGCATGATAAGCGCCGATGTGAAGCAGGCCCTCTCCAACATGAAGCCCAAGCTGGATAACTATATCTTTCGGGAATGGGTGGATGCCGCTATCGCCTGTCAGGACGATAAGAGCCTGAAAAGCACTCTCACCCCCATCATCGGCAAGCTGTCCGATATGCGGATCGTGGCGGCGGAACTGGACTACCTGATGTATGAGCCGTTCAAGGAGTTCATCACAATGGCCTTCCTGCTGGTGGGCAACATCCCTTTGCTCTACTTTCTGAACAAAGACTGGTACGATGTGCTGGTGAACACCGGCTTCGGCAAGGGCATCCTGGCGGTCTGCCTGCTGGTGCTGCTCATTTCCTTCGCGGCGGTTATCCGGCTGACAAAGCCGGTGGAGTACAAAAGGTAAATGGAACTATCTACTCTAAAATCAGGTGAGATATTTCCACTATTTTGAGTTTGTGGAAATGAAGGAGCCTGATATTTCCAATTCAAAGCAGATGAAACCATTTTGCGCACCTTCCCGGTGGGCGTTTTTCGTTGGAGGTGAGAATCGCGGAGATCATTCCAATCAGCTTGCGGGAGGCAAACCGCTTTATTGAAAAGCACCACCGCCACAGCGGGCGGGCGCAGGGTTGTAAATTCTGCGTGGCGCTCTCCGATGGGCAGGGGGTGATTCATGGCGTTGCTGTCGTGGGGCGGCCGATCTCCCGGTATCTGGACGATGGACGGACCGCCGAGGTGACACGGCTCTGCACGGACGGCACTTTCAATGGGTGCAGCTTCCTCTATGGCTGCTGCGCCCGAATCGCCAGAGAGATGGGATTTCGGAAGATCATCACCTACACGCTGGCGGAGGAAGGTGGGGCCAGCCTACGGGCCTCCGGTTGGTCATGTGCGCCGGGATTCCGGGGCGGCGGGAGCTGGAATGTTCCGGGCCGTCCCCGGACAGAGAGCCGGAATACCGGCCCAAAACGAATGTATTACAAGGAATTGAGGTGAAACAGGTTGTATTTGATCTTACTATGCTTCGGAACGCTCTTTGGCCTGGGAGCGTTCTTTTTACTGGCGGGAGCGCGCTTTGTTCCTTGACAATCTGCGTAGAAATACGCAATAAAACAAGGCGGATTCCTTGAGAATCTGAACTCTATGCTTGATTTGGCAGGGGAAGTACCTGCCTGACCCGGTGTGACGGGTAACAAAAACTCTGAGACTCCGACGTGCATACCGTAGTGTCATACGATATGTGCGAAGCTCGGTAAAGAGCGGATGTGTGGCTTGAGACAGCCATGCTCCGCGGGAGGCTATAAATCGGTCATGTCCAGTATGTCTTGTTGCAGCCGACATAGTCCTGAGTGTACGGCTCGTAAAGTAGAGGGTGATTATACAGCCACCAGCCCCGTGAAGGGTACTGTCGCCGCTGAAGTCTTCTCGCGCGGAAAGCGGCAGAAAGCGAATGTCCTTGGCAGAATATCACACAAGCCAAGGATGGCAGTCGGGCCAGAGGGACGGGCTAAAACCGATATGTAAAGCTAAAGCATAGGGAACAAAGGAACCACGGGCGGCACTTCAATCCGTTGAAGTAAGTGAAGTGACACCTTCGCCGCGCAGGTAGGAAATGACCTGCTAATCCGTGGGACAGCAGCCTGTAGTAGCGATGATGTCCGCAATAATAAGGCGGACGGAGTGAAGGGGCATAGTCAGTGCAGATTATATGTGAACAGGAAGTCGAGGAAGCCGTAGGCATACCTGACTAACACCAGAAACACCAATTCCAGAGAGGAGGCGGTGCGTATGGCACAACAATTCGACAGCCCACAAACCGAAACCCAACTACGCGAAATCCAGGACAAGCTGTATCAGCACAGCAAGGAGGTCTATGACGCAGGCGGTCGCCCAGCGTTCAAAGGACTTCTGGAAATCATGTCAGCAGAAGCAACCATTGTAACCGCAATCCATAACATCAAAAGCAACCGTGGCAGTGAAACTCCCGGCGTGGATTCCAAGACTATGCGTAAAGATTATCTGCAACGTTCCCATTCTTGGGTTATTCGGGATATTCAGAGCGCATTTAAGCATTACGAACCGCAGCAAATACGCCGGAAGTACATCGACAAACCAGGAAAGGCCGAAAAGCGTCCTCTAGGAATCCCTACCATACGGGACAGAATCGTGCAGGAATGTATGAGGATTGTGCTGGAACCCATTTTAGAAGCACAATTCTTTGACCACTCCTATGGATTTCGTCCCATGCGGGACACAGCCATGGCGCTGGAACGTATCAAGAGGCTATCGCATACCACAGGCCACTATTGGATTGTCGAGGGCGACATCAGTAAATGCTTTGACAACATCGATCACAGTGTCCTTCTGAGACGTCTATACCATATAGGCATCAAGGATAGGTGCGTTCTGCAAATCGTCAAGGCCATGCTGAAAGCTGGGATTATGGATGAATGTACCATAAATGAGTATGGAACCCCACAGGGCGGCATCATCAGTCCACTGTTGGCAAATGCCTACTTGGACATTATGGATGAATGGATTACCAAGCAGTGGGAAAACAAGAAAACCAGACATATATACGCCAGTCCGGGAAACAGGCGAGGCGCCCTGTATAAAACATCGTTAATTCCGGGATGTCTTGTACGGTACGCAGACGATTTTGTCATCATCACAGATACCCGCGCCCATGCCGAACAATGGAAAGCTAAACTGCAAATATTTCTGCAAAACAGGCTAAAGCTGACACTATCCACAGAGAAAACGCTGATAACAGATGTCCGAAGAAAACACATCAAATTCCTTGGCTATGAGTTCAAAATGATACCGGGGAACAGCAAAAAGGGCTATATCACAAAGACGATTCCAGATAGAGACAGACTACAGCGAAAGGTTGACAGTATCGCGGAGAGCATCAAGAAAATTCCCCGGAATTACAGCCGGGAGCAATTTATTGGTGAAATAAACCGCATCAACAGCCAAGTGAGAGGAATCATTCAGTACTACCAATGCTGTACGTGGGTAAATCTCGCCATGCACAAGTACTCCCGTAGATTGCAGTTGATTGCTAAAAGCAGACTAAAGCAATACCGGGGAGAATGGATACCGGCAAATCAAACGCAAAATCTTCCACATATCCACCAACAGCGCAAGCAAAAGATTCCCTCTATAAAGTACCGCGATATTTACGTTGGCTTCACCGCTCTTGCATTTTGCAAGTGGGAAAACGTCTTACCGAAAAACCAGTCTGAAACACCCTACTCGGAAGAAGGCCGGCAGCTATACTTCAAGCGCACGAAGAAAAAGCGAATGAACGCTCGGCTGGATGAAATGTATTCAGAAAACACCAGCAGGGCTGTCTGCTACGGCAAATGGGGCGATCTCAATAATTTTGAGTTTACGATGAACAGAGCCTATGCGCTCAATCGTGACAGACTGAAATGCAGGGTATGCGGAGGATGGCTTATTTCCAGTACGCTATGCACACACCGCATCAATCCCTGTCTCCCACTGAACCAAGTCAATCGTGTCAACAATCTGGTTTCGCTGCACAAGAAATGCTTTGATGCTGTTAATAATCCCAACCAAGATATAAGTGAATTTGATAGCAAAACACAGCAGAAAATCAAAGGTTTACGGGATAAACTGATAACTTCACATACATGCAACAATTAATCTGCATTGATGGAGCGCCGTGTGCGATGAAAGTCGCATGCACGGTGCGAAGCGGGGGAAAATCCGCTCTGACTGCTGTTCTCCTATGAGAATAGTAAAAGCGGCGGATTACCTATCGCTATCACGCTGCCCACCTTTGCGTACCTGCAGAAGATCGTCACCGGCACCTGGAACGTCCAGGGCAGCTACAAGATCGTCTATAAGACCACCCTCTCTGGAGATGCCTGGCGGGTGCTGGCGGACAACCTCTCCACCCAGCAGAACTATGTGCTGGACGCCTCGCCGGCGGCCCTGGGTCTTGCCTCCGGGGAGAAGGTGACGGAGTTTATGGTGGTGTTCGGGATCGTGCCGGCCAACTTCCGTCAGGTGGAGGCGCCCGTAGTGTATTGCACGGCCAGCCAGTGGCTCACCGGCGGCAGCCAGATCGTCAACCAGGCGGATGCCGGCGGCGTCCATGACGGCCAGTGGATCATGGCCACCTCTCGATGGGTGACCAAAGTCTATAAGCCTGCTGAACCCCTGCCCAGAACCGGATATTAAGCGACAGTAGAAACAGAGAGCCGCCCCGATTTGGGGCGGCTCTCCCATTTTTGAGAGGAGGAGCAACGATGAACCGTAAGAGATTCCTGCCTGTGCTGACAGTATTCTGCTTACTGGCGGCGCTGTTCAGCACGCCAGCTCTGGCGGCCGGCAGTGTGGCGGATGCGGTGGAGCAGACCTGGGGCGACGCCTCGGAGCAGATCCGGGCGGTGGTGGACAGTGTGGTCTTTCCGGCATTGAGTATGGTACTGGCCATTGCGTTCTTTGTGAAGCTGGCGCTGACATATTTTGAGTATCGGAAGCACGGCCAGTTTGAGTGGACGGGGCCGGCCATCCTGTTTGTCTGCCTGATTTTCGTCTTGCTGGCCCCCAACTACATCTGGGGCATCATCGGCGGATAAGGAGGATCGCCATGCAGAAATTTGAAGCAAATATCCGATCTTGGACATCGGAGTCATCACCTGCTGCCGCAGGCTGCCGGACGGAATGCGCACAGGAGCAGGATCGAGGGCAGAGAGAGCAGGATCAACGGAGGAATCGGGGGCGGTTTTCCAGGGAGCTGGCGGAGAGTGCCCGCCAGCTCCTTTCTTTGGAACAGGAGCTGGGCGGACAGGCGGGAAACTTTGGAGAGTGGCTGCAGATCGCATACGAAGTCAACGAGGATTTTGAAGTGCCATTTTCAGATGTGGTGCGTGACATTTGTGAAGCATTTCAGATCGTGGAACAGAACTATGGGACAGCAGTTGCCCAATATTTGTATAACACCCGCTCCGCTGTCCTGCCGACAGAGATCAAAAACGCAGCCAGATATCTGAGCTGCAGTGGGCGAACGGAAGATATCTCGGCTTTGGCAAAATCTGGCTTCTTCATGGAGGAACTGGCTCATGACAATATTGTCAGGGCCGTTGCCTACATGGAGGCAGGCGGTGCGGCAGCTGGCGCGTATCAAGCCGCAAAAGATGATGTGCAGCCAGGCGGCGAGGCTCCCAAGCAGCAGTTCCAACAGACCATGGGGAGGTGACCGCCCATTTTTATCTGGGACTTTGTAGCATCCACGGTCATGGACAATCTCATCGACTGGTTCTACGGCCAACTGGTGGGGTTCTTGGGTAACTTCTTTGCCCAGATGGGCAACATGGGGGTGGAACTATTCGATTTGGAATGGGTCCAGGTGGTCATCCTGTTTTTCAGCCGGCTGGCGTGGGCGCTGTTCGCTGTGAGTCTGGTGGTGCGGGCCTTCGAGTGCGGCATTGAGTATGCCAGCGGCCGGGCCAACCTGCAGCAGACAGCCCTGGACATCATCAAGGGCTTCTTTGCGGTGTCCCTGTTCACCACGGTGCCTGTCCGGCTGTATGCCCTGTCTGTATCCCTCCAAGGGACTCTCTCTGTGGGCCTGACCGGCGCAGACACCACCATCGGAGAATTGGGGCAGCAGATCATCACAGACCTCAGTGAGATCGACTCCCTGTCAGAAATGATCGACAACAGCTATTTCGGCCTGGGGGTCATCACCAGCCCCATCATGATCGTGTTTTGTGTCATCTTGATGGCTTACGCAGTGATCAAAGTGTTCTTCGCCAACCTGAAACGGGGCGGTATCCTGCTGATTCAGATCGCCGTGGGGAGCCTCTATATGTTCTTTATTCCACGAGGATACATCGACGGATTCGTCCAGTGGATCAAACAGGTGATCGGCCTGTGCCTGACAGCATTCCTCCAGTCCACCATCCTGGTGGCAGGGCTCATGGTGTTCAAGGACCACGCCTTGCTGGGCCTTGGCCTTATGCTTTCTGCCGGAGAGGTCCCCCGGATTGCCGGCACATTTGGGCTTGACACCACCACCCGAGCCAACATTATGAGCGCGGTCTACACCGCGCAGGCGGCGATCAACACTACCAGGACGATTGCAGGGACGGTGCTAAAATAGGAATGGACGGTTGTAACTGATCGAAAACGAGCGTAGACAGATGCATCTCATCGAGAAGAAATTTTTATAGACTATGGAATATAGGTTGAATTTATCCTACTTTTTAGATATACTAAAAAAGCAGGAGGTGAATATCATGCTGATCAACACGGAGCAGATGATTTCCATGAGTGAAGCAAATCAGAATTTCTCCAAGGTTGCCCGAATGGTAGATCAGGAGGGGCAAGCGATCATCCTCAAAAATAATGTTCCCCGTTATTTGGTGATTGAATTTTCACAGGCAGAACAGGAGCAGACTGCATCAGATGAAGACGTCCGCGAGATATCCCGGCGGCTGATTGCAAGAAATCGTGCGGCCTATGAGGAGTTGGCTAAATGATT
>ENA-UPWK01000881-UPWK01000881.1-human-gut-metagenome-genome-assembly--contig:-NODE-881-length-26628-cov-22.115062_pt1 | contig 26628 bp, 20 predicted proteins | sample MGYA00250048_ERZ773373 | MGnify/ENA primary metagenome ERZ773373 (study PRJEB29103, sample SAMN06112059) | human gut metagenome | biome: human gut; feature: ankylosing spondylitis patient; material... | reverse complement strand
TGTTTCCGAAATTCAGGCAATCTGCGACAGCATTGAGGACGGTGTAACTGTTGTTGACAAAACTCCGAAAAATGATATCACAACAAAGGCAGAACCCGAAATCACGAAAAAGAAAATCAACCATGACACAATCTTCCTTGCAATTTCAATTGTACTTGCTGTAGTGTCCGAAATTCTCCACCTTACACTTGACGGTGTTACGGCTGTTCATTATGTTGTACTCGCAGCGTGTTTTGTTGCAACACTTCTTTCGGGTTACAAGGTATTCATCAAGGGTGCAAAAAACATTCTAAAGCTGAAAATTGACGAAACAACGCTTATGGCTGTTGCGGTAATTGCGGCATTCTGTCTTGGAGATTTTGTTGAGGCGGCAATGGTAACAATCCTCTTTTCTATCGGTGAAATTTTTGAGGATCGAGCAGTTGACGCATCCCGCCGAGACATCGAAAAGCTTGCAAACATTCGTCCCGATACAGCAACAATTATTGTTGACGGTGCGGAACAGATTGTTCCTGCCGAAAGTGTTGAAATCGGAAGTATCATTGAAGTCAAGCCATACGAAAGAGTTCCGCTTGACGGCATTATTATTAAAGGTAAAACGACTCTCGACACATCGGCTCTCACAGGCGAAAGCCTTCCTGTTGATGTAGGCGAGGGCAGTGAGGTACTCAGCGGCGCAATCAACGGCAGTAACCTTATTACTGTCAAAACCACAAAACATTTCGGCGACAGTACCGCAACAAGAATTCTTCAGCTTGTTGAAGATGCCGCCGCTCAAAAGGGCAACAGCGAAAAGCTTATTTCAAGATTTGCCTCTGTTTACACACCGGTTGTTGTACTCATCGCAGTTGCAATCGCAGTAATTCCTCCGCTTTGCGGACTCGGAGCATTCAGCGAATGGCTATACCGTGCGCTTGTTTGTCTTGTAGCGTCATGTCCGTGTGCTATTGTTATTTCCGTACCTCTCTCCTACTATTCGGGTATCGGTGCGGCATCCGAAGTCGGTGTACTCATCAAGGGCGGAAAATATATTGAGGCTCTTGCAAAAGCAGACACATTCGTATTCGATAAAACAGGCACGCTCACAAGCGGCAAGCTCAGCGTAAACAAGGTTAATACTGTCGGTTCATACAGTGCTAACGAAGTTCTTGCTCTTGCCGCTGCAAGCGAAAAATATTCCGCTCATCCGATTGCCTCCGCAATCAGAGAAAAGGCAAACGGTCTTGAACTCCCCGAGCTTTCCGACTACAGCGAAAGTGCCGGTCACGGAACAAGCGCCGTTTATAACGGCAAAACTATTCAGTGCGGCGGTTCAAAGATTCTTTCGGACGAACAGAAGAAGATTGCAAATAAAGACGATTCTGTTTTCGTAATTTATGACGGTCAGCTTATCGGTTCGCTCAATGTCAGCGATACGGTAAGGCTTGAGGCAAAAGAGGTTATATCACAGCTTAAAGCGCTCGGTGTCAAGAACACGGTAATGCTCACAGGCGACAGACAACAGCCTGCCGAAAATGTTAAAAACGAACTCGGACTTTCCGAATGTCACGCAGAGCTTCTCCCTGCTCAAAAACTTGAACTTTTCAAGGGCTTGAAATCAAAATCCAAGGGTGCTTGCTTTGTAGGCGACGGCATCAATGATGCCCCTGTTCTTTCGGCAAGCGACTGCGGTATCGCAATGGGATTCGGCAGTGAAGCCGCTATTGAAGCGTCAGACGCAGTTCTCGCATCAGGCACACTCAAACAGCTTCCAAAGGCAATTAAAATTGCAAGAAGTGTTATCAACACCGTCAAGGGCAACATCATCTTTGCCCTCTCAATCAAGGCTCTTGTAATTATCCTTGCCGCATTCGGTCTTGCACAAATCTGGATGTCTGTTATCGCCGACACAGGCGTCAGCGTAGTCTGCGTACTAATAGCCGCAAGACTCCTCAAAAAGAAATATTGATTTTTTTGCAAATCATATCATTTATTATGATAAAGCACCGTGAGCTTTCACAAGTTTCACGGTGCTTTCATTTGCCAAAATTTTTCTAAATATAATCTTATATTATAGTATTTTAAAATCATTGACTTTTATAATTATGTAAATTATAATATTTTTGTCAGTGCTTGCAACTGATAAATAAACTTTGGAGAGATTAATTTGAAAAAGATATTTTTATTATTAGTAACCGCTTTATTTTTACTTTCATTATACGGGTGTAACACTTCTTCATCAAGCAATAACCCCACTGAACAAACAACCGTAACGAATACAGATGATTTATCTCTTGATTCAGATATTGAAACAACAGAATTAAATCATGATTATGAAATTTACAATAACGGCAAAAAGGTGGATACTTTAAATCTTTACGGCTTATTTAAACAAATTGATAACGGCTTCATATATTCAAAAATCAATAAAGACTCTCCAAATGAAATGGAATACTACAGATATTATTTAGATAAAAAAAACAGTGTAAAACTTGGTTCAATAAAAAACTGGTCTATGCAAATTCACGATAAAGCTTATGTAAATAATCACCTTTGCTTTACGTCAAGCACGGGCGACATTACAGACGAAGAAAACAGAACTCTTGAATTTATTGATATCGACCTTAATAAAAACAAAATGACGACTGTATTTTCTGACAAAGGCGGATTTCCATATGACACTGTTACAGGAGCAGACAATCTTGTCATAATCACAAAAGTGCTAGACAACGGTACTTCTTTGGAACTGTATGATACCGAAACTCAAAAATTCAAGCAATTAAAATATTTAGAGTTTGATGATAAAAACAGTATCGGGGAAACTATAAGAAAAGTTTCAATTGACAAAAGTACAAAAACAATCTCTCTTTTGGTTTTGGATTGCATTTCACAGAACGAAGCTTCTTTAAAAATAGAAACTTATGACTATGATATGAATTGTCTCAAAAGCTATGATATATCCAACATTTCAGATGATTCAAACGAATTAATTCAGGGCGTACAGGTTTTTGATTTTAAAAACAATTATCTATTCTATCAAAATTTCAGCATAACAAGATGTATAGGATATATAGACAGCGATAAGCTGAAAAAATCCGACATATCAGAAGATGTAGATGATACTTTTTCAATAGTATCCGCATCTGAAGATGACAGTGATACAAATTTATTGTATAAGAGGGCGGAATCAAGTTCAGAAAATAACTACATATATCTTTTTGATACAACCAACAAAACAATGAAAGAAACAAAATTTAATATTGAAGAAAAAGGGTACACTATAGGCGGTATATCACGGATAGGAAAAGATAATTTGATGATATTGATGTCCCCTGATAATGCAGACAAAAAAAGTGACCTTAATTCAAGAATATACTTTACAAAATTAAGCGACTTAAATTTTCAGTAAACAGGCGGTAAAAATCAACTAAAATTCATTTTGCAAATTATCTGTCAAAATCCTGCAAAAAATTTAATTTATGGGCAATACTGCTCTTTACTTTTTAAGGTATTTATTGTATAATTAGCGGTAAAGTAAAAGGGTATATTTAATGTTACAAAACACCTTTTGCTCACAATAAAAAGGATAGGAGGGACAAAACATAATGATCAGCGGTGCTGAAATTATGGTAAAATGTTTGGAAGCCGAGGGCGTTGACATAGTCTTTGGTTATCCCGGTGCGGCTATCTGCCCATTTTACGATAAAGTTTACGACTCGAGCATTACCCACATTCTTGTTCGTCAGGAACAGAACGCTGCTCATGCGGCAAGCGGCTATGCAAGATGCAGTAATCGTCCCGGTGTTTGCGTGGCAACTTCCGGTCCCGGTGCAACCAACCTCATCACAGGCATTGCAACCGCCTATACGGACTCTATTCCGATTGTTGCCATTACAGGTCAGGTTCGTTCCGACCTTCTCGGCAGAGATGTCTTTCAGGAAGCTGACATCACGGGAGCTTGTGAACCGTTTGTAAAGCACAGTTATCTCGTCAGCAAAACAGAAGACCTTCCGAGAGTTTTCAAAGAGGCTTTCCATATTGCCTCAACCGGCAGACCCGGTCCTGTACTTATCGACATTCCCGTTGATATTCAAGAAAATGAAATTGAAAGTTTTGAATATCCCGAAAGCGTAAACATTATCGGTTACAAGCCGAACACTAAGGGACACGCAATTCAGGTTAAAAAGGCTGTTGAGGCCATCAACGCAAGCAAGCGTCCTGTTATCGTATCAGGCGGCGGCGTACTGAGTTCGGGTATCAAGCTTAAACTTCAAAAATTTGCAGAAACTACGGGTATCCCCGTTATTTCAACTATGATGGGCATCGGTGTTATGCCCAGCGAGCATGAGCTTTACCTCGGAATGCTCGGCACTCACGGCAAGGCTGTTGCCAACCGTGCTCTTCACGAAGCCGACCTTGTAATCGTATGCGGTGCAAGACTTGGTGACAGAGCTGTTGCGGCTCCCGACCAGATGAGTGAAAACACAAAGGTAATTCACATTGACATTGACCCTGCTGAAATCGGTAAGAATGTTAAAACAGAAATTCCGATTGTAGGCGATATGAAAAATGTCATCAATATGCTGCTTGACAGCATCGGCGATTACAAGGTTACAACAATGTGGAGCGAAACCGTAAAGAACTGGAAAAAAGACCTTTACCGTGAGCCTCCCGTTTTTGACGGCTTTGTTGAGCCGAGAACACTTGTCGGTCATCTCAGTGCAATGTTCCGCTCAAAGGCAATTCTTGTTGCCGATGTAGGACAAAATCAAATCTGGTGTGCAAACAACTTCCGTATTCGTGAGGGCAGATTCCTCACAACAGGCGGTATGGGTACAATGGGATACTCAATTCCCGCTGCAATCGGTGCAAAGTTTGCAAGACCCGACCGTGATGTTATTGTAATCTGCGGTGACGGCAGTTTTCAGATGGGGCTTAATGAGCTTGCGACTATTGCAGGCAATCAGCTCGGAATTAAAATCATCATTATGAAAAACGCACGACTCGGAATGGTTCGTGAACTTCAGGACAAACACTACGGCGGCAGACACTCCGCAACAATTCTCAACGGTGATCCCGACTTCTTGAAGATTGCCGATGCTTACGGCATTGACCATGCAGAGGCTCATTCAAACAAGGAAGCCGAAAACATCATCAAGGGTATTGTTGATTCGGAAAAACCGTTCATTCTTGTTTGCGATGTTCACCCCGACACTCCGTCAATTTAATGAGGTGATAAAATGCAGTATACATTATCAATACTTGTTGAAAATCAGGCGGGCGTTCTTTCAAAGATTTCGGGACTTTTCTCTCGCCGAGGTTTTAACATCGACTCACTCGCAGTAGGTGTTACTCAGGACCCGTCGGTTTCCCGAATCACAATCGTTGCAAACGGTGACGAGTACATTGTTGAACAGCTTGAAAAACAGCTCAACAAGCTCATTCCCGTTATCAAGGTAAAAAGGCTTAACGAGGGCGAATTTATCAGCCGTGAGCTTGTTTTAATCAAGGTTCACTGCGCCGCCTCAAAAAGAGCCGAAATTGTCAAAACGGTTGAAATTATGCAGGCGAAAATCGTTGATGTATCCCCTTCGTCAGTTACCGTTGAGTACTGCGAATGTGCAAGCCGCATCAACACGCTTGTTGACTTACTCAAGCCTTATGGTATCCGTGAGATTGTAAGAACAGGTACTGTTGCCATCGACAGAGGCACAGCTTCGGTTTCCGTTTAATCTTACAGTTAGCATATATTTTAATTTATATGCCGCGTTTGCGGTAAGGAGGACTTTAATATGAAAGACTACACAAAAAACATGACAGCACCAATCTACTATCAGTCAGATTGTAACCTTGACCTTCTCAAGGGTAAGAAAATTGCTATTATCGGTTACGGCAGCCAGGGTCATGCACACGCTCTCAACCTCAAGGATTCAGGTTGCGATGTAATCATCGGTCTTTACAAAGGCAGCAAGAGCTGGGCAAAGGCTGAGGCACAGGGCTTTAAGGTATATACATCGGCAGAGGCTGCAAAGCAGGCTGACATCATTATGATTCTTATCAACGATGAAAAGCAGGCAGCTCTTTACAAGAACGACATCGAGCCAAACCTCGAAGCAGGCAATATGCTTATGTTTGCTCACGGCTTTAACATTCACTTCGGCTGCATCAAGCCTCCAAAGGATGTTGATGTTACAATGGTAGCTCCTAAGGGACCTGGTCACACAGTTCGTTCAGAGTATCAGGTTGGTAAGGGTGTACCTTGCCTCGTTGCTGTTGAACAGGATGCTACAGGTCAGGCTAAGGATCTCGCACTTGCATATGCACTCGGTATCGGCGGTGCAAGAGCCGGCGTTCTTGAAACAACATTCAGAACAGAAACAGAAACAGACCTCTTCGGTGAGCAGGCTGTTCTTTGCGGCGGTGTTTGCGCACTTATGCAGGCAGGTTTTGAAACACTTTGCGATGCAGGTTACGACCCAAGAAACGCTTACTTTGAGTGTATCCATGAGATGAAGCTCATCGTTGACCTTATCTATCAGTCAGGTTTTGCAGGCATGAGATATTCAATCTCTAACACAGCTGAGTACGGTGACTACATCACAGGTCCAAAGATCATCACAGAGGATACTAAGAAGGCTATGAGAAAGGTTCTTTCTGACATTCAGGACGGTACATTTGCTAAGGACTTCCTCCTTGACATGAGCGATGCCGGTTCACAGGTTCACTTCAAGGCTATGAGAAAGATCGCTGCCGAAGCTCCTGCCGAAGTATTCGGTAAGGAAGTTAGAAAGCTCTACAGCTGGTCTGACGAAGATAAGCTCATCAACAACTAATGTTTTTTAGTTTGTGAAGTTAGTTTGATATATTCAAATTTCTGTCACCCGAGCATTACATAGTATGAATTAACGGTTCAGTCAATTTGGCTGAACCGTTTTTTGTTGTTCAATAAAAGGGTTCAGCTTTTTACAGCTGAACCCTTTTGCAGTTAAAACTTATTAATTTTTAAATAATCAATACTTCTCATAGGAGAAAGAATTATAAGCGTCAAGCAAAGACTGCTTATTCTCAGCTGTAGTATTCTCACCCCATACGCTGGTATCACCATAACCTGTCGCAATAAATTCGGTAAACATATGTGCATTTACGCAATTATTAAACTGTTTAAGGTTAATTTCGTTATATTTTGCCCGTGAAATATTTTTGTCATTACCGTCAAAATATCTATAATAAATATTATTTGATTCTTCGACTACGCCTCTTGACGAATACATATTTGCAAAAAGATTCTCTCCGTCGTATGTGATTATTGAATTACCCGACCAATAGTAACCGTCATCTACATTTAAAGATATCTTTAGGTCGTGAACCTCATACTTTTTGGCAGTTTTATTATAGTATATCGAAAAACCGTCGTTAACATTTCCCACTCTTTTTAACTTACCGTCTTCAAATTTGTAAACAACGGAATGGAAACCATACTCTTTGGAATCAGACTTTTGTGCAACAAGTTCCGGAACTCCGTCAAAGTCGAAATCCAAAAACATAACACCTGACAAATTATGATCACTTCCCAAGCTTGGCATCCATTCATCAGTATGATTCATCATATAATTGATATAAGCATCCCTTGTTTTATCAGATGTCTTATATCTGTATGTTACACCGGTTGGGTTAAACATCGTAGTAAACTTTTTACCGTCTTTTGAAACACCTCTTACCGTATAAGTGTTACTGCCGGACCTTGCACCCTTGTGAACATAATAGTTGTCATAAGTTTCTGCTATCTTCTTCCAAGAACCGTTTTCTTTAATATAAACACGGAACTTTGGCGCATCTCCCGTCCAATGCATTTCAACACCGTTGTTTACTGCACCAATGCTGTAAATTTCGGGACAATCCTGATGATCGCCAATGGGCGTACCCTTTGAATCGTAGCCGCTTGTAAAACTCTTGGCATCCTTGCTGATACAACGAACCGTGTAATAAATATCGTCAACGCTTAAATCAAATTCCTTTGAAACAACATTCATATCAAGCATAGTCGTGCCTGTTGTATCGGCAAGCTTTGTCCAACCGTTTCTGTCCTTGTAGTACACACGATATTTTTCAGCACCTGCAACCTTGTTCCATGTCAGCTTTACACCGTCATATGTGACCTCAAGTTTTGAAATTTTCGGTGTGGCAACATACTTTACCGACTTGCCTGTCGGGTTATAACCGCTTGTGAATTTCTTTGCATCGGATGTAATACATCTAACCGTATAAGTGTAATTTCTGCCGGATGAAACATCCTTGTCGATATATGAGGTTGAAGTTGTATCGACCATTCTTGTCCAGCCTTTACTGCCCTTGTAGTAAACTCTGTATTTAGTCGCACCGCTTACTTTGCCCCAAGAGATTTTTACACCGCCGTTTACATTTTCAAGCTTTGAAATTTCGGGAGCAGCAACATATTTTACAGTTGTCCCCTTTGAATCATAACCGCTTGTAAAGCTCTTTCCGTCAGCAGAAATACATCTTACAGTATAGGTGTAATTCCTGCCCGATGAAACATCCTTGTCAATATATGAGGTTGAAGTTGTATCGACCATTCTTGTCCAGCCTTTACGGCCCTTGTAGTAAACTCTGTATTTAGCCGCACCGTTCACTTTGTTCCATGTTAGCTTTACACCGCCGTAAACGCTTTCAGCTTTTGATATTTTCGGAGTAGCCAAGCTTGCTCTTGCCACCTGTGCATACTGCACGGGTGTGTTCAGCGGTTCAACCGCATTTGCAGAAACTGCCGAAACCGCAACCGCAGACATCGACATTACCGCCGCCATGGCTATAGGTAAAAACTTTTTCATATCTATCCCTCACTTTGTAAATATTCTACGCATTATTAAAAACTTTCGCTAAATTTTTATGCAAGTTAATTGTAACATTAAATTGTTAAAAAAACAATACTTTTCAATACACTTTTTCATTTATTTTATATTTCAAAATATTTAAAATAGCAAAAAACCGCTCTCAAAAATGAGAACGGCTTTTATTATGTCAAAGCATATGAGCATCAACATAAAATTTCATCAAAGTGGGTGGATAATATCCGCCCCTGCAGAATTGTTCAAATGGTAGCTATATTACGCTCGGGCATAAATATTTTTTATTTGTCAAACTTCTGTCACCAGAGCGTTGTATAGTACGAATTAACGGTTCAGCCAATTTGGCTGAACCGTTTTTGTTGCGCAATAAAAGGGTTCAGCTTTTTACGGCTGAACCCTTTACCGTTATAATTTATTACTTTTAGGAATCAATATTTATCATATGAAAATGCGTTGTAAGAATCGGTAAGGTACTGTCTTTTCTGATCGGTTGTAAACTGATTCCAAAGTTTTGGATAGCCGTCAACAGAACAGTAAACAAACTGACTGTACATATGTGCATTTACACAATTATCGAGTACACTCATATTTGTGGCATTATATGCCTGTTTTGTTGTTCTTCCGGTATTATTGTAATAATGGTATTCCAATCCCCGACTTTCAAGAGCCAAATGAGCAGAAGAGTATCCACGAACAACCAAAACTGTGCCATCATAATTCAATGTATAGTTTTCGCAGTCAAGATAACGGTCAACATTTGAGGTTGACAATTCAACGGCATTAATTATATATTTCTTAGCAGATTTGTCATAGAAATAAGTCAGTTGATTCGGGATATAAGTTCTATAATCATCAAATCCGACTAACGAGAACTTTCCATTCTTAAAGGTATACACCTTTGCCTTCAAATAGTATTCCATATCCCCTGCTTCCTGTACTATAAGCTCGGGAACACCGTCAAAATCGAGATCGGCAAACTGCACACCAGCCAAAGCAACATTTCCTACCTTGAGTTCAGGTAACCATTCCGATTCATGCTTGAGCAGATAATCTATGTATGCATCTCTTGTTTTATCTGTAGTCTTATACTTAAATGTCACACCTGACGGATTATAGATACTTGTAAATTTCTTGCCGTCCTTAGAAACACATCTTATGGTATAAGTGTAGGTCTGTCCTGCTTTTACATTTTTATGAGTGTAATAATTATTTGTTGTATCAGCAAGCTTTTTCCACGAACCTTTTTCTTTTACATAAATACGATACTTTGAATTATCTTCGCAAACATCTGTCCATGAAACTGTAATTCCGCCATGCATTGAGTCAACACGAACAATTTCCGGACATTCATTGCCTAAATTCGCCTTAGAACCTTTTGTATCATAACCGCTCTGAAAAACCTTGCCGTTACTTGAAATGCAACGAACAGTATAAATATACTGACCGTTTACGGAATTATCTTTTATGCTTAGTTCTCTTGATACAAGTCCCATATCAAGATAACTGTTACCCGTTGTATCGGCAAGTTTGTTCCAACCCTCACCGTCTTTGTAGTACACACGGTACTTCTCTGCACCTGCAACCTTGTTCCATGTCAGCTTTATGCCGTCATATGTGACCTCAGTTTTTGAAATTTTCGGTGTGGCAACATATTTTGCGCTCATTCCCACAGGGTCATAACCGCTCAAATACTTTTTAGCATCGGAACTGATTGCTCTTACAGTGTATGTATAGGTCTTATTCGGCTGTAAATTTTTATGTGTCACAACACCTGTTTTGGTATCGCATACTTTTGTCCAGCCCTTACCTTCTGTTTTGCAGTACAATCTGTAATTTGTATTGTTTTCAGTCTCCCAAATCACCTTAATACCGCCGTTTACAACATTGGTTTCAAGTATTTTAGGAGCTTGATTATATCTGATACTTAAGCCTTTTGGGTTAAATCCACTCTCAAAACTCTTTCCGTCATCACTTATACACCTCACGGTATAAGTATAGGTTCCCACATCAACAGATTTATCAACTATAGAATTAGAAGTCGTATCTGATACTCTGAACCAATCTGACGAATTTTTCTGGTAAATTCTATACTTTGATGCACCGCTTACTTTGTTCCATGTAATTTTCACACCGCCGTTTACATTTTCAAGCTTTGAAATTTCAGGGGCGGCAATATATTTTATGATTGTCCCCTTTGAATCATATCCGCTTGTAAAGCTCTTTCCGTCAGCAGAAATACACCTTACAGTATAGGTGTAATTCCTGCCCGATGAAACATCCTTGTCGATATATGAGGTTGAAGTTGTATCGACCATTCTTGTCCAGCCTTTACTGCCCTTGTAGTAAACTCTGTATTTAGTCGCACCGCTTACTTTGCCCCAAGAGATTTTTACACCGCCGTTTACATTTTCAAGCTTTGAAATTTCGGGGGCGGCAATATATTTTACGGTTGTTCCCTTTGAATCATAACCGCTTGTAAAGCTCTTTCCGTCATCAGAAATACATCTTACAGTATAGGTGTAATTCCTGCCCGACGAAACATCCTTGTCAATATATGAGGTTGAAGTTGTATCGACCATTCTTGTCCAGCCTTTACTGCCCTTGTAGTAAACTCTGTATTTAGCCGCACCGTCCACTTTGTTCCATGTAAGCTTTACACCGCCGTAAACGCTTTCGGCTTTTGATATTTTCGGAGTAGCCAAGCTTGCCTTTGCAACCTGTGCATACTGCACGGGTGTGTTAATCGGTTCAACCGCATTTGCAGAAACAGCCGAAACCGCAACCGCAGACATCGACATAACCGCCGCCATAGCTATCGGTAAAAACTTTTTCATAGTTATCCCTCACTTTGTAAATATTCTACGCATTATTAAAAACTTTTGCTAAATTTTTATGCAAGTTAATTGTAACATTAAATGATATAAAAAGCAATACATCTTGATAAACTATCACAATTTTTAAGCTAAAATAAATAAACCGTTCTCAAAAGCGAGAACGGTTTATTTTATATATTCTGTTGATGTTTTGAATTATTTAAAATAATTTCTGCGTTTTGCAAAAATTACTGCACAACCTGCAAGCATTGCAACAAGAAGAATTACAGCAACGCTGTTCTGTCCTGTCTGTACAGCACCGCTGTTATTCTGTGAATTGTTCGGTGTGTCATTTGTTGCTGTGTCGCTTGTTGAAACAGGATTAGTTACCGAAGTTGCAGAAGTTGTATCGGGTACTGTTACAGGTTCATCAACTGTTGCAATCGAAGTTGTAGGCTCAGTAGGAACAGTTGTATTCGGTTTATTAGATTCCAAACCAAAATTCATCTTTGACAATTCTTCAAGAATACTATCGTCAATAACTCCGCTTTCATAAGCCTCTTTAATTGAGTAAACATTACCATTCTTATAAAGCATAACATCATCGCCATGGTTGTAATGATAAGTATAGTCACCAATTGATTCTTCAATTGAATAATCAAGACTAAAGCCTTCATTATGCATAAAATATACTCCGCCGTCACTTGTTGAACCAACAATTTCAATGCTGAGGTACTCAGGCTCTTTACCACCGTAATATGTATCTATCATCACCTGTCTGATTTCTGATGCAACATCCGATTCTGATATTTCGTCAGGTGTAGCCGCAAAAGCTGTTGTTACAACCGAAAAGCACATTACAAATGCTATCAATGCTGTTAAAAATTTTTTCATTTTTATTTCCTCACCTTTTATTTATTCTATCTGTAATAATGGTATACACAACAGATATTCAATTTACTTTATTATACCACTAAAATATATGTAATGCAATATAGTTGATGAAAAATTAGCAAAATAATTTTGTTCAAATAAAAATGCCACTTCCATAGTTGAAAGTGGCATAAATGTTAATTTTAGTTATCAAATCAAACAGGGTGAACCATATTTTTCTTGTCAAGCTTGTCGCCGTTGATGCCAACCTTGGCATTTCTTCTCTTTTCAAAGAAGTCAAGGGCAACCTTCGGGAACTGTGCATAAGAAAGAACATCCTCAGGCTGTTCAATCCACTGCTCAATCTCGCCGCGGAGCTTATCAAGCTCAGGCTCAAGCTGATCTGCAGGACGACCTTTGATAATCTTCTTGTCACCGATAATCTTCTTCTGGAATTCAGGATCAATCGGCATTGGAGTTGTACCGTACTCACCTGCAACAAGTCCCTTGAACTCGTTTGTACACATTGAGTAGCGCTTGCCTGTGATTACATTGAATACAGCCTGTGTGCCGACAATCTGTGATGTCGGAGTAACAAGCGGAGGATAACCTGAATCCTTACGAACACGGGGTACTTCTGCAAGAACTTCGTCAAGCTTGTCCTCTTTGCCTGCCTGCTTAAGCTGTGAAAGAAGGTTGGAAAGCATACCGCCGGGAACCTGATAGATAAGAGCGTTAGCGTCTGTTGCGAGCATCTTAGGATCAAGAAGTCCTGACTTGATGTACTTCTCACGGAGAGTCATAAAGTAAGCACGGATGTCAGAGAACTGTTTAAGGTCAAGACCTGTGTCGAACTCTGTGCCTGAAAGAGCGGCAACCATTGACTCTGTAGGTGCGTGTGATGTACCGAGAGCGAGTGGGCTGATTGCTGTGTCAATGCCGTCGGCACCTGCCTCAACACCCTTTAAAAGACACATTGATGCAAGACCTGATGTGTAGTGGGTGTGGAGCTGAAGCGGAAGCTCCGGAACAGCGGCTTTGATAGCCTTTACAAGGCTTTCGGTTCTTGTCGGAGTAAGAAGTGCAGCCATATCCTTGATACAGATTGAATCTGCACCTGCGTCTGCAATTCTCTTAGCATACTCAACATAGTATTCATCTGTGAATACAGGACCTGTTGTGTAGCTGATAGCAACCTGTGCATGACCGCCTTCTTTGTTAGCGGCCTTGATAGCTGTTTTAAGATTCTTGATGTCGTTAAGAGCATCAAAAATACGGATAATGTCAATACCGTTTGCGATTGAACGCTGAACAAGGTACTCAACGCAGTCATCGGCATAGTGACGATAACCGAGCATATTCTGTCCTCTGAAAAGCATCTGAAGCTTTGTGTTAGGGCAATGCTCTCTGATTGTGCGGAGTCTGTCCCACGGATCTTCGTTTAAGAATCTGAGGCATGAGTCATATGTTGCGCCGCCCCAGCATTCGAGTGAGTAATAACCGATTTTATCGAGTTTTTCAAGAACAGGGAGCATTTCCTCTGTTGTCATTCTTGTTGCAATGAGTGACTGATGAGCGTCACGCAGAGCAGTTTCGGTAACTCTGATTTTTTTTGCCATTTTACAGCATCCCTTTCTCCGAATTATTGATTAGTTAAGTGTTACGAGAACCTTACCGGAGTCAACAGACTCACCCTTTGCAACATCAACTGTTGCAACTGTGCCGTCCTGCGGAGCCTTAACGGGAGTTTCCATCTTCATAGCCTCGATGAATACGAGATCATCGCCTGCCTTAACAGCCTGTCCTGCCGAAACAACAACATTAACAACTGTACCCGGCATAGGAGCCTTTACAACAACGGAACCCTGAGCGCCTGCGGGAGCTGCCGGCTTTGCGGCAGGAGCGGGAGCGGCTGCCGGAGCAGGAGCTGCTGCTGCGGGAGCTGAAGAACCACCGAGCTCTTCAACCTGAACATCATATGCTGTGCCGTTAACTGTAATTCTTAAATTCTTCATTTTTAGTATCCCCTTTTATTTTAACAAGTAATCATTTATCAGATAGTTGAATGCTTCTTTGAAAGTGTTGAAACACGCTTGCCCGAGAGCATATCAAGAGCAGAAATAAGAGTCTGACGGAGCTGAGCTTCTTCAACAATACCGTCAACATAGCCGTTCTGAGCGGCATTGTAAGCAGAAAGATTCTCGTCAGCAAACTTCTGAGCAACCTCAGCCTGCTTATCTGTGGCAACATTCATAACTTCGGGAGCCATAATGAATGCGGCAGCCTCAACATTAACAGGTGAAATAACCGCATCGGGAAGTGCGTAAACAACATCTGCATTAGCGCCTGTGCCTGCAAGAGCAACATAGCCTGAACCGATTGCCTTGCCTGTAACAACAGAAATCTTAACTGTTGTTGCCTCAGCATAAGCGGCTGACGCCTTTGTTGCCGACTTGATTGACTCAAAGCCCGGGCAGTTTACGAATGTTACAACAGGGAGTGAGAAAGCGTCGCAGAAACGAACAAACTTTGCTACCTTGTTTGCAGACTTGCAACCAAGCTCCTTGCCCTTTGTAACAACAATACCTACAACCTGACCGCCGAGTCTTGCAAAACGAACATTTGCTTCCTTGCCGTAATCATTGAAGAGCTTTACAATGCTGTTGCCGTCAACTGTTCTGCTGACTACACAACCGCAACCGTCCTCTGCCGGAGCTTCTTCAAATGACTGAGGAGCCATTGTGAGGTTATTTGACGGAAGATAAAGGATAAGTTCCTTTGCAGCCTTGATTGCCTTGTCTGCATCGTCACAAACGATTGAGGCAATACCGTTTTCAGCATTGTAAGCGGCATCGGAATGCTTGCCTGTTACCGAAAGTGAAAGCTGTGCGTCTTTGCTCATGATAACGATGTCTGCGCTTGCGGCGTTAAGAGCGCTTGTTCCGAGGCAAGTGCCGAGAACAACCGAGATCTGCGGTACAACACCGGAAAGTGACGCAGCCGCATTGAGAACATCACCGCAACCTGCGAGAAGCTCTGTACCCTGATTAAGTCTGCCACCAACGCTGTCATAGAAACCTACAACAGGAGCGCCTGTCTTGAGTGCAAGACCATACAGCTTTTTAAGCTTGGCAGCCTGTGCCTTACTCATAGCACCGCCGCAAATGTCGCTGTTCTGTGCAAACGCATAAACAGGCATACCTTCTACTGTTCCAAAGCCTGCAACAACCTCGGCAAAACCTTCACCGGATTTTGCAAAGGCATCAATTTCACAAAAGCTGTCTGCATCAAAAAACGCCGTAATTGTCTTATAAGCGGAAGTTGCGGAAATTTCAGCCTTTGCCTGATTGATCTTTTCAATACTCATCTTAAAATCCTCCAATACCATGTATTGAATATGCACGAAAACTGAGCGTGCATACTAATTTTCTACACATACATTATACTCTATAATCTTCAAAAGTACAAGAAAAACACGCTGTACTATTTCAATTTTGAACACATTTAATAGTTATTCCGTGAAAACCTTTAATTTATTGTCGAATTAACAAATAGTTTGATTGACCGTTTCGGAAGTATTTTTCAAAAACGGAAAATTAAAGCTGTTTGCCGTTTAAAAACGGGTTTGCAAGCAGTTTTTTAACCTCTTGTTCGGTCAAATCTCTCCAGTCGCCCTGTTTGAGCATACCCATTTTAACTCCGCCGATCTGGGTGCGTTTGAGTCTTGCAACCTCAAGCCCGACAGCCTCGCACATTCTTCTGATTTCACGGTTCTTACCCTCGTGAAGAATCATTTCAAGAACTACTCTGCCCTGCTCCTTGTGAATTACATGGACATATGCAGGAGCGGTTTTCCTGCCGTCAAGCTCAACGCCTGTTTCAAGCTTTACAAGCTGATCCTCGTCAATTGACGGTCGAACGGTTACTCTGTAAATCTTGTAAACATTGTTTTTCGGGTGCATAACCTTGTTTGCAAAGTCACCGTCATTTGTAAAAACAAGCATACCCTCGCTGTCTTTGTCAAGTCTGCCTATCGGATAAACTCGCTCGCCGACATTCTCAACAAGCTGTGCAACACACTTTCTGCCACGCTCATCATTCATTGTGGTAATGAATCCACGGGGCTTGTTGAGCATAATATATCGGTAATTACCGCCCTTCGGCACAACAATCCTCTTGCCTCTTACAAACACCTTGTCTGTAGGAAGAACCTTATCGCCGAGAATTGCGGTTTTGCCGTTCACCTTGACATGACCGCCGAGAATAAGCTCCTCGGCTTTTCGCCTTGACGCAATACCGCATTGCGCTATGAATTTCTGAAGTCTTATAGGTTCAATTTTAGCCATATGTAAATTCCTTTTTATTAAAATTTTCTGTATATTAACTGTCACGAAAACAGATTTCCTATTGCCGAAAATATTGACACACTCTTTTTATCCGATTTAATCTTTTCGCCTGCAACAATGTTGCATTTATAAAGCAGCTTTCCGCCGAGTGTGTATTCAATTCTGCCGACCGATTCGTTCTTTTCAATCGGAGCATACAGAAAGCTGTCTATAAAGATTTTTTTCTTGATTTTATCGCAGTCCTCACGCTTTAAAACGATTGTGCTGTTCTTCTCGCCTGTAACCGTTACGCTGTCCTTATCACCGCCCACGCACGGAATATCGGCACAAAAATCAGCGTCTTTACAGTCAACTCCCCTGTACTTTTCAAAAGCGTAATCATAAAGAGAAATATGGTCATTCCAATCGTTGCGGTCATTCAGAGTGACGCACACAAGCGTTACGCCGTCTTTTTTTGCAGAGGAAACAAGGCACCGTCCTGCCGCCGTTGTATAGCCTGTTTTTCCGCCTGTACAGTAGGGATAAAGCGACAAAAGCCTGTTATGATTTGCGTATGCGGTTTTCTTTGATTTCGGTTCAAGAAATTCAACGGTCACGCTCTTCTTAGCCGTAAGATTTGCAAAATCGTCATTTTCAAGTGCATATGACATAAGCAAAGCCATATCCTTTGCACTTGAATAATGGTTATCATCGTCAAGTCCGCTCGGCGTTACAAAATTGGTATTCGTCATACCGATTTGCTTTGCCTTTTCATTCATTCGTTGTGAAAACTTTTCGGGACTGCCCGAAATCGTATATGCCGCCGCATTCGCCGCATCATTACCCGACGCCATCATCATTCCTGACGCAAGGTCCGAAAGTCGGACTTTTTCACCGACTTTAAGATACATCGAACTGCCCTCGGCAACCATTTCCTGTTTGAAGGTTACTTCGCTGTTACAGGATGCCGCCTCCTCAAGCGTTATGAGAGATGTCATAATCTTTGTGGTGCTCGCAGGTTTCATTCTTTCATCTGCATTTTTTGAACAAATAACCGTGTTGTTATCGGGACAATAAAGGACAAATGCCTGTGCAGAAGTTGTGGGAGGAGTATCCTCCTCAGTTTTTGCGCCCATAAGCACAAACGGCATAATAAAGCACACCGCAAGCGAGATTATTTTTTTCATAAGGACACCCCCTGCATAAATCTATGCCGAGGGGTGTTGCAATATTACGAATCAGCCGTCAATATCGTCCTGTGTGATTTCGGAAAAATCGTCTGCGGATTCGCTCTTATCCTTTTTGAAAACTCCCTTTACCTTTTTGAGAACATCGGGAATCATATTAACAAGCTTGTCGGCTGTGCCTTCTTCCCTGTCAACGGAAACAAGTCTTACATCGCCCTGATAAACGGTAAGAAATGCAACAGGCTGAATTGTCACACCTGCACCGCTACCGCCGCCAAAGCAGTCTTTGTTTTCCTTTTTGGTAGGCAGATCCGAACCGCCTGCCGCAAAGCCGTAGCTTACCTTTGAAACAGGAATGATAAGTGTGCCGTCAGGCGAAGTTATAGGCTCGCCGATAATAGTATTTACATCAATCATTTCCTTGATTTTTTCCATTGTGGTATCCATTAAACTGCCGATAGGATGTTCCATAGCCATTCTCCTTTTTCAACAATGTTTATATCAATCATTTTTAACTTCTGCAAGAAGTTTAATTCCCTTGATTCCGTGCTTAACAGCAAGACCGATAAGTCGGAATGCGAAAATTCTTGCGGCAAAGTCAAAGTTAATTTCTGTTTCTGCTTTTTCCGAAAAATTCGGATTTATGTCAACTCCGTAGCCTTTGCATTTTACAACACGGACAATTGTACCTACTGCCGGATAAACAACGGCACAGTATTTGCCGTATTTTATAGCCGTGTCAGCCGCATCGTCACCTGCAACGCTGATACTCAGCGACAATTTTTTAACCAGTATGTGGCTGAAAAAATCCTGCAATGCAGATACTGCAAGCTCTGCAACTTTTTTAATAAGGTTCAAAAGCCACTCAATACCGTATTTTTTTATAAGGCTCGGCTTTTTTTCTGTCGCTTTTTTAGGTTGTTCGGTTTTCTGAGTTTGTTTTTTTGCTTTTTTCTTCTTTTCCTTTTTGGGTTTTGCTGGCACAAGCTGAAGCTTTACAAATCCGATATACACGGCACACCAAAACTCCTCTTTATATGATGCACGCAAAGTAATCGGAATAAACATCACAAGCGCAATAAACAGCACAATTCCGAGTAGGATATATAGCCAAAGCAAAGGGAATTCCCCCTAAATTTTACTGCCTGTCAACAGGCTGATCGGCAAACAAATCAATCTGCTCATTGCCGTTTTCAGTCTTTTCCTGTTCTTCACCGTTTTCTTCGGACTCCTTGTCCTCATCATTCTCAGGGAGCGGAGGAAGTTCGTCAAGACTTGAAATGTTAAAGCAGCGCAAAAAGTTTTCGGTTGTGCCGTAAAGCAACGGTCTGCCCGGTAGCTCAAGTCTGCCCTTTTCTTCAACAAGTCCCTTTGTTGTCAAACTGCCGATTACACCACTGCAGTCAACACCACGCACCTGCTCGACAAAAGCCTTTGTAACAGGCTGATTGTACGCAACAACTGCAAGAACCTCAAGAGCCGCCTGTGAAAGCGGAGTGTTTCTTCTCAAATCCATAACGGTGCGAATCTGCGGAGCAAATTCCTTTTTTGAAACCATCTGACAGGAATTGTCAAGCAATATTATAGTTATGCCCCGTCCTGACGCCTCATAATCATCAATCAGTGCAGAAATATGCTCTTTAACCTTTTTTTCGGAAATTTCAAGTGCCTGCGCTATTCGGGAAAATTCAACCGACGCACCGTTAGCAAACAAAATCGCCTCAATTGCACCACGAATATTTTCAACAGCCATTACTGCACCTCCTCATTTTCATTGTTTTCGTCCTCGTCAACCTGTGGCAAAGGCATTGCGTTTTTATCCTCAATCATATGAACAACGGCATTTTCACCGCTGCCCTCAATTCTGATACGCTTGCCCTTTACCAGCTCCAGCGTTGCAAGAAATGTTGCCACAAGGTCGCTTTTGCCCTCGCACACCTCAAAAATTTCGTGATATTCAAGCCTTTTGCCGTGCCAAAGCCTTCTCATAAGATGGATAATCTTACTGTTTACCGACACGATTTTATGCGACACAATGCCCGAAAAAGCGTCTTTTGACGGTGGAAGCTTACGCTTGCCCCGTCCGACTGCGCTGACATATGCCTTTGCGATATCCTCACTCGGATGAATACGGTTGTATGTCAGGTCAAATTCAACAGGAGATGCATCTCGGTAAAAGCTGTCAAAGTCATAAATATCGCCCAGCTTTGCCGCCATTTCACGGCAAACGGCATATTCAAGAAGTTGTCCCGAAAGTTCTTTCTTGAGTTCTTCAGCCTCTTCCTCATATTTTGGCAGGAGCATTACAGACTTGATATATACAAGCCTTGACGCCATTGTCAGAAATTCCGATGCAATATCCATCTGATTTTCCTGCATCATATTAATCTGCTCCATGTACTGGTCGAGCAATTCGGAAATGCTGATGTCGTAAATATCTATTTTGTTTTTAGAAATCAGCGTCAGCAAAAGGTCAAGAGGACCTTCAAATGCCGACAGCTTATATTGAAGTTGTTGTGTTTCCATAAATAAGTTTCAGTTATGATTTGATGTTACGAATGATTTTGAAATCAACCGACAAACGGCATATACGGCAGGCTTGCGAGCCAGCTGATAAAGTCAAGAATCTGATTACTGAGCCAGTTAATCGGAGTGTTGAGAATTCCCACATACAAGAGAACAAAAAGACCGATAAAAAAGTACATCTGATATCTGTAAAAGAATTCAACAGCCTTGTCGGGTAAAAATACGAACAGAACCTTTGAGCCGTCAAGAGGCGGAATCGGGATAAGGTTGAACACTGCAAGTCCGACATTGCACGAAATATAGAAACTTAAAAACTGAATAATGTAATCGCCGATTGTTGAAAGCGGAAAAGCACCCGTAAAAAGGATAATCGGATAGTAAATGAGGAGTCCGACAAAAGCCGCAACGATATTTGCAATCGGACCCATAATTGCGGTGATTGCCATACCGACCTTTGGATTTTTAAAATTCCTCGGATCAATCGGAACAGGCTTTGCCCAACCGAATCCGAACAAAAGCATACACAAAGCACCCATAGGGTCAATGTGGCTGAGCGGATTAATCGAAAGTCTGCCTCTGCCCTTTACCGCCTTATCACCGAGAAGTGACGCAGTAAAAGCGTGCGCCCATTCATGGAACGGGAGAATTAAAAATATAATAACGAGTACAGCCAATATTTCGGCAATTACCGAGCCGAAATCAAGGTTGCCGTTTCTGATGCCGTTAAGTAATAATGAGAGCATAAGAGCCTCCTGAAATCTGAATTTTTAGGTAACAATCGTGTAACTATATTTATTTCTAATTATATAATATATCGTCAAAAATTACAAGAGCAAAAAACAAGTTAAGAAATTTTCAAAAAACACTTGCATTTTCTCTCATTTTCTGTTATTATAACAAAGTTAGAAATAGAATTAGTTTTCTTTAAGGAGGTGCAGACGCATGGCAAAATGTGAATTCTGCGGTAAGGATGTAAAGTTCGGTATTAAGGTATCTCACTCACACAGAAGATCAAACAGAACATGGAAGCCCAACGTACAGCGTGTTAAGGCTATTGTTGACGGTTCACCAAAGCGTGTATATGCTTGCACCCGTTGTTTGCGTTCAGGTAAGGTTACCAGAGCTAACTGATTTTACAGATTACGAAACAGCTCCACTATTACGGTGGAGCTGTTTTTTGTATTTTTATCAGAATTTTAAACCTCAATCACAGCACAGAAAGAGGGCTGACCTTTGTTTGGTCAGCCCTCTTAATTATTAGTCTTTATCAGCCGTTAAAGGATTTCTTCCTTCTTACGAAGAACGAACATTACACAAGTTGAGCCGATGAGAAGTGTAAGAATTACAACAGCCAGAGGAGCTTCACCTGTCTGAACAGCAGCATTTGCATTGTTATTGTTGCCGTTGTCAGATGTATCCGGAGTGTCGGATGTTGAGCTGATTTTCTTTGATACAGGCTGTGTTACAGATGTTGCATTCTGTGAAATTACAGGAGCAATTGTAACCTTAGTTGATTCCTGCGTTTCCTCTGTAGCCTTAGTAGCCTCAGTAGATGACTCTGCGGTTGAAGGCTCGGCTGTTGTCGGTTCTGCATAGGTTGAAGGAGTAAGCTCAGTTGAAAGATCATTTTTTGCTGCCACAGCAACAGGATCTTTCTTAACTACTTCTTTATCAACGAGAATAACTTCTTTTGAACCATCAGTCATTTCTGAGTCCGGATTTACTTCCGAAACACGAAGCACCTCAACAACAAGGTCAACCGTCGTCGAAACCGGTGCAACCTTTGAAATATCTTTAACATCAAAAACAACTGTTGCAAAAAGCGTCTTTTCGCTAAAGTCATAAAGATCGAGATTACTTGCACCAAATTTTACATAACCAACGCCTTCTGACTTATTCTTGAAGTTTACATATACACCTCTGCCGTCCATTGTCGGGCAAACCGACTTAGCAGTATTCACATCAGCAACCGAAAGGATTGAAGGGTCATAAGAAATGTGCCACTGCGTGTCGAGCACATTCTTTGGAGACTGCATAATATATGTAACCGTTACCTGATTTGTAACTGCATTATACTTTGCACTTGCCATTGGGAAGTAATTAGATGTTGCATTTACTGTAAGAGCAAGCGAAGATTCAGCAGATGATGTTGTACCCTCTGTTGCAACGGGGGCATCAGTTGCAGACTCGGTTGTTTCCGATTCTGTTACAACCTCTGTTGTTGATTCGGCTGTTGTTTCCTCACCCGATGGATTGTACTCTGTCGGGAACACACCGTCTTTGCCGTAATAATCGCCGGCCTTGAGGTCTGCCTTTTTAGGAGCATTGCCGTATTCACCGTTACCGTAGTAGTAGAACCACTCACCGGTAAAAATCAATTCATCCTTATCGTTCTCGGAAGTAAATTCAGGATTGATAATATAAATCATATTGTCAAAGCTTTCAACACCGTTGGGATAATAATCAGACTCGCCTTTTTCATAACCTTTAAAATTAATATCGGTTGTTCGATAAGCAAGTTTATATTCAGGATTTGTCGGATCGTCTGTACCTTTAAGAGCGTTGTTCCAGATTACTTTATCAACATCGGTCGGTACATCAGAACAGTAAACATTTTTGATATCAGCATTGCGAGCTGAATAACCCGGCCACGCTGAAGGAGTATCCGAACCGTTTTCCCAATAAACACCTACATCAGATGTATATTTGTTTTCCCAGTCATCAGGCTTACAGAAATATATATGGTAGGTTTCAGTGCCCTCAGAAGGCACATAACTGCCTTCATCGTCCGTATCGGCAGAAACGCTTATTGCAGCAACCACAATCATTGATGCTGTGAGCATAACAGCCAACAAAAGACTGATAACTTTTTTGGACATTTGTATTTCCTCCTTATGATTTTCCGACACCATACTTGTATCAGCATGACTATTATAGTATAAAACTCAGAAAAAATCAAGTGTTACAGGGCATTTTGGGGTCTGAAACCTATTGTAATAATCACCAAAAATCACTGTCAAAAATCACTGTACTGTTTTATAAGATTTCTTTATTAGGTCTTTTCCGAACAAAATCAATGCAAAAAAACTGCAAATTTTTCCTGCAATAAAAGCAAAAATGCCCTCCAAAGCGGAGGGCATCAAATAATTATGTATAATTATTTAAGATTATTCAAATCTCTTGCGTGTGTAAAGAACTGCACCGCCTGCAACGAGGAGAACTGCGAGAACTGCAGCTGCTGTTGTAGCACCTGTCTGAACTGTTCCGTTGTCTGTGCTCTTTGCTGTGTCAGCAGTTGAAACTGCGTTTGCAGAAGATGTTGGGTTCTGACCTGCAGTAGGAACTGTGTTCTTTGTAGAATCTGTCTTGTTGTCATCTTTCTTGTCACTTGACGGAGCTGTTGTTGCAGCCTGATCAGGTGTAGCAGGTGCAGCATTCTTATCTACTGTCTTAACAAGACCTGCTTCCTTAGCCATATCATAGTTAGGAAGTGAACCGTACTCGTACTTGCCTGTTTCTTCGTTAAGACCATAGTAGAAGTAGAACTCACCGGCATATGTTTCCTTACCTGTGACGCTTACAGAAGTGTTGTTAGGGTCTGTAACATAAATCATGTCATTCAATCTCATTGAGATACCCCACTCAGGATCCTCAAAGAAGTTGTCAGCAAAATTACCGAAGAATGTCTTGTCATTACCGTCAAGTGCTTCCTGAGCCTTTGCCCAGAATTCACCGTCAAGCAAATTGTCATAATAATCATTGTCGCCTTCCGAATAGTACTGGCAAAGAACATCGACAGTCTGCTTAGCAGCCTTAAACTGTTCCTCACCGAACTGGAAAGTTACTTTACCTGTTTTGTCGTCTACTGTCCTTTCACCGCCGTTAAGGTAGTTGTTGAAATCAATATTAGGAACATCTGTAGGAAGGTCAAGATAGAAGATGTTATTTTCAGCATTTTCAACCTGCATCTTATAGCCCGGCCAAGCAGGACCTACTGTTGTACCGTCAAGAGAACCGCATGGATCTGAACCGTTCCACCAGTATGCACCTGCATCAGCAGCATTGTACTTTTCACTCTTCCATGACTCAGGCATAAGGAAGTAAACTTTGTGTGTTTCTTTTACGCCCTCACTTGGGACATAACGACCGTTTGTATCAATAGCTGCGGAAACGCCGATTACACCTACAAGAGCAAGTGAAAGAACGAGAGCGCATGACACTATGATACTGATAAGTTTTTTTGACATTTGAATCTCCTCCAAAAAAATTTCCGATTTCTATCGGTATGGAATCATTATATAACAAAATTTTCAAAATTGCAATCTTTTTCAAAAAGCTTAAAACAAAAAAATACACAAAATTGCAATCGCAATTTTGTGTATTTAGCTTGTATTATAAAAAATTTTCCTATAAAAGATATTTATCTGTTTTATTTATCCGAATCTTTCTGGTCCGACATTTCGTTAATGTCCGCCGCTTTGTTCTTTTTTTCGTCCTTTTTCTTTACGAAAATAATTGCACCTGCGGCAATCAAAACAACAACAATTGCAATTATAATAATTAATGTCGTGTTTGAACCCGAACCGTTTGCAGAGCTCTCAACAACCTTTGTAACATCTACAACCTGACTATTCTGCTGAGTTGAGATGTACTTTTTCTCAACAACTACCGACTTATGATCGTCTTTGTTAGGTGAGTTTTCCTCGCCCATTCCGTCAATGTAGTTTACAAAATCGCCCTGAATTTTTTCGGAATTTGCCGTATCATTATTTACTATCGGAACGGCATTATCTTCTACCTCTTTACCGTTCACCCAAAGCTTGCAGGTGATTTTATATGATTTGAGATATGTCATATCATCGCCATACATATCCGAGATGAAATATGAAAGATCGGTTTTGCCTCCCTTTAGCACCTTGAATTCAGCAGAAACAAGAGCCTTGTCACCGTTAAGCTTTACGGGATTCTGAACATCTGTCCATGTGAAGGTGTAAAAATTTTTAAGATTGGGGTTACCGATTGAGTTGCTGAAACTCTCGCACTTAATCGACTTACCATCCATCTGCAAATATTCATCATTAAAAAAGAAACTCATTGCGGCTCCGATTACTTCTTCTTTTGTATCGGTCATATAAATAGCATACTTTACCGTATCGCCGACTTTAGCTGTTACGGAATCCTTTTCATCTGTTGAAATGCTGATTGTAAGGTCATCCTCGGCAGCACTTGCAGGAATACAGAATGCTGACACGGTAAGTACAGCCACGAAGAGAATTGAAAGCATATTTTTGATTTTTTTAGACATTTTTTTCATTCCTTTAGTTTGATATCCCTATTATATATCATTAAGACTAAAATTTCAATCAAAAAATTAACAATTCTCGGTGAAATTTATGTGAAAATAAATTAATTGCAGATTCACATTTAAAGAAATACTGTTTTAGAGATTGTGATTCAAACTTATTTTCATATTATTACAACAAAATGAAGATGATATTTTCTTTAGCGATGATTCGGATGTTTCTTTTTTTACCCTCCTGTATCTTTCCTACGCCTGCTTTTCGCAGGCTTTTATTTTTTCTTTTCTTATCTTTTCATGCAATTTCCTATTAAGAAAAAAACGCCCCTCGGAAAACCGAGAGGCGAAAAATTATTTTTTTAATCTGTCAACGCCGTTAACAGTCTTACAATAGGAAATTCAATTACTTATTGAATCTCTTTCTTGTGAAGTAAACAACACCTGTTGCAGAAACAAGAGCTAAGAGGATAACTACTGCCATAGAAGCATTACCTGTCTGTACTGCGTTGCTGCTTGTGCCGTTAGCCGGTGTGTCAGAAGTAGCTGTGTCAGCTGTTGACTGACCCTTTGTTGCAGCCTGTGTAGCAGATGTAGCATCAGGTGTAGTAGGAGCTACTGTAGCCGGTGCATCTGTTGTAGGCTCTGTTGTAGGAGCATCTGTAGGCTCTGTTGCAGGAGCTACTGTTGTAGGCTCTGTTGCAGGAGCTACTGTTGTAGGCTCTGTTGCAGGAGCTACTGTTGTAGGCTCTGTTGCAGGAGCTA
>ENA-UPWK01000862-UPWK01000862.1-human-gut-metagenome-genome-assembly--contig:-NODE-862-length-27024-cov-6.812818_pt1 | contig 27024 bp, 27 predicted proteins | sample MGYA00250048_ERZ773373 | MGnify/ENA primary metagenome ERZ773373 (study PRJEB29103, sample SAMN06112059) | human gut metagenome | biome: human gut; feature: ankylosing spondylitis patient; material... | reverse complement strand
TTTGGCTTGTATGTCTCGGGATTTTGGCATATTCATGCCAAAACACCTCGCGGGATAGTGGTGTGTGAACAGTAACTTAAAATTCACTAAAAATACAAAGAATATCATTTGTATTTTTAACTGAAAGATGATATAATAATAAAGCTTGTGGAAGGAATATTTTCCATATGTTTCCGCACAGGCATAATACCTATGAAATATTGGAAAAGAGGATTAAAGGAAATGAGCGATAAAACAATCTTAGAGCAGTGGCGTGCCATCGCCTATGACCAGCAGGCAGACCGTAATAAACTTCAGAGATTTTGGGCAAATTATTTTAATATTGAAAAAGGAATTTATGAGCAGCTTCTTAGCAACCCGGATGAGGTAGTAACCGGTACAGTTAAGGAACTGGCTGAGAAATACGGACAGGAAGTTCTGACAATGGTTGGTTTTCTTGATGGAATCAATGACAGTCTGAAGATTCCGAACCCGATTGAGACAATGGATGAGAACACAAAGGTTTCTCTGTGCTTTGATAAAGAACTTCTTTATAAGAACATGGTAGATGCAAGAGCTGACTGGCTGTATGAACTGCCACAGTGGGATGCGATCTTCACACCGGAGAAGAGAAAAGAACTTTATCTTGAGCAGAAGAAATCAGGAACAGTTGTCAAAGCAAAGAAAATCGGACGTAATGATCCTTGTCCTTGCGGAAGCGGCAAGAAATATAAATATTGCTGCGGTAAGAATGCGTAAGCATCCAAATTTGGAATATATTATCGTGCTTGGTGCCCATGTAGAAGGCACCCGGCTTACAAAAGCCCTTCTGGAACGTACCAGGAGGGCTTTACAGTATATGGAAGAGAATCCTGAGACTAAGGCTGTTCTGTCCGGAGGAAAAGGGGACGGAGAATCTATCACAGAAGCTCAGGCAATGTGCAATTATCTTGTGGAACATGGAATTGACAGAGAACGACTGATTCTGGAAGAGAAATCTACCAACACAACAGAGAATCTGAAGTTCAGTCTGGGAATGATCGGACTGAATCATTCGGTGGGCATTGTCACCAATAATTTTCATGTTTTCCGGGGAACGGCCATAGGAAAGAAATGTGGATGCAGAGAAATTTATCCCATTCCTTCCAGATACCGTTCATGGAGACTTCTGATATATATTCCAAGAGAAATCCTGGCAATCATCAAAGATAAGCTGATGGGAAATATGTGACTGTTATGCGAATCACTATTTGACAGAGAAATATTTTTCCTTAATAACAGAAACCGGCATTTCCTGTCCGGTCCAGATCTGGAAAGCTTTAGCCCCCTGATGAAGAAGCATATACATGCCATTAAAGGTCTGGCATCCGGCTGCTTTAGCCTCTCTGAGCAGTCGGGTTTCCTGTGGCTCATAGACAACATCTGCCACTACAAGCTCAGGACGGAACAGAGATGTATCTTTGATGATGGTATCGTCGATATCCGGAACCATGCCTACAGAGGTTGCATTGATCAGCAGATAACTCTGTGCAATGGAATCTCGCAATGCAGTATGATCATCATTGTCGAAGAGGCAGACCTGGCAGCCTGTTTTAGCAGAGAGATTCTCAGCGAATTTCTGTGTGCGATTCCAGTATCTGCTGGTGCGGCGGGCAAAAATATGTACGGAAGCCGCACCGTCCAGGGCAGACTGTGCACAGATGGCCATCGAAGCTCCTCCTACTCCCATGACAGTTATATTTTTACCGGTAATATCATGTCCCGCATCACGTACAGATTGCATAAAACCGTACCCGTCTGTATTGTATCCGATTAACTTTCCGTTATCGTTCAGTACAGTATTGACAGCACCGATCAGTTGGGCTTCAGGGGAAAGATCATCCAATAATTCTACAATTTTATTCTTATTCGGCATGGTAAGGTTGAAACCGCGAATGCCGCAAGTCTTTAATCCTGCAACTGCTGCAGGAAGAGTTTCTTCATTTACATCAAAACATAAATATACATAGTCAAGCCCGAGAAGGCGAAATGATTCATTGTGCATCAAAGGGGAAATGCTGTGTGCCACCGGGCTTCCTAAAAGCGCGGTAAGACCTGTGTGTCCGGTAATATTATTCATGTTAAAATCCTCCAGTCTGTTTTGTAGCAGAGACATAAAATACTGTCTGAATTGTGACAGTATAGAAGATGCCCTTCTAAAACATAGAAATTATCTATCATTTTATTCTAACTTCAATTATATGTCAATACATGTTCATTTTGGTTTATATGATAAAAACTGTCGATTTAGTGCGACAAATAATAAGACATAATTCCTCCGTTTTGACAAAATCCGCATACTTTATCACGTATAATGAATCTCACTTACCGAAGTGAAGGAGAAGTCAGAGGCAGTATCAGACGGAGGGAAGGAAATGCATTACGAAATATACATAGATGTAGTTTTTTTCACAAATCTCCTGATAGATTACATATTGATCAGATTTACAGGAATATTATTCCGATGTGGAAGAAGCAGAAAAAGAGCTCTTCTGGGAGCTGCTGCAGGTGCGGTGTTTTCCTGCTGGATCATTTATCTGCAATCTTTTCTGAAGTCTGGGATTTTTCTTCCGGCACTTGTCCTGCTGCATGGTGGCTGTGCTGCAGGAATGCTTGTGATCGGATGTAATCTGAAAAGGGGAAGTCTGCTGCTTAAAGCAATACTTACACTGTATTTTGCCGCATTTCTGTGTGGAGGGTTCTGGGAAGTGATCGTCAGTGATAAGTTGACAGTCAAAATGTTTCTGATCCTTGCAGCAGCAACGTGGTCCGGCATTACAGCGTTGTCATATCTGATGGATTCCATGAGAATACGGACAAAGAATATCTATCCGATAACCATATACTATAAAGGATGTGGATATCCTTTTCAAGGATTTTATGATTCCGGAAATCTGCTTATGGATTCTGTAAACGGAAAACCTGTATCTGTAGGGACAGAAAAAGTTTTATCTGAAATATGTTCAGAAGAAACCGTAAGCTGTTTAAAACACCTGAAAGAAAATCCCGGGGAGTCTGGGAAACCGGGAACTGCCGGGCTTCATCCACATTTTACTTTTTTTCACAGTATAGGAAAAGAACAGGGGATGATGCTGGCTGTTACCTTTGAGAAACTCTGCATTCAGACTCCAGCAGAGGTTGTCTGCATAGACAATCCGGTATTTGCATTTTCATTTGAAACATCCGCTTTTGGTAAGGAATACGAGGTACTTTTGAATTCCAGATTACTTTAACGGGAGGGGTTGTGACTATGAGCTGTTATCCATTACAGGTAGTGTCAAGAATGGTGATGAACCGTTCAGGAGAAGTTTTTTATATTGGTGGAAATGATGTGCTGCCGGCACCACTGGAGCCGAAGCGTGAGGCATTTATACTGCAGAAGCTTGGAACAGGGCAGGAAGAAGAAGCGAAGTCTGTTCTGATCGAACATAATTTAAGGCTTGTGGTGTATATTGCAAAGAAGTTTGATAACACAGGAGTCGGGGTGGAGGATCTGATCTCAATCGGAACGATTGGGCTGATCAAGGCGATCAATACCTTTAATCCTGTAAAAAACATCAAGCTTGCCACTTATGCATCCAGATGTATAGAGAATGAGATCCTGATGTATCTTCGCCGCAACAGTAAGACAAAGATGGAAGTGTCCATAGACGAACCGCTGAACGTAGACTGGGATGGAAATGAACTCCTGCTTTCTGATATTCTGGGAACTGATGAGGATGTGATTTCAAGACGTCTGGAAGATGAAGTGGAGATTTCGTTGTTATCAAAGGCAATTAGAAAGCTTTCACCGCGTGAGCAGACGATCATTCGCCTTAGATTTGGTCTGGGAAAGGAGAATGCTGCAGAGAAAACACAGAAAGAGGTTGCAGACCTTCTGGGAATTTCTCAATCATATATTTCCAGACTGGAAAAAAGAATCATGAAGAGATTGAAAAAGGAAATTGTGAAATATGAATAGACGTAATTGGGGAATGTAGTATAATGATATAAAGGATAGTAACTATTCAGCAATCCGCCTGTAACTGTGAAAGCACTGAACGGTTATGATATAAGCAAACTGTGGGAAATGTTTGCAGTGGGTGATTCACAGATATCAAGTCGGGGAAAGAAAAAAGGACAGAAGAGAAAAGTGAAGGTAAATAAAATACAGACAGAAAAAAACAAAGATAAAACTCTGAGGCAGGATACAGAAAGCTGCATACTGACAGATTGCAGTTTATGTCCGAGAAATTGCCATGTAGACAGAACAGCCGGAAAAACCGGATACTGTGGAATGGATCAGAAGGTTAAGATTGCAAGGGCAGCTTTGCATATGTGGGAAGAACCATGTATTTCGGGAACCAGAGGTTCCGGGGCAGTCTTTTTTACAGGATGCAATCTGAGATGCTGTTTCTGCCAGAACCGGGAAATTGCCATTGGTGACAGTGGCCTTGAGATCACTGAGGAAAGACTGGCAGAAATATTCCTGGAACTGCAGGAAAAGGATGCTGCAAATATCAATCTGGTAACCGGAACACATTATATTCCACAGATCATCGCAGCTTTGGACTGTGCAAAGAAGCATGGGCTTAATATTCCGGTTGTCTATAACTGTGGTGGATATGAGAACACAGAGACATTGAAACTTCTGGACGGATATGTGGACATTTATCTTCCGGATTACAAATATGCGGAGAGCGAATTGGCGGTGAAATTTTCACATGCGAATGATTATCCTGAAAGAGCTATGGAAGCAGTTAATGAGATGGTACGCCAGACAGGAATGCCACAGTTTGATGCAGAGGGATATATGAAACGTGGGACTATTGTGAGACATCTTATATTGCCGGGGCATACAAGAAATTCAAAAAAGGTTCTGAAACTTTTACATAAGACTTTTGGAAAGCAGATTTATATCAGTATCATGAATCAGTATACGCCGGTTTTTGAGCAGAAAGAATATACAGAACTGAATCGTTGTGTAACCAGAAGAGAATATGAAAAAGTTCTGGACTATGCATTTGAGCTTGGGATTGAAAATGGATTTTTTCAAGATGGTGAAACTGCCAGAGAGAGTTTTATTCCTGCGTTTGATTATGAAGGTGTGAGAAAAATGCTATAAAATAAAAAACTCCCATAAATGGAAGGAGGCCGGTACTTTCGTACCGGCGCGTATGAAAAAGAAAAATATTTATAAGAAAGATTCATCATCTTTCTAAAGTTCATTATATCCAATAAATATGAATAAAATATGAATACAGTGTAAAAAAATAAAATTTGTTTTACCAAAATATTTTTAGAATTTCTTCCATGTATCCCTTACAAACAATATCAGTAACGGGAAAATCTCAAGACGTCCTGCCAGCATATCAAAAGTAAGGATAAGCTTTGAAAACCAGGAGAACATGCCGAAGTTTCCGGTAGGTCCTACCAGTTCCAGACCAGGTCCGATATTATTAAAGGTTGCCGCAACCGCCGTAAAATTCGTGATCAGATTGAAATCGTCAAAGGCAATCAGGAATATGGAGGATGCAAAAATCAGCATATATACAATGAAGAAAATATTTGTGGAACGAACAACTTCATGTGGGATGGCTTTGCCGTCCATTTTTATTTTCTTTACCGCATTTGGATGCAGAAAAATATGAAGCTCCTTGCGGACTGTTTTGCAGAGAATCAGGATTCTGGATACTTTAATGCCACCGCCTGTACTTCCGGCACATGCACCGATAAACATCAGCAGTACCAGGATTGTCCGCGAAATTTCCGGCCAGGTATTAAAATCTGTTGTTGCATATCCGGTTGTTGTGATAATGGAACCAACCTGGAAAGCTGCCTGCTGAAAAGCTTTGGCTGCACTTCCGAAAATATGGTAAATATTGCAGGTGATGATAAGAATTGCAATACCGATGATTCCGAAATAATACCGCACTTCTTCCATTTTAAAAGCCTGAGCAAATTTTTTTGTGATAATGAAAAAGTAAGCATTAAAGTTAACGCCAAATAAAATCATAAATACAGTAATGACCACCTGCAGATATGTACTGTAACTGGCCATGCTGTCATTTTTAATACCAAATCCTCCGGTACCTGCAGTACCGAAAGCCGTACATATGGAGTCAAACAGCGGCATACCACCGACCAGAAGAAGCAGGATCTGGATCACTGTCATTACGAAATAAATAGAATACAGAATTTTGGCAGTTGACTGTACTTTTGGCGCAAGCTTGCTTACAGATGGTCCGGGACTCTCCGCTTTCATAAGATTCATATGATAACCGCCGGTAAGTGGCAGAAGGGAGAGGATGAAAACCAGAACACCCATTCCGCCGATCCAGTGCGTGAAGCTTCTCCACATCAGCATACAATGAGGAAGTGCCTCCACATCGCTGAGAATACTGGCTCCTGTTGTAGTAAAACCCGAAACTGTTTCAAATAATGCATCTACAGGATTTGGAATGCTTCGGCTGATCACAAAGGGGATTGCTCCTATGATACTCAGAACGATCCAGCTTAATGCTACAGTCACGAAACCTTCTTTTGTGTAGAAAGCCTTTCTTGTCGGCTTTTTCCTGGTGAGAGGAAGCCCGATGACCAGGCATAAAGCAATCGTGATCAGAAAAGCTACACCGGAAGTTTCCTGATAGATCAGTGCCGTAATTGCGGGCAGAGCCATAAATACAGCTTCAATTTTCAGAATCATTCCGATGATATAGATAATAATGGAATAGTTCATGATTTGGCTCCTTTATTTTTCCAGAATATCTGTGATATCGCGAAGGCCCTTCTGAGAAGTTACTATGATAACGGTATCTCCGACCTGAATGGTATCCTGGCCTCGGGGAATCTTGACCTGACCATTTCGGTTCAGGTAACCTACAAGAAGGTTTTTCTTCAGGTTCAGTTCAGATAATGGAATGCCTGTTACCGGTGAATTTTCGCGGATGGCAAATTCCAGAGCTTCTGCCTGATTATCCAGGATATGATAAAGGGTTTCAATATTGCTGCCGATGCTGTTCTGCATGGCACGTACATACTGCAGGATATAGTCGGCTGTGATATATTTCGGATAAATGACGCTTCCGATATCAAGGTTATCAATGACATCATCAAAGGCAAGGCGGTTTACCTTGGCAACCAGTTTGGCATTGGAAACTGTTTTGGCAAAGAGTGAAAGGAAAACATTTTCCTCATCCATGTTTGTGAGTGATACAAAAGCCTCTGTGCGTGAGAGTCCCTCTTCCATAAGGAGAGAACGATTGGTTCCGTCTCCGTTAATGATAGTTGCCTCCGGAAGCAGATCACTTAAGGTTTCACAGCGGGACTCATTCTGTTCGATGATCTTAACGGAGATGTTCATATCAAGCAGGGCTTTTGTAAGGTAATAGGAAATGGTTCCTCCGCCGACAATAATGGCGTTTTTTACCTGATTGGTTTTCAGACCGATCTTTTTGAAAAAGGCTGCTGCATTCACCGGGGAAGCAAGAATGGAAACCATATCTCCGTCGTGGATCACCTGATTACCGCCGGGAATAGATACATGATCCCGACTTTCTACTGCGCAGAACAAGACGTCGCATTTCAGGGCTTCCGTAATGCGTGAGATTGTCATGCCATCCAGATTAAATTCAGGAAGCACTTTAAATTTCAGCATTTCCACACGACCACGTGCGAAAGTATCGATCTTGATAGCTGAAGGGAAGCGTAAGAGACGGGAAATTTCCTGTGCAGCTGCAAGCTCCGGGTTAATGATCATAGTAACACCCAGACGCTTCTTGATGAAGCTGATCTCTTTGGCATAGATAGGATTGCGGACACGGGCAATCGTCTGGCAATGGCCGGTTTTCTGTGCAATCAGGCAGCAGAGGAGATTCATTTCATCAGAACCGGTTACGGCAATCAGGATATCTGCATTCTCAATACCTGCTTCCACCAGCGTGTTGATACTTGCACCGTTTCCCACGATACCCATGGCATCAATGTCATTCTGAAGGGAAGTGATCACATTAGAAGAAATGTCTATAAGAGTAATGTCGGATTCTTCTTCCTGAAGCTGTTCTGCCAGGGTACGTCCAACTTTACCGCACCCAACAATAATTATCTGCATAATTCCTCCAATAAGGGGGCTGTCACATAATATCTATGTGAGACAGCCCCTTTTATATCATATTTTTGTTTGTAATTGCTCAATATTTTTGGCAATTACTTTTGTGGCTATTAAGCTAAGAATACTATAGCACCACCAGATATATTTGTAAAGCAAATATGAAATTTCTGTGATTTTTAAGATGGAGCGTATTACTGTTCATTCCGTTCTCAGTAACACGCTTCGCGATGCTAATCGCATAAATTCGCGCAGTATGTCGCAGGTTTTGGCTGCGTACTTTATTTATTGCTGTTGCATGATGCAGTGCAGGGATTATCAAATCCCGGGGTAAAAGCATAGAAGTTTTTGGCATCAAGTTCTTCCTGAATGGACTGAAGAGCTTCCCCAAATCTCTGGAAATGAACAACTTCTCTGGCACGCAGGAATTTGATGGGATCCGCAATCTCAGGTATATTGCGGACTACTCTGAGAATATTGTCATAAGTAGAACGGGCTTTTTGCTCTGGGGCGACTTCGTAAGAACAACATTACACAATATAATATGAAGATAAAACAAGCTATCCTACATAGTTCCAGTGTTTTCGATATTTAGGCGTTCAGAAATGAGCGTCTTTTTTCATACCCAAAATCGAAAGGAGAAAGAGAAAATATGAATAAGCTAGTAAAGCGATTGCTGACAGGAACGCTTGCTTTTGCAACTATTCTCACGGCATTACCAGTGACGGCGGTTCATGCTTCCGGCAATCAATACTGGACAGAATCAGCAGAACGTGTCGGCTACATTGAACACGTTATGAATGATGGTTCTATCAAATCTACATTCAATGAGGGACACATGAAAGTTGAGGGCGAAACTGCCTACTGTGTGGACATCAATACCAGTTTCAAGAATGGATATAAAACACGTTCTGACGCAAGCACCCGCATGAGTAGCAATCAGATTGCGGACGTTGCTCTTTCTTTAGAGTACGTCAAGCAATATACCGCTTCTCATACGAACTTGAATTATAAACAAGGTTATCTGTTGGAACAGTGTGTTGTCTGGCAGAGATTGAGTGAACAGCTCGGCTGGCAGTGCGATAACGTCAGAGCTTCCTATAATGAAATTTCACAGGCGGTACAGAATGAAGTGTACGCTGGTGCGAAAGCATTTGTGAAAGCAAACAAGGGACGTTATGAATGTGGCGGTTACATTTATACTGGCGAAGGACAGGACATCGGACAGTTCTGGGCGAAGTTAAATGTGGGAAATGCAAAGGTCAAAAAGACTTCTTCCAATCCCACGGTCACAGATGGCAATGCCAACTATTCCTTTGAGGGTGCGACATTTGGTGTCTATTCTGATAAGGGCTGTAACAGCCAGCTTGCCACACTTACTGCCGATGGAAACGGCGATACCAAAGAAGTTGAGGTAAAAGCCGGAACAGTTTACATCAAAGAGCTTTCTGCTCCAAAGGGTTACAAGCTTGATTCTACTGTCCATGCCTTAAATGTGGAAGTTGGAAAAACAGCGACTTTGACTGTTGCTGACACTCCAAAGGTCACCGAAACTTTGATTGATTTATTTAAAATCGACATGGAAACAGGAAAATCCACTCCACAGGGAACTGCTTCTTTAGATGGTGCAGAGTTTACATGGAGCTATTATGACGGATACTACAATGCAGACAATCTTCCTGCAAAGGCTACCCGTACATGGACAACCAAAACCGTTGCAGAAAAAGACAGTGACGGAACTATCCATTATGTATCCAGACTTGCCGGCAGCTACAAGGTATCCGGCGACAGCTTCTATACACAGGACGGTAAAAATGTACTGCCACTTGGTACACTCACTGTCACAGAAACAAAAGCTCCTAACGGCTACTTATTAGATGGTGCATATATGCAGGCTGACGGAAGTTCTGAACAGATTAAGGGAACATACCTTACACAGATTTCCGAAGATGGCGAACTTGCCGTACTATCTGGAAGCAACCAGTATTCCGTATCTGACAAGGTTATCCGTGGCGGTGTGAAAATCCAGAAATGTGACCTTGAAACAAAGGATACCAAAGCACAGGGAAGTGCGACCTTACAGTACACAGAATTTAACATCATTTCTTTAAATGACAGTCCTGTACTGGTTGAGGGGAAATTATATAACAAGAATGAAACCGTAAAGAAGATTCAGACAGGCATTGACGGAATTGCTTCTACTTCTGCTGACTTGCTCCCTTACGGAAATTACAGATTAGAAGAAAGCAAAGCACCAGAGGGTTACTTGACAGACGGTGCAAAAACAATCGACTTTTCTATCACGGAAGATGGAAAAATCGTGGACTTGACCGACAAATCCCACTCTGTCTACAACCAGATTAAACGTGGCGATATTGAGGGTGTAAAAATCGGTGCAGGTACACACAAACGTCTTGCAGGTGTTCCATTCAGAATTACAAGCAAGACAACGGGAGAATCCCATATTGTAGTTACTGACAACAACGGTCAGTTCTCCACTGCTTCAAGCTGGGCTTCCCATAAGGTCAATACTAATGCCGGAAAATCCAGTGAGGACGGTGTATGGTTTGGGACATCTGAACCAGACGACAGCAAAGGTGCATTACTCTATGATACCTATGTGATTGAGGAATTAAAGTGTGATTCAAACGCCGGATTTAAGCTGATTCCAGCTTTTGAGGTGGTCGTATCCAGAAATAAAGTGACCGTAGATTTAGGGACACTGACCGATGAATACGAAAAAGAAATCACAATCCATACCACAGCTACCGACAAGAAAACAGGCGAAAAAATGATTGTTGCCGGAAAAGACATCAAGATCGTGGACAAAGTCACACTTGATGGCTTGGAAGTTGGAACAAAATATAAACTTTCCGGCTGGCAGATGTTAAAAGAGGAAAATGCAAAACTTCTGATTGATGGAAAGAAAGTATCCAATGATTATGAGTTTACAGCCGACAATGAAAAAATGACGGTTGAGATTGCCTTTACCTTTGATGGTTCTTCTCTCGGTGGCAAGAGCCTTGTCACATTTGAGGAATTATACGATATGAGCAATCCAGACGAACCAAAGAAAGTGACGGAACATAAGGACATCACAGACGATGGACAGACTGTGACAATCAAGGAAGTGCCGGAAGTCCCAGACACACCAAAGGATACCGACACGCCGGATACACCATCTACGGTTACTAAGACAAGTGACAGTCCAAAAACAGGCGACAATACCAATATCTATGCTTATCTTGCCATGCTCGGTCTTTCCTGCGTAGGGCTTGGCAGTATGCTTTACTTCAAACGCCGTAGAAAGAAAGCATAAGGCGGTAATGTAGCGGTTGGTGGAACGTTCAAGGTCGCCACCCTTTTTGCAACTTCACGCTCCCGTGAAGCTCTGATTTACGGGAGCGTGAAGTCTACTAGGGGCGTGGGGAGTGTAGCTCCCCACAAAGTACAGCAGGAAAGAACTTACAAATAGAAAGAAAAGAGGTCAATTATTATGGAATTAAGATTTGTCGTACCAAACATGGAAAAGACATTTGGAAACTTGGAGTTTGCCGGAGAAAATACTACGGAACAGCAGAGAATCAACGGGCGTATAGCTGTTATTAACAGAAGCTACAACCTGTATTCCGATGTGCAGAGAGCTGATGATGTAGTTGTGACGCTTCCTGCCAAAGCTGGCGAAAAACATTTCTCGCCGGAGCAGAAAGTCAAACTTATCAACCCACGAATCACTACCGATGGCTATAAAATCGGGGAACGTGGATTTGTCAATTACATCTTACTTGCGGACGATATGTTACCAGTGGAAAGTAAATAAGGAGGTATTCAGATTATGAGATTAGCAAATGGAATCGTCATTGATAAAGAAAAGACTTTCGGAGTGTTGAAGTTCTCCGCATTACGCCGTGAGGTTCATGTACAGAATGAAGATGGAACGGTCAGTGAAGAAATCAAGGAACGTACCTATGATTTAAAATGCAACACACAGGGACGCATGATACAGGTATCTGTTCCGGCGACTGTTCCGTTAAAAGACTATGATTACAACGCCGAAGTGGAACTTATCAATCCTGTTGCAGATACGGTAGCCAATGCAAATTACCGTGGTGCAGATGTGGACTGGTATGTAAAGGCAGATGATATTGCTTTAAAGAATAAACAAGCAGAAAGCAATCAAACGCTTAAAAATATGCATTCAGAAAAGAAGTAAATTTTTAAAGCTTTTACAGCTTGAGGAATTAATGGTATAATGTTTTCTATAGAAACAAATATATTCGAATAATTAAAATAATAGAGAGGAATGTTATATGACTGAATTGCAAAATTTAAAAGAGGAATGTTTGCAGAAGCAAAAGACTGTAGAAGAATTAAATGGAAGTTTATGTGAGAAAATAATATTACGTGATATAAATATTTTAAAGAAAAATGATTCTACAATTATGTCTGGCAGTGACAGAAATAAGTTTTATAAAGATAAGCTTATAATCACGGTTACTTCAAAAGGAATGTTGGAAATTGAGGATAGAAGAGGTTCGGCATTTTTATGGGGATTTGAAATCCAACACGATAAGGATTTTCGTTTATACAATATTTTTGAACTCGATAAGAATGTGTATGATGTTAATTATATAAAAGAATCAGAAGTAACGGAGCGTATGTTAAATAAGATAAAAGAAGTTATTGACGAATTTAATAGTTCCATTTCTATTCTAAAATCTGATATTCCATTAGATACATGGAAATATAAATATTATGATGCCCATGAAGATGTAACTTGTAACTCTCTTCAAGAAGTGTTTGAAACCGTATTAAAAAGAAAATATTAAGTTGTAGTATTATAAACAGAAAAGGCAGTAAATTAATTGTATATAATTTATTGCCTTTTGCTGGTAAATATATACTGTACTAAGAAAGGAAACATATGTATGCATATTTTAAACACATCTTCGGTTGATGAAGTATACAATAGTCTTGATGATATTTTAGATATTCAAAGAGGAAGTGTAAAAGATTTTTTATCCTGTAATTTGCAAGCATTCATAAATCGCCAATATTGGGAAATTGATGTAAATTCGTTTTATAAAAAATTTTCTTTGTCAGAGGATTTTTCTTTAGAAGCAATTACCATTCATCATGTTACTACAAGATTGGGGAATATAAACAAAGAAACATTTACCATTGATAATTTGGAAACAGTTTTATTATCCGATAATTCCTTAACACAGTGGTTGAAAAAATATGAAATTGAATTTAAAAAAAGTCAAGGCATAAGTGTATATTACAAAGGACGTGTGCATGAATTCAATGGATATGCAGAAGCAAGACTTAAAAATAGATTAAAAAATTTAGGCGATTCATGTGTTAATGGTTTCCTGTTCGCTGAAAATATGGATAGTTGCTATTCGGGTTTAACAGGAATGCCAGAAATATTTTCAGACCTTATGAATTCTTTGAATAGAGAAGACTTAAAATATGAATATTTTGGTCAGCAAAAATGTTATATGGTAACTGTAAAAGTATTACTTGAAAATTTTATTTTTGATGATTTTTCAGAAAAAAAGAATTCTTCAGAAAAAACACGATTAATTTTACAGTATGTTATAAATTATCTTTGTTATAAACTATCACAGGATAAATATTATTCTTTTGATAATCCGATCATTAGATTACCAGATAATAAAAATGTTAAGAGCAGTGATATTTTAGATATTCGACAAATTACAGATTATAAAGAAATATTTGAGAATTGATACCCTAAGCAGTATATTCCACGGAATTTACTGCTTTTCTTATACCCAAAGAAAGGAGTTTTTATGAAAAAATGGAAATTTAAAGGCAACAGGATTCGTGCCAGTGACAAATCACTGGTCTATCATTTCTGCATCGGCTGGCTGTTGCTTCTGTTCGTTGTGGTGTTCCTGCTACTGAACCTGCGACAGCTTCTTGTTACTGACTGGAAAGATTTTAACCTGTTCCATGCAGGAATCACTTGGACTGCCTACAATTCCATTACGGTTCTGATAGCGACTGGTGTTTGTGCATTGGTCGCTTTTCTCTACTACCGTTACGGATATGACCGTATCAAGCAGTTGTTACACAGGCAAAAGCTGGCTCGTATGGTGCTGGAAAATAAATGGTATGAAGCGGAAAATACCAAAGACAGCGTTTTTTTCACTGACCTGCAAAGCAGATCAAGAGAAAAAATCGTGTGGTTTCCGAAAATCTACTACCAGATGGACAATGGATTGCTCCATATCTTGTGTGAAATCACAATGGGAAAATATCAAGAACAGCTCCTGTCCTTAGAGGATAAACTGGAATCGGGGCTGTACTGTGAGCTGACCGACAAGACACTGCATGACGGATATATCGAATATACCCTGCTCTATGATATGATAGCGAACCGTATTTCGATTGATGAAGTGGTTGCCGAAAATGGCGGTCTGCGGTTAATGAAAAATCTGGTGTGGGAATATGATTCACTTCCTCATGCCCTTATCTGCGGTGGTACAGGTGGTGGAAAAACCTATTTTCTGCTGACCATCATTGAAGCCCTGCTAAGAACCAATGCGGATTTATACATTCTTGACCCGAAGAACGCTGACCTTGCAGACTTGGGAACGGTCATGGGAAATGTCTACCACACGAAAGACGATATGATTGACTGCGTCAATGCCTTTTATGAGGGCATGGTCACACGCTCGGAAGAAATGAAACTGCACCCGAACTACCGTACAGGGGAAAACTATGCCTATCTGGGGCTTGCTCCACAGTTCCTTATCTTTGATGAATACGTGGCTTTCCTAGAAATGCTCACGACAAAAGAAAGCACCGCCCTGTTAAGCCAGCTAAAGAAAATTGTCATGCTCGGCAGACAGGCTGGATACTTTCTGATTGTAGCTTGCCAGCGTCCAGACGCAAAGTATTTCGGGGACGGTATCAGAGATAACTTCAACTTTCGGGTGGGGCTTGGTCGCATGAGTGAACTCGGCTATGGTATGCTCTTTGGAAGTGATGTGAAAAAGCAGTTTTTCCAGAAGCAAATCAAAGGGCGTGGATACTGTGATGTAGGAACAAGTGTCATATCGGAATTTTATACTCCCCTTGTACCCAAAAGCTATGATTTCTTGGGTACGATTGGGGGACTTGCACACATAAGGCAGGACGGACAGGTGGCGTGCGGAGCGAAAGCCACAGGTACGGACTAGCCTTGCTGGTGTGGCGGTAGCCACGCCAGCATATATCAAGCCCCTCGGTATCTAACAGAGGGGCACAAATCACAAGGAAACATACACAAAAGTTACCGATTCTTGGCTGAAATAAAGCGTTTGGTAGCTTTTTTTATTACTGTGACATCAAATAAAAAATGTCACAGTTTTTTCGTAAAGGGGGTATCGCACTGAATGATACAGAATGGATACAGGATTTTGCAGACAGGCGTTTGCAGTACGGTGTATCCCAGACGAAACTTGCGGTCATGGCTGGAATCAGCCGTGAACATTTAAGCCGTATCGAATCCGGCAAGGTTGCGGTCACAGAGGAAATGAAAGTAAAACTTTTGGAAGCTCTGGAAAAATTCAATCCAGAAGCACCGCTTACCATGCTGTTTGATTATGTGAGGATACGGTTTCCAACACTGGATATTGGACACATCATCAAAGATATTTTACAGCTCAATATTCAGTACATGATACATGAGGACTTCGGGCATTACAGTTATACAGAACACTACTACATCGGAGATATTTTCGTATATACTTCTCCCGATGAAGAAAAAGGTGTCCTGCTGGAACTGAAAGGAAAAGGCTGTCGCCAGTTTGAAAGTTATTTGCTGGCACAGGAACGGAGCTGGTATGATTTCCTTATGGACGCTCTGGTGGACGGTGGTGTGATGAAACGCCTTGACCTTGCCATCAATGACCATACGGGAATGTTAGATATTCCAGAACTGACCGAAAAATGCCGGAATGAGGAATGTGTATCGGTGTTCCGTTCCTTTAAGTCCTATGCTTCCGGCGAACTGGTCAAGCATGAGGAACAGGACAAGGCTGGTATGGGGTATACGCTTTATATCGGTTCACTGAAAAGTGAGGTGTACTTCTGTGTCTATGAAAAAAGCTATGAGCAGTACATCAAACTTGGGATTCCCATTGAGGAAGCATCCATAAAAAACAGATTTGAAATACGGTTGAAAAATGAACGTGCTTATTATGCTGTCCGTGACCTGCTGACTTACTATGACGCTGAACGGACGGCATTTTCTATTATCAACCGTTATGTACGCTTTGTGGATAAGGAAGCAGACAAGAAACGGAGCGACTGGAAATTATCTGTCCGCTGGGCGTGGTTCATCGGGGAAAACAGAGAGCCGTTAAAGCTCACGACCAAACCCGAACCCTACACACTGGACAGAACCCTACGCTGGATTCAACGGCAGGTTGACCCGACACTCAAAATGCTGGAAACAATCACAGCGAAAACAGGGATTGATTATCTGAAAGAAATCCGTAAATCCACGAAACTGACGGAAAAGCACTACAAGATAATCGAACAACAGACCACATCAACCGAAGATGTGATTTTAGAAAAGGAGAATTGAAAAATGCAACGATTATTATTTGACTTCCTGTTCTTCTCTTTAGGTGGAACAGTTGGCGTGATTGCCATGTGTATTTTACAGGCTGGCAGACAGTCTGACCGAAAAATGATGGAACTGAAAGGAGAAAAGAAAGTATGAATTTTGGACAGAACCTTTATAACTGGTTTTTAAGCAACGCACAGAGCCTTGTGCTGATGGCGATTGTTGTTATCGGTATCTACTTGGGATTCAAGCGTGAGTTCTCCAAACTTATCGGATTCTTGGTAGTTGCCTTAGTAGCCGTTGGTCTTGTATTCAATGCGTCCGGCGTAAAAGACGTATTGTTACAGTTATTCAATAAGATTATTGGAGCGTAAAGCCTATGGAAGAATGTAGTGTATTGATTGAAACGACAAAATCAGCAGAGGATAAAACCTCTCGCTGGTTTGATTTACCCATTGATTATGAGCTGTTCCGTGACCTGCTCGGCGTGGAAGCTGACAGTGGCGATTATCAAATCACAGATATGAAACTCCCTTTTGCTGGCGATATTGTAAGAACAACCAGCGTCAGACGATTGAATAAGCTGTACTTTGCTTACACGGATTTATCGCCAGAAGTTCAGCAGGCATATAAAGAGTTGATTCCCTACTGTGGCGGTGTAGAGGATTTATTGCAGAAATCAGAAGAATTTCTGTTTTATCCAGAGTGCCACAACATCATGGACGTTGCCCGTTACCGCTTGGAACATAACATTGAATTTTCTGCTCTCTCCGAAAAGGGAAAGAAATATTTTAATCTGGAAGCCTACGCCCATGAGCTGGAAGAAAAAGGACGTTATGCTCTCTGCAACAATGGTATGTTCAAGCTCTGATGGGCGGTGTTTCTTATGGCAGATTTTATGAATACAACCGAAAGGAAGTGACCGCTTATGATTGATGATATGCAAGTCTATATAGCCAATCTTGGCAAGTACAATGAGGGAGAACTGGTCGGGGACTGGTTCTCTTTTCCATTGGACGAAGAAGTGATTGCAGAACGTATTGGCTTAAATGCGGAGTACGAAGAATACGCAATCCATGATACGGACAACTTACCGATGGAGATTAGCGAATACATTTCCATCGAAGAACTGAACCGTATCTATGAGCAGTTGGAAGAATTACCGGATTACCTGCTGGACGACTTGGACAGTTTCGTATCCTGCTATGGAAGTCTGGAAGAATTGGTGGAGCATAAAGACGACATCATTCTGTATTCCGGCTGTGAAACGATGACCGATGTAGCCTACTATCTGATTGATGAAGAACAGGTACTCGGAGAAATCCCGTCCTCTTTACAGAACTATATCGACTATGAAGCCTACGGGCGTGACCTCGATATAGAGGGGACATTTATTGCAACAAACGCTGGTATCTGTGAGGTACTGCGTTAAAGGCTGGCAGATCAGCACCGCCACTGGTGCTACTGTCAGCTTTTCTCTTGGGGGCAGTCTGGAAAATCCGGCTGTCCCTGTTGTTAGGAAAATGAAGAAAGGAGCATTTACAAGTGAAGAAAATCCGAAGTTATACAAGTATCTGGAACGTGGAAAAGGTACTGTATGCCATCAATGATGTAAACCTGCCATTCCCCGTGACCTTTACCCAGATTACATGGTTCGTGCTGACGGAATTTATCATCATTCTGTTTGCAGACCTACCGCCACTTTCTATGATTGAGGGTGCATTTTTAAAATATTTCGGGATTCCCGTTGCTCTTACATGGTTTATGTCACAGAAAACCTTTGACGGGAAAAAGCCATACAGTTACATCAAGACGATGGTTCTGTATGCCCTGCGTCCCAAAGTGACTTATGCCGGAAAAGCCGTGAACCTGCATAAGCAGAAATTTGAGGAAACTATCACGGCAGTAAGGAGTGTGACCTATGTTCCCGATTAAATATATCGACAATAATCTTGTCTGGAATAAGGACAATGAGGTGTTCGCCTACTATGAACTGATACCGTACAATTATTCATTCTTATCCCCAGAACAGAAATACCTTGTGCATGACAGCTTCCGTCAGCTTATCGCACAGTCCCGTGAGGGAAAGATTCATGCGTTGCAGATTGCAACCGAAAGCTCAATCCGAAGCATACAGGAACAGTCAAAGAAGTTGGTCACTGGAAAACTCCGTGAGGTAGCAATCCAAAAGATAGACGACCAGACCGAAGCCCTTGTATCCATGATAGGCGACAATCAAGTTGATTACCGTTTCTTTCTGGGATTCAAGCTCATGGTCACAGAGGACGAAGTCAATCTGAAGAACATCAAAAAATCGGTATTTCTGACACTCCGTGAGTTTTTGAATGAGGTAAGGCACACGCTGATGAATGACTTTGTTTCCATGAGCAATGATGAAATCAACCGTTATGTGAAGATGGAAAAACTGCTGGAAAATAAAATCTCCCGTAGGTTCAAAATCCGCCGACTGGAAGCCAAAGACTTTGCCTATCTGATGGAACACCTCTACGGTAGGGACGGGATAGCCTATGAAGATTATGTGTATCCTCTTCCAAAGAGAAAGCTGAAAAAAGAAACACTGATTAAGTATTATGACCTTATCCGTCCTACCCGTTGCGTGGTAGAAGAAATCCAGCGATATTTGCGTCTGGAACATGAGGACAGCGAAAGCTATGTATCCTACTTTACGGTCAATGCCATTGTCGGGGAGCTGGACTTCCCATCATCGGAAATCTTTTATTTCCAGCAACAGCAGTTCACATTCCCTGTGGATACGTCCATGAATGTTGAGATTGTGGGAAATAAGAAAGCCTTAACCACTGTCCGTAACAAGAAAAAGGAATTAAAGGACTTGGATAATCACGCCTATCAAGCCGGAAATGAAACAAGTTCAAATGTGGTGGAAGCCTTGGACAGTGTCGATGAACTGGAAACAGATTTAGACCAGAGCAAGGAAAGTATGTATAAGTTAAGTTACGTCATACGGGTGTCTGCACCCGATCTTGACGAACTGAAACGCCGTTGTGATGAAGTCAAGGACTTTTACGATGATTTGAATGTGAAGCTGGTACGACCTGCCGGAGATATGATGGGACTGCATGGAGAATTTCTTCCAGCCAGCAAGCGTTATATCAGTGATTATATCCAGTATGTGAAATCTGACTTTTTAGCCGGACTTGGTTTCGGTGCTACCCAGATGTTGGGCGAAAATACAGGAATCTATATCGGCTATTCCGTGGATACGGGAAGAAATGTCTACCTGCAACCGTCCCTTGCCAGTCAAGGGGTAAAAGGTACGGTCACAAATGCGTTGGCTTCTGCTTTTGTGGGTTCGCTTGGCGGTGGAAAATCATTCTGTAATAACCTGCTGGTGTATTATTCCGTTCTGTTCGGTGGACAGGCAGTTATCCTAGACCCGAAAAGTGAGCGTGGGAACTGGAAAGAAACACTGCCGGAGATTGCAGAAGAAATCAACATTGTAAACATTACCAGTGATTCCAGCAATCAAGGGCTGTTAGACCCGTATGTGATTATGAAAGATGTCAAGGACGCTGAAAGTCTTGCCATTGATATTCTGACGTTCTTTACAGGTATCAGCAGTCGTGATGGCGAAAAGTTTCCTGTCCTTAGAAAAGCTGTCCGCACGGTATCCCAGAATCAGAACCACGGGCTGTTGCAGGTCATTGAGGAACTGCGGAAAGAGGATACCGCCGTATCCCGTAACATTGCAGACCATATCGAAAGTTTTACGGACTATGATTTTGCACAGCTTTTGTTCTCAGACGGTTCGGTTGAAAATGCAATCAGTCTGGATAACCAGCTCAACATCATACAGGTTGCAGATTTGGTTCTGCCGGATAAGGATACTACCTTTGAGGAATACACGACCATTGAACTGTTGTCGGTATCCATCTTAATTGTTATCAGTACCTTTGCCCTTGACTTTATTCACAGTGACCGAAGCATTTTTAAAATCGTGGATTTGGACGAAGCATGGGCGTTCTTAAATGTGGCACAGGGCGAAACACTCTCAAATAAACTGGTGCGTGCTGGTAGAGCCATGAACGCCGGAGTCTATTTCGTGACACAATCCTCTGGGGACGTATCGAAAGAAAGTCTGAAAAATAACATCGGCTTAAAATTTGCGTTCCGTTCCACAGATACCAACGAAATCAAGCAGACCTTAGAGTTTTTCGGATTGGACAGTGAAGATGAAAACAACCAGAAACGGTTGAGGGACTTGGAGAACGGACAATGTTTAATGCAGGATTTATACGGGCGTGTCGGTGTGGTACAGATACACCCTGTCTTTGTAGAACTGCTCCATGCCTTTGATACCAGACCGCCGATAAAAAGTGAGGTGGATTTGGAATGATGAAATCTGTCACAAAAGAAAAGGTATTCCATGTACTGAAACTGGTTCTACTTGCCATAACGGTAACGCTGGTACTGCTGTCCCTGCTTGGGACGGTGGCTCATGCGTCTGGACTGGTCGATGATACAGTCAATGCAGACAATCTTTATTCCAAATATCCGCTTTCCAATTATCAGCTTGATTTCTATGTGGACAATAGCTGGTCTTGGCTTCCGTGGAACTGGCTGGACGGCATTGGAAAATCGGTGCAGTACGGGCTTTACTGTATCACAAATTTTGTCTGGACAATCAGCCTGTATCTTAGCAATGCCACTGGATATGTGGTGCAACAGGCATATAAGCTGGACTTCATCAATGACATGGCAGACAGTATCGGGAAAAGTATCCAGACACTTGCCGGAGTGACCGAAAACGGATTTTCCAGCAGTGGATTCTATGTGGGATTCCTGCTCATTATCATTCTGATTGTAGGTGTTTATACCGCCTATACAGGGCTTCTCAAACGGGAAACCAGCAAGGCACTTCACGCCGTTATCAACTTTGTGGTGGTGTTCATCGTATCGGCTTCGTTTATTGCCTACGCTCCCAATTACATACAGAAAATCAATGATTTCAGTTCGGACATCAGCACCGCTTCTCTGGACTTGGGGACAAAAATCATGCTCCCTGATTCACAAAGCAAAGGCAAGGACAGCGTAGACCTTATCCGTGACAGCCTGTTTGCGATACAGGTAGAAAAACCGTGGCTGTTGTTGCAGTTCGGGAACAGCGATACCGAAGAAATCGGGACTGACCGTGTGGAAGCTCTGGTATCTGCCAGCCCGTCAGACGAAGATGGGGAAACAAGGGAAACTGTTGTAAAAACAGAGATTGAGGATAACGACAATGACAACCTAACGATTCCACAGGTCGTCAACCGCCTTGGCATGGTGTTCTTCCTGCTCATTTTCAATCTCGGTATCACAATCTTTATCTTTCTGCTTACCGGCATGATGTTATTTTCCCAGATACTTTTTATCATCTATGCGATGTTTCTGCCTGTCAGCTTTTTAATGTCCATGATACCAACCTATGAAAACATGGCGAAACAGGCAGTTGTCCGTGTGTTCAATGCCATTATGACAAGAGCCGGAATTACATTGGTTGTGACGGTGGCATTTTCGATTTCCAGTATGTTTTACAATATCTCAACAGACTATCCGTTCTTTATGGTGGCATTTTTGCAGATAATCTGTTTTGCCGGAATTTACATGAAGCTTGGAGAACTAATGAGTATGTTCAGCCTTAATGCCAATGACAGCCAGCAGATAGGTCGCCGGATATTCCGTAGACCGATGGTGTTCATGCGACACAGGGCAAGACGTATGGAACACAGGATTGCAAGGGCTGTCGGTGCTAGAAGTGTTGCAGGTGCGGTGGCTGGTGCAAGTGTTGCCAGAGCCGGAAAGCCAGCAACGAACCAACCGCCAAAGAAACGGGAAAATACCTCTGCCAGCATGGGAAGCCGTGTCGGTTCTGCGGTAGGTGCTGTGATGGATACGAAAAATAAAGTCCGTGACAGTGCTTCCTCTCTGAAAGAAAATGTGAAAGACTTGCCGACACAGGCTGGTTATGCTGTCCACTCTGCAAAACAGAAAGCAAAGGATAATGTATCAGACTTTAAGCGTGGCGTTGTGGAAGAACGGGAAAACCGACAGGAACAGCGTACACAGAAACGTAACCTGCACAGGGAAAATATCTCACAGAAAAAGCAGGAATTACAGAAAGCACAGGAAGCAAGACAGAATGTTCATGCGAATGGATCAGCGACAGCCGGAGCTACCAGAAGCCATGAACGCCCTGTTGCCACACCTGTTCCAAAACCTGCACCGACCGATACTGTCACAAAGCCGGATATGAAACGTCCTGCTACTTCTCCTGTGATAAAAAATGCAGAAATCAAGGCTGGAAAAGAAACTGTCCGAACCAACATCAGACAGGAACAGCAGGTCAAATCTGTTGCCAGAACGAACCAGCCAAACGTAGCGAAAACTATCAGTAATCATAAGAAATCTACGGTACAGAAAACACAGGTCAATGGGAAATCTGCCCGTAAAACTGTTACGAAACATTCAGAGAAAGGACGGAAGAAATGAGATTAAAACGTATCCTTATCATAGGTACGATATTTCCAGTCCTTTTCTCCATCGTCCTCTTTTTCGGGATATTGATTTCTGGCGAAGATGACGACAGTTCAAACAGCTATTCGCCTGTCTATTCTGGCATGAACCTGTCAGCCGATGTCCTCAAACATCAGACAATGGTAGAAAAATACGCCAGAGAAAACGGTATCTCGGAGTATGTGAACGTCCTGCTTGCCATCATACAGGTGGAAAGTGGCGGTACGGCTACCGATGTCATGCAGTCCAGCGAAAGTCTTGGACTCCCGCCAAACTCATTAAGTACAGAAGAATCCATTAAGCAGGGGTGTAAATATTTTGCGTCCCTGCTTTCTTCCTGTAAAGCCAAAGGTATGAATGACATTAACGTGGTCATTCAATCTTATAACTATGGTGGTGGCTATGCAGACTATGTGGCGAAGAACGGGAAAAAGCACAGCTTCAACCTTGCAGAGAATTTCGCAAAGAATAAATCCGGCGGTACAAAAGTGACCTATACGAACCCGATAGCGGTCAGTAAAAATGGTGGCTGGCGTTATAACTACGGAAATATGTTCTATGTGGAGCTGGTCAACCAATATCTGACCGTGAAGCAGTTCAGCAACGAAACGGTACAGGCGGTTATGAATGAAGCGTTGAAGTATCAAGGCTGGAAATATGTCTATGGTGGCAGTAACCCGAACACCTCTTTTGACTGTTCTGGTCTTACCCAGTGGTGCTACGGAAAAGCCGGAATCAGCCTGCCACGAACCGCACAGGCACAGTATGACGCAACCCAGCATATCCCATTGTCACAGGCACAGGCTGGCGATTTGGTCTTTTTCCATTCCACCTATAACACCAGCGACTATGTTACCCATGTAGGAATCTATGTGGGAAACAATCAGATGTATCATGCCGGAAATCCAATCGGCTATACTGATTTGACCTCTGCCTACTGGCAACAGCACATCATTTGTGCCGGAAGAATCAAACAATAGAAAGGACTTGAAATATGTTTAAGAAGAAAGAAAAAACAGAGAAAGCACCTAATAATAAGAAAGTGCGTACCATGAAAGTCGGGACACATAAGAAATCTGTCCTGCTGTTGTGGGCGGTGCTTCTGGCAAGCACCAGCTTTGGTGTGTATAAGAACTTTACCGCCATTGACACCCACACGGTACATGAAAAAGAAATCATTCAGTTAAGATTGAACGATACCAACGGTATTGAAAATTTCGTCAAGAACTTTGTGCAAGCCTACTACTCATGGGATACCAGCAAGGAAGCCATTGAAGCAAGGACAACAGAAATCAGTAAATACCTTACCAAAGAATTACAGGACTTGAACGCCGATACCATCAGAACCGATATACCAACCAGTGCTACGGTTACAAATGTGCTGGTCTGGAATGTAGAACAGTCTGGAACGGACGATTTTACCGTTGCCTACGAAGTAGATCAGCAGGTAAAAGAGGGAGAACAGACACAGGCAGTCACAGAAAACTACACCGTGACCGTTCATGTGGATAAGGACGGTGCAATGGTCATTACCCAGAATCCTACCCTTGCTCCGGCAGTACAGAAATCAGAGTATGAACCGAAAGCACAGGAAGCCGATGCCAGTGTCAGCTCTGACACAGTCAAGGACGCTACCGCTTTCTTGGAAACATTCTTTAAACTCTATCCGACAGCTACGGAAAAAGAACTTGCCTATTATGTCAAGGACGGTGTGCTTGCTCCTGTATCCGGCGACTATGTATTTTCGGAATTGGTAAACCCAGTTTTTACCAAAGATGGCGACAACCTCAAGGTCAGTGTGTCTGTAAAGTATCTGGATAACAAGTCGAAAATGACGCAAATCTCACAGTATGAGCTTGTGTTACATAAGGACGATAACTGGAAGATTGTAGAATAAATAATCAAGGCTTGCGTCATAAACCGTATAGTATGCTCCGCAAGCCTCATTTCCATTCCAGATTAGTATTTACAAAATTTGGCAAATAAGATGTGAATAGGGGTTAAAAGATATGATAGAGTTAAAAAAGAGAAATATTAAAAAAATGTTGAAACTTGGTGCTAAGGCTAGTGGAATATCGCTTGCTGATGTTCAGAATGATATAGAAGCTACTATCGATGAAGCAATGACCAGTACAGACCCAGAAGTACAGGAAAATTTCAAAAAGTTGTTTGGAAATAAGCGTCCCACGTCAGAAGAATATATCTATAAAATTACAAAGGAAATAAAACTTTAATTGAATAAAGTGGAATGTGGGTATTTTACATACTGTTAAGGGTATTTGAACTTAAAGTGCTTGCGATTGTTTTGGAGAAATATTAAACTTCTATTAAAGTACATGGAGGAAAGCATATTGAAACTGCAACTATTGGAAAAAAAAGATTTGGCTGAACCGGAAATAGATATACGATATTCAAGTATGACCCAACCTTTAAATCGGATTGTTCAATATATCCGTCAACAAGAATATCTTATACAAGGAATTTTTGAAAAAAAGCTGTATCAGATACCATTAAATGAAGTCTTGTATTTTGAAACTGTTGATAAAAAAACATTTATGTACACTCAACAAAAAATATTTGAATGTAAAAAGACACTTTCTGCTATTGAACAAGATTTAATAAGGTCAAATGTTGTAAGGATAAGCAAAACAGCCTTATTGAATATTTCTTGTCTGGTCTGTGTTAAACCTTACCCTAACCACAGATTATTGGCAGAACTTAACAATGAAGAAAATCTAATTGTTTCAAGAAAATATATTCCTATTCTAAGAGATAAGATAAGGAGTGGCTATTATGAATAAATTTTTAAGGACATATCTTCCTGCATTTTCTATGGCATTTACATTTATTATTTTGTATGCAACGATAAGCAATATTATAGCAGGATATTCTAAAGACAGATTTTGTTTCTTTATTTTGCAGGTGTTTGTTTATCTTATGGTGTCAGTGATTGTCGATTGGCTTCTATTATTTATAGATTTTAGCAAATATATATATCACTTTATTGCTGAAATGATTATATTATATCCAATAACCATTGGTGTGGCATTTATAGGTAAATGGTTTGCGTTTAGTGCAATTAACATTACATGGTATTCATGTGTCTATATTTTAATTATGATAGCTATTCATTGCTATTTTTATCATATTTCCAAAAGACAAGCTGATGAAATAAACAATTTTTTAAAATTAAGGAATAAGAGGTAATAGTAATGGGCGATATGACAAAATTTAATAGTGCTATTGAATATTATATATTTAATGTGTTGCTAATGTGTTTACTTATTTCCGAAATATTTATTTTCTTTTATACACGTTCAAAGCAAAATAGAACTGAAAAAATTGACACTAGAGATTTAGGAACGAAATGGTTGTTATATTTAAATTTTGTATTTTGTTTGATAATTAGTTTTCTATGTATCAGCCAAAAAGCTCCATTTTGCATAAGAGAATTGACGTTGCCTGCTTACTTTGCAAAAATTGGTATGTTAATTATAGCAGTCGGGATTTGTATTCGTATAAAAGCTGTTTTAAGTTTAAAAAAGTGATTTACATTAATTGTTCAGATTAGTAAAGAACAACAGCTAATAACAAATGGTATGTATAAATTTGTCCGCCACCCTGCCTACACTGGAAGTATTCTGTCATTATTGGGCGTGAGTATTGCGTTAAAGAATATCCCTGCTATAGTGATAGTTGCTATTTGTAGCTTTGTTTGTTATCAAATAAGAATAAATGTTGAAGAAGCAGTTTTACAAAAATATTTCAAAGAATATAACTTATATAAAGAGAAAACATATAA
>ENA-UPWK01000849-UPWK01000849.1-human-gut-metagenome-genome-assembly--contig:-NODE-849-length-27388-cov-6.528688_pt1 | contig 27388 bp, 24 predicted proteins | sample MGYA00250048_ERZ773373 | MGnify/ENA primary metagenome ERZ773373 (study PRJEB29103, sample SAMN06112059) | human gut metagenome | biome: human gut; feature: ankylosing spondylitis patient; material... | reverse complement strand
GGTTCCGCTCAACCGTTTTCCGCCAGACGAAAGTATACTTATTGGCTTTGGACTCAATCTTTGTCCCGTCAATGTATCGCCTATGGCGGTGGTGGAAAGCTGCGTCTTCCCGGCTTCCATGATGTCGCCGGTGCGGAAACCGTCGCTGAGCACCTTGTGCACGGCACCTTCAATGGCGGCGGCTTCGGCATCCATATCGAAGGCAAGGCGGAGCATCATCGCGGCGGACAGGATCGTCGCCAGAGGATTGGCCTTGCCCTGCCCGGCGATGTCGGGCGCGGAGCCGTGGATGGGCTCGAACAGGCCGGGATTGCCCGTGCCGAGGGAGGCGGAAGGCAGCATACCGATGGAACCGGTGATGACGGAAGCTTCGTCGGAGAGGATGTCACCGAAGAGGTTGCCGGTCACGATGACGTCGAACTGCGAAGGATCGCGCACCAACTGCATGGCGGCATTGTCCACATAGAGATGGGTCAGTTCCACATCAGGGAATTCCTTGCCCACTTCGATCATCACTTCGCGCCACACGCGGGACACGGCAAGCACGTTGGCCTTGTCCACGGAGCACACCTTCTTGCGGCGCTTGCGGGCCGTGGAGAAGGCCACCCGGCCGATGCGGGCGATTTCCTCTTCGTTGTAAATCATGGTGTTGAATCCGGTACGCAGGCCGTCGCGCACTTCGGTGCCGGCGGGCTGGCCGAAATAGATCCCGCCCGTCAGTTCGCGCACGACGATGAGATCAAGGCCCTTGGCGGAAATGTCGGGACGCAGCAGGCACGCGCCGGCAAGTTCGGGGAACAGGGTCGCGGGACGCAGGTTGGCGAACAGGCCGAGGGCCTTACGGATGCCGAGCAAGCCACGTTCGGGACGGATGGCGGGATCGATGGTGTCCCACTTGGGGCCGCCCACCGCGCCGAGGAACACCGCATCGGCGGCCTTGCAGGCCTCCACGGTGGCGTCGGGCAGCGGCACGCCCACGGCGTCGATGGCGGCGCCGCCGAGCAGGGCTTCCGTCATGGTGAACGAGTGACCGAATTTCTTTTCCACGGCGCGAAGCACTTTCACGGCTTCGGCAACAATCTCGGGGCCAATGCCGTCACCCGGCAACAGGCAGATCGTCTTCTGCATTCTTCAATCCTTGCGGTCTAGTAAAAGGGTTGTATGAACGAATGTCAGGCCAGCTGACAGTTCGGGCAAAAAACGGTGGCCCGCCCCGCGATGCGGCAGCTTTCCAGCGGGGTCCCACACTCAAGGCAGGTCTCGCCGGAACGGCCGTACACCCGGAAGGCGTTCTGAAAAGCCCCGGCGTCGCCCCGCGCCGTGCGGTAGTCCCGGATGGAACTGCCACACGCGTCAATGGATTCGAGCAGGACTTCCCGCAAGGCCGCGTGAAGCCGTTTCAGGCGGTCGGCGGACACGAGCTGTGCGTCGGGCCGGATGCCCGCGCGGAACAGGCTTTCGTCCGCGTAAATATTCCCGCACCCCGCCAGCACGGACTGATCAAGGAGCAGCGCCTTGATCTTGCCCCGCCGCCCGGCAAAACAAGCCGCGAAGGCATCGGCGTCCATCTCCAGCGGCTCCGGGCCAAGGCTGTTCCAGAACGGCCAGCAGGAAACGGAGGAAGGCGACAGAACCCGCACATAGCCGAATTTGCGCGTATCGTCGAAAAAGAGGCGAGAACCGTCGTCAAGGTCGAAGAGGAGCCGGGTATGTTTTTCCGGAGGTGTGCCCGCAGGATACACGAACAGGCGGCCCGTCATTTTGAGATGGAACCCAAGCCCGGTAATGCGCTCATCCCCGCAGGCAAGGCACCGGGCCAGCGAACCGGACGGACAAGCCTCGTCCACAGGAGGCAGCGGATCCGATCCGAATGCAAGAGGCAACAGCAACAGCTTGCCGCGGCGTCCCGGACGGCCGATGACGCCGCCCACAACCTTGCCGAGCGGAATCGTCCCCTCAAAAGTGGAAGGGTTGAGCAGCTCGCAAGCCACAATGCGCCGCCCCTCGACTTGCGGAGCGAGGGTGCGGGCGATGGTTTCGACTTCGGGCAATTCAGGCATGGGATCTCCGAGGGCTGAAACAGGCCGCATCCACTCGTTCGCCAACGGAAAGGCCTTGTCAGGGAAATTCCGAGGCGCACGGTCCGGCCAGCGGCAAGCCCTACTCGGCTTTCTGGAAGGCTTCCATCAAAATGGCCTCATCCTCGGGACGGGCCACAATATCCAGTTCGGCATATCCGCCGTGGCAACGAAACGCGCCGTCGCGCAATTCCACATAACCGGCCCCGAGCACCCGCCCGTAGGGGAGCTGTTCGCGCATGTCGCCGTGGTCCACGCGGCGGGGGAACACGAAGCTGACCGGCTGCCCCGCAAAATCTTCCATGATGAGATATTTCATACCGCTATCCTTTTCCTCGGAACGTAGCGCCTTTTCCCGCAAAAATCCAGACGATTGCCGCCCCACTTCTCCGGCGTTCGGCACATAAAATCCTTGACAGAAACAGAGGAATTTGATTATCAGGAATTGTTCCTAAAAAATACCGGCGGCAGAGCCGCTTCACGGAGGTCCATTATGGCAGTTACAGCTGAACAGGTTCTCAAGGCCATGCAGGATGCGGGCAAGCCCGTCCGTCCCGGCGACGTCGCCAAAGCCCTTGATGCCGATTCCAAAGAAGTGTCCAAGGCCATCGACGAACTGAAGAAATCAGGCAAGATCATGTCCCCGAAGCGTTGCTACTACGCTCCGGCCGAGTAGCCCTCCCCGTCAACAACTTCTCGCTTCCACCCCCTGAGGGTCGCCTCAGGGGGCTTTTGGCGTTGTGGAAGACGAGAGTCTAACATGGCGTTTTTCCATAAAAATTTTTCTCCTGCCGATTTTTCCAAAAATGCGCGGTGGTTCCCGTTCCGGCCCCATTTCCCGAGATAGCCTTTTCCTTCCCGACCGCGTATCGTGGAGAACCCGTTAAGACCCCAAACAACGCTGGTGCCACCATGATGAATATGCCTCTCAATCTCACTCCCCCCGCCATCAATCCCAATGCGGAAAAAGTCCTTTCCAAGCGCTATTACCGCAAGGACGAGAACGGCCAATGCGTCGAGGACGCGACCGGGCTCTTCTGGCGCGTAGCGTCCTCCGTAGCCGCCGAGGAAGCCAAATACGAACAGTCCCCGTGGAAACCCGACGCGCTGGCCCGCGCCTTCTACGACATGATGACCGATTGGCGCTTCCTGCCCAATTCGCCCACGCTGATGAACGCGGGCTCCGAGCTCGGCCAGCTTTCGGCCTGCTTCGTGCTCCCCGTCGGCGACTCCATCGAAGAAATTTTCGACGCCGTAAAATTCGCCGCCATGATCCACAAGTCCGGCGGCGGCACGGGCTTCTCCTTTTCCCGTCTGCGGCCCAAGAACTCCCGCGTGGGCACGACCGGCGGCGTGGCCTCCGGCCCGGTGTCCTTCCTGCGCATCTTCAACACCGCCACCGAGCAGATCAAGCAGGGCGGCACCCGGCGCGGCGCGAACATGGGCATCCTGCGCATCGATCACCCGGACATCCTCGAATTCATCCGGGCCAAAGAGCAGGAAGGCGAATTCAACAACTTCAACCTCTCCGTAGGCATTACCGAAGCCTTCATGCAGGCCGTGGAACAGGATCGGGACTACGCCCTCGTCAACCCCGCCAGCGGCAAGGAGCAGGGGCGCCTCAACGCCCGCGAAGTGTTCAACCTGCTGGTGGACAAGGCGTGGCAAAGCGGCGATCCCGGCATCATCTTCCTTGACCGCATCAACCACGACAACCCCACTCCGGCGCAAGGCGAGATCGAAAGCACCAACCCCTGCGGCGAACAGCCCCTGCTGCCCTATGAAGCCTGCAACCTCGGCTCGCTGAACCTTTCCAGCTTCTTCGTGCCGGGGCACCTCGACGAAACCAACCCCGCCGACCGGGGCATCGACTGGGCGGGGCTCGAACGGACCATCGCGCTGGCCGTCCGCTTCCTCGACAACGTGGTGGACGCCTCGCAATTCCCCCTCGACCGCATTGCCGAACAGGTGCGCCGCAACCGCAAGATCGGCCTTGGGGTTATGGGCTGGGCCGATCTTCTGTACCAGCTCCGCATCCCCTACGACTCGGCGGACGCCATCACGCTGGCCGAACGGATTATGGACTTCATCGAAACGCGCGGCCGGGCGGCTTCCATCCAGCTCGCGGCGGAACGCGGGCCCTTCCCGGCCTACGAAACGTCCGTCTATCCCACCAAAGGCATCCCGCCCCTGCGCAATGCGACCATCACGACCATCGCGCCCACGGGCACGCTGTCGATCCTCGCGGGCTGCTCGTCCGGCGTGGAACCGCTGTTCGCCCTGAGCTTCGCCCGCAACGTCATGGACGGCGAACGCCTTATGGAAGTGAACCCGCATTTCGAGGAAGCCTTGCGCGAAATCGACTGCTACAGCCAGCCGCTTCTGGAAGGCGTGGCGGAGCTCGGGTCCATCCAGAGCCTCGACCAGCTTCCCGAAGATCTGCGCCGGGTGTTCGTGACCGCGATGGACATCGCGCCCGAGTGGCATCTCCGTATGCAGGCGGCTTTCCAGCGCCACACGGACAACGCCGTGTCCAAAACCGTAAACCTGCCCAACTCGGCCACGCGCGACGACATTTTCGCCATTTACTGGATGGCCTACGAGGAAGGCTGCAAGGGCGTCACCGTTTACCGCGACGGCAGCAAATCCACGCAGGTGCTGACCACGAGCGCCCCTGCCGCGAAACCGTCCGAAGAGTCGCAAGTGCGCGTGCGCAAGCGCCCCGACTTCGTAACCGGGTTCACCCAAAAGGTACAGACCGGCCTCGGCGGCATGTATCTTACGGTGAACGAGGTGGACGGCAAGCCTTTCGAGATTTTCGCGACCATCGGCAAGTCCGGGCATTCCGTGACCGCCAAGGCCGAGGCCATCGGGAGGCTCGTTTCTCTGGCCTTCCGATCCGGCATCGACGTTGCCGACGTGGTGGGTCAGCTCAAGGGCATTGGCGGCGAGCATCCCATATTCCAAAAGAAGGGGCTCCTACTCTCGATTCCCGACGCCATCGCGTGGGTACTCGAAAACCGTTATCTCAAGGGCAGGAACCCCGTACCCACGCACACCGTTTCGGCCTTCGACCGTCAGCTTTGCCCCGACTGCGGCGGCGAGCTCGTTTTTCAGGAAGGCTGCCATCGCTGCCCCAACTGCGCCTACACCAAGTGCGGCGGCTGATGTAGGGAAGGAAAAAGATTGGAGGGGGCGGGGAGGACTTTCTATAGAAAGTCCTCCCCGCCCCCTCCAAACCTCCCCCACCCCTCCCAAAGACTTTCGACCTTATCGAATCCCTCTTGTCGTTTTTCCCCGGAGGCAAGGGGAACGGCCTTTCAGAAAATCAAAAAACAAAGAAAGCCGACTGAATATTTCCCAGTCGGCTTTCCTACCTTTAACGGGCGGGCGCTCTTTCAAAAAGGCAATCACCCCTTAACAACCTAAAGAACGGAATAAACTCCCTCTGCGCTGGCCTCCCCCAGTCTTCACATCCTTACCTTGCCTCTTCCCTACTTCTTTCCCACGCAGAAATACGCAAAGCCGCGCTTGCCGAGCACGGAGGGCGAGTAGAGATTGCGCCCGTCAAAGAGGACGGGGGCGACGAGGGATTCCTTTATGCGATCGAAATCGGGGTTGCGGAACTGGTTCCACTCGGTGGCCACGAGCAGGGCGTCGGAACCTTCGCAGATGGCGTATTGATCATCTTCGATGAACACCAGCGGATTGTCCGCCAACAGCTTCCGGGCGTTGGGGCCGGCGATGGGATCATAGGCCCGGACGCGCATACCGCGTGAAGTCAGCTCCTCAATGATGGAAAGCGCCGGAGATTCGCGCATATCGTCGGTATTGGCCTTGAAGGCAAGCCCCCATAAGGCGAGCACCTTGCCGAACACCCCGCCTTGCGGCTCAAAATAGTCGGCCACCCGGAACGCCATCGAGCGCTTCTGACGGGCATTCACGCCCTCGACGGCCTCCAAAAGTTCAGGACGCATACCTGCCTCATGGGCGGTATGGATGAGCGCCTTCACGTCCTTGGGGAAGCAGGATCCGCCGTAGCCGATGCCGGGATAGATGAACTGATAGCCGATGCGGTGATCCGAACCGATGCCCGTACGCACGTCGCGCACGTCCGCGCCGACCTTCTCGCACAGCGTGGCGATTTCGTTGATGAAGGAAATCTTGGTCGCCAACATGCAGTTAGCGGCGTATTTGGTCATTTCCGCGCTGCGGACACTCATGACGATGAGCTTTTCGCGGCTCCGGGCAAAGGGAGCGTAGAGGTCGCGCATGGCGGAGGCCGTCTTTTCGGAAGACGTACCTACGATGACCCGGTCGGGCTTCATGAAATCCGAAACCGCGTCGCCTTCCTTGAGGAACTCGGGGTTCGACACCACATCGAAGGCAATGTCCTCTCCACGGGCGGCGAGGGCGGCGGCGACAAGCTCGCGGACACGGTCGGCGGTCCCGACGGGCACGGTGGACTTGTCCACGACGATGAGCGGCCCACGCATGTGCTCGCCGATCTGGCGGGCCACGCCTTCCACAAAGGAAAGATCGCAGGAGCCATCGGGACGCGAGGGCGTGCCCACGGTGATGAAGGCAAATTCGGCGTCATCCAATCCGTCCGCAAGGCTGGTCGTAAACCGCAGGCGGCCTTCCTGCCGGTTGCGGCTGACAAGGTCTTCGAGGCCGGGCTCGAAAATATGGATACGCCCGCTGTCGAGCAGGGCCACGACTTCCGGGTTGACGTCCACACAGCGGACGTCATTGCCCATTTCGGCGAAACACGCCGCGCTCACAAGACCGACGTAGCCGGTGCCGACAATGCATATGCGCATAGATGCTCCTTCAAAACAGTACGGACGGGACGCCGGGCGCGGTGGCGGCGCAACAGGATTCGGAAACGGAGTCCCGCCATTTCTTCCACGTGTAACCATCCGGCGGCACAGCGTCAACTTGACTTCGGCCCCCGCTGACGGCAACCTGCTGCCCGAGGGGGCGCATATGGCAATCATCGGCATCGGACTGGACCTGATCGAACTTTCCCGCATGGAGCGTTCGCTGCATCGTTTCGGGGAGCATTTTCTCAACCGCATCATGGCGGACGACGAACGGAGCGCCATTCCCGGCGATCCCGCCTCCCCGTCCGCACGCGCCGTTTCCCATGTGGCCGCGCGGTTCGCCGCCAAGGAGGCCGCGGTCAAGGCGCTTGGTACGGGCTTCGCCGAAGGCATAGGCCCCCGTGACGTGGCCGTACGCTCGCTGCCCTCCGGCAAGCCCGAACTCGTTCTGTCCGGAAAGGCTCGGGAAAAGGCCGACGCCCTCGGCGTAAAAAAGCTGCACCTCACGCTCACCCATACCCGTGACAATGCCGCCGCCGTGGTTATTCTGGAAGGGTAACCTCCTCACCATTACCGAGAACAAAGGATCATTCATGGAACTTCGCGGAACCACCATCCTCGCCGTGCGCCACAAAGGCCACGTCGCCCTCATCGGCGACGGGCAGGTGACCATGGGGCAGAGCATCGTTATGAAACACACCGCCAAGAAAGTCAGGCGGATGTATAAAGATCAGATCGTCGCCGGATTCGCCGGGGCCACGGCGGACGCCTTTACCCTGTTCGAACGCTTCGACGCCCACCTCGAACAGACCGGCGGCAACCTGATCCGCGCCGCCGTGGAGCTCGCCAAGGACTGGCGGAGCGACAAGTTCCTCCGCAAGCTGGAGGCTATGCTCCTTGTAGCCGACAGGGATCATACGCTCGTGCTCACCGGGACCGGCGACGTGATCGAACCCGACGACGGCATCGCCTCCATCGGCAGCGGCGGACCCTACGCCCTCTCCGCCGCCCGAGCCCTCGTCCGCCACAGCGATCTTGGGGCCGAGGACATCGCGCTGGAAAGCATGAAGATAGCCTCCGAGCTCTGCGTGTTCACCAACGGCCATTACACGCTGGAAGTCCTGTAACCGCTGCGAACATGAGGGGCCGACGGCGATGCCGTCCGGCCCCTTTTTGTCGTACTCCCCGTCGTCCCGCTTGCGCGCTCTCAGCCTATCATCCCCGCCTCCCTTCCGTCCTCCTGCTTCATATGATCACCCGCTCCATGCGCAAGAGCATCCGTTTTCTTTTGCCTTTTGCGTTTTTTCTTGTAACGTTCACTAGATACGGATTCCCCTTGCTTCACCGATGCAATCATGGCATAAGAACCCTTGTGCTGCGGATCGGCACAAGGAGCGATCCGATTGCGTTTTTATTCACAAGTCAGATGATGCAAAAACGCACCAACTGAAAAAACCGGTGGCGCATGCGCATCGACTTGGTCGCATTATTGCAACATTGGTGCATTTATGCATCATGCAATACTACGGCCTTAAGGCGATAACGCGGACAAAAAGTTTGTATTCCGGCCTGTTGCACAGGTTTCAACAAAAAACGGTTCTTTCCGGATCTAATCAGGAACGTTTTTTGTTAGTCCCCATTTCCTTGCTGTCGTTGGGGAATCTCCTTGTCTGTGCAAAACTGGAACGGCATTTGCTCTAATGCTCACAAACCTTTTTGTGCACCAAGCCAGGAGAGTCAACTGATGAAAATAATCGACTTCCGCTTCCGCCCGAACACGCCGGAAATCATTAACGGCATCAAGAACAGCTCGATGTTCAAAGCCACCTGTGAAGCCATCGGCTTCGACAAACGCGTCCCCCAGGCTCTGCCCGAAATCGTGGCCGACCTGGATCGCCGTGGCGTTGAGCTGTGCGTCGTTTCCGGCCGCGACTGCGAAACCACCTATGGTTTCCCCGCCAACAACAACAGCATCCTTGAATTCTGCCGCGCCTATCCCAACAAATTTCTCGGCTTCTGGGGTATCGACCCCCACAAGGGAATGGACGCCGTTCGCGAAGTCGAACACGTGATCAAGGACCTCGGTATGCGCGGTATCGCCACCGACCCCTATCTCGCCCACTGCCCGCCGAGCGACGCCCGCTACTATCCCATCTATGCCAAGTGCGTCGAGCTCGGCGTGCCGGTCTTCGTGACCACCGCCCCGCCCGCCCAGGTTCCCCGCGCCATCATGGACTACATTGATCCCCGCCAGATCGACGTCGTCGCCCGCGACTTCCCCGAACTGATCCTGATCATGAGCCACGGCGGCTATCCCTTCGTCAACGAAGCCATCTTCGCCTGCATGCGCAACGCCAACGTCTACATGGACCTGTCCGAATACGAACTGGCTCCCATGGCCGAAGTGTATGTCGACGCCCTGAACAAGATGATCGGCGACAAGGTCATCTTCGCTTCCGCGCACCCGTTCATCGAACAGGCCGACGCTATCGAGATCTACAAGAATCTCAACATCAGCGAAGAAGTCCGCGAAAAGGTCATGTACAAGACCGCCGCGAAGATCCTCGGCCTCGACAAGGGCGTTTCCCTCAATACCGTGAAGCCCATGGCTCCCAACGGCTTCAACAACGCCAAGTTCCCGCTGCCGTTCCAGCCCTTCGCCCCGATGGGACGCTAGGCTTTTGCGGTGAATTGAGATTCCGGGCAGTGCCGTGGGGCGGAAACGCGCCGCGGCCTGCCGAACTGTTTTGGGTAACGAGAGGATAGCATGGATAAACAGGCGTTCATAGCGGCGGTGAAAGCGGCCGGTATCGTTGGTGAAGGTGGAGCTGGTTTTCCGGCGCACGTCAAGTACGCCGCCGACGCCGACACGGTTATCGCCAACGGCTGCGAATGCGAGCCCCTTCTGCACACCGACCAGCATCACATGCTTCACCACGCCAACGAAATCGTCCGGGCGTTCAGTGAGCTGATGCAGGCCACCGGTGCCAAGCGCGGCGTCATCGCATTGAAGAAAAAATATAAGGAAGCCACTAAGATCCTGACCGATGCCATCGGCAATCGGCCCATCGAGCTGGCGCTGCTCCCCAACTTCTATCCTGCCGGGGATGAACAGACCCTCGTCCGCGAAGTGACGGGCCGTTCCGTTCCCCCGCTGGGCCTGCCCCTCATGGTGGGCGCGGTGGTCGCCAACGTCGGCACGCTCGTGTCCGTGGCCCACGCCCTTGACGGCAAGCCCGTCACGCACAAATTTTTGACCGTCACCGGCGAAGTGAAGAAGCCCGGCATCGTCTGCGTGCCGATCGGCACTCCGCTTTCCGCCTGCCTCGAAGCTGCGGGCGGCCCCACCGTGAGCGACCCCGTGTTCGTTCTCGGCGGCCCCATGATGGGCCGCATGGTGGACAACGCCGACGCCTTCGCCAAGGAAGTGGTCACCAAGACCTCCGGCGGTCTCATTATCCTGCCCCGCGGGCACTACCTGCACCGAAACGCGACTACGCCCCTCAATTTCATGCGTCGCCGCGCCGCTTCGGCCTGTATCCAGTGCCGCAGCTGTTCCGAGCTGTGCCCCCGCCACCTCCTCGGCCATCCTTTTGAAACGCATCGCGTCATGCGCGCCTTCGGCAGCAACGCCGAGCTGACCGCCGAAGCCGGCAGGCTCGCGCTCCTCTGCTGCGACTGCGGCGTGTGCGAACACGTGGCCTGTCCCATGGGCCTGTCCCCCCGCCGCATCAACCAGGCCATCAAGAATGAGCTGCGCGCGGCCGGGATGAAGTACGAAGGCAGCCGCGACGTGAACGAAGCCTACACCCAGTGGCGTGAATTCCGCCGGGTGCCCGTGCCCCGCCTGGTCAACAAGATCGGTATCAGCCGCTACATGGAGCTGCCCACCAACGATCTGGGCGCACTCTCCCCGGCTGAAGTGCGCATCCCGCTGCGGCAGCACATCGGCGCCCCGGCCCAGGCCGTGGTGAAGGCCGGCGATCGCGTCAAGTGCGGCGACGTCATTGGTGAAATTCCCGAACAGGGTCTCGGCGCCCGTATCCACGCCAGCATGGACGGCGTGGTCAAGAGCGTCGACGGCGCCGTCGTCATCGGCAAGTAGCCCGCAACACGATACGGAAAGGGGCGGCCAGCCGCCCCCTGACAAAAAAGGAGAGGCCCTGTGTCTGAATCATACACAGCCGTAGGAATGGTGGAATTCAACAGCATTGCCGCTGGTATCGACGCGGCTGACCAGATGGTGAAAACCGCTCAGGTCGATCCGCTGTTCTTTAAGACGATTTGCCCCGGCAAGTTCGTGGCCGCCGTGACCGGCGACGTGGCTGCCGTATCCGCTTCCGTGAATGCCGGACGCGAAACCCATGCCGCTGCGCTGGTGGACTGGTTCATCATCCCCAACATCCACCGGGATGTGATCGGCGCCCTCGCCGGTGCCACGGGCATCACGGAACGCGGCGCGCTCGGCATCATCGAAACCTTCTCCGCCGCCTCCATCGTGGTGGCGTCCGATGCCGCCGTCAAGGCTGCCGACGTGCAGCTCCTTGACGTCCGCGTGGCCCTCGGACTCGGCGGCAAGGGCTATGCCCTCATGACCGGCGACGTGGCCGCAGTCAACGCCGCCGTCGAAGCCGGATCCACGGCCGCCGCCGAAAGCGGCCTCCTCGTGAGCAAGGTCGTCATCCCGAGCCCGGCTGAAACCGTCTTCGAGCAGATTGCCTAAGGCAGTCAGGAGTAACCTATGAGTTTGGAATATAAACCTTCCCTCGGCTTCGTCGAAACTGCGGGCCTCGTCATCGCCATTCAGGTGGCCGACGCCATGGCCAAGGCCGCCGAAGTGGAAATCATCTCCGCCCACAAGGTCGACGGGCTGCGCGTTTGCGTCATCTGCAAGGGTGACGTGGCCGCCTGTCAGGCCGCCGTGGAAACCGGCGCCCTGCTCGCCCAGAGCCTCAACGGCCTGAACGGGTACAACATCATCCCCAGCCCCGCTGAAGAACCCGACTCCCTCATGGACATGCTTGAGGACATCAAGCGGAAGAAGGCCGCCCGCAAGGCCGCCAAGCTGGCCCGTATGGCCGCGGCCAAAGGCGAAGCTGCTGCTCCCGCCGCCGAAGAGTCCCCCAAGGGCAAGGCCAAGAAGTAGTCGTTTCGCGTAACGGAGGCGTGCCGACAGGCACCGGGAAACGGTGCCGCCCTGCACAGGATACGCCGCACGCCACCTAAAGGAATTGGGGCATGACCAAACAGATCATCACTGCCGAAACGGTCCGGCTCGCATGGAAAGCCGGCGAGTCGGTCATCGTCTACGCCAAGGGCGACATCGTCACCCAGCAGGCCCAGGACGATGCCCGGCATTACGGCATAACCCTGACGACGGAAACGCCCGTCGCCCCGTCCTCCGCTTTGGCGGAGCCCGAGGCGGAGGCTGTCCCGCCGGTCCCGCCGGTTTTGGAAGAAGTGCCCGCCAGTCAGGAACCTGTACACGTTCCCACGCCGGCGTTGACCGCCGATCAGCTTGCGGCCGCCGCCCGGCAGCTGCAGGAAGCGCTGGTCCCGCTGACGCAGGCCCTGACCGCGTCCGTCGCTCCGGCGGCGCAGCCGGTGCCTCCGGTCGTGTTCACCCCCGGCAGCAACCCCATGGCCGCCGAGGCCGTGACGGCTTCCGCTCCGGCGGAGCAGCGTTCCGATGACCTCCTCGTCGCCATCCGGCGCGGGGTCCTGTCGGCTCTTCCCACAGGGACCGCCGACGAAGCGTTGATCGATCGCTTGATCGCATCCGTCCTTGCCGAGATGGGCGCTTGCGCGGCTCCCGAGACGCGTCCCGGCGTCAGGCAGGCTGGAGGCGTCACCCACGTCGACAGCAAAGCGCAGTACTGGGGAGGCTCCCGGGCGAAGGGCAGCGTGGCCGTCATGGACGTGCTTTCCCCCGCCAAAGGGGATGCCGCCTCCGTGGGCTATCTGGATTGGGAAAACCTCTCGTTTTCCTGGACGTTCCGGCGTACGGAAGTGCTCGTCGTGCTGGAAGGCGACTTGAACCTGAGCATTGAGGGCACGACCTTCAGCGCGGCCCACGGCGACGTGTTCAGCATCCCTGCGGGCACGGAAGTGGAGCTCTCCTCTTCCGGGCACGTGCGGTGCGCCACGGTCGCGGTAGCCGCCTAGCCGCGTTCCTAGACCATAACGAAGGAAACAATCATGATCTTTCTTACCGAAGAAGATGTCAGACAGCGCTGTGAGCTGGGCCAGGGAGGCGAATTCTGCCTTCAGGCCGGCGAACGCCTGACTCCGGCGGCCACGGAGCTGTTGCGCAGTCGCAACTGCCGCGTGATCCTGCCCGGTCAGTGCACCGTGGAAGCGGCGCCTGTCGAAGAAGCCAAACCCGCGGCTCCCGCTGCGGAAGCGGCTCCTGCCGCCACGGCCGCTCCGGCTGCCGAACAGGCATCGTTCCCCGATGGAACCTACCTTGACGCCAATACGGTCGTCTCCAAGTCCCACCCGCGCATTTTCCTGCGCGGCAAGCTGGATACCCTCATTTCCAGCACGGTGCTGGTGCAGACCGGATTCGACGGCAACAACAAGCTCCCCGCCGTCCTCAGAAACGGCCTTTCCGACATCAACGTGTGGCTGTGGCAGATCCTCCAGGCCGAAGTCTCCGGCGAAGCCGTGCCCGCGCAGTCCCTGTGCGGCATGAACGCCGAAGCCATCCGCCTCGTCTCCCACGATCCCATGAAATACCTCGGCCAGGGCCACATCGTCCCCGACGTGGCTCTCGGCCCGAACGTCGCGCTGCTCAACTGGCTGCGCGCCCAGGCCCGCGAAGTTGAAGTGGCCTATGTTCAGGTCGGCATGGAACGCGAAGACATCCTCGCGTCCCTGAACCGCCTGAGCAGCGCCATCTATGTCCTCATGCTCCTGACCGTCGTTGCCGAATCCGGCCGCGACATCAGCAAGGTTGGTCTGTAATGAGCGTGTTCGAACGTTGCCTCGAAAAATGCCGCGCCCGGAAAGGTGCCGTGGTCTACTCCGACGGTGAAGACCGGCGCGTGGTTTCCGCCGCCGCCAAGCTGATCCGCGAAGGCCTCGTCGAACCCATCCTCATCGGCGACCCCGAAAAGGTGCGCGCGGCGCTGCAGGAAAGCGGCGAAACCGGCGTTTCCCTCCAGGTCGTCAATCCGTACAACCCGGCCTTGCTTCAGCACAATGCTGCGGAGTACATGTCCATCCAGAAGGACAAGGGCAAGGACATTTCGGAAGAGGAGGCCATCAAGGCCGTCAAGAACCCTCTCGCCGCCGGTGCCCTTATGGTCCGCCGCGGTGAAGCCGAAATCGGCGTTGCCGGGAACCTGTCCTCCACGGCCGACGTCATCCGCGCCGGCCTGCGCATGGTCGGCACCGCCGCCGGAAGCAAGACCGTGTCGAGCTTCTTCTTCATGCTGAAGGACAACAACGTTTGCATGTTCACCGACTGCGCGGTCATTCCGGAACCCACTTCCGCGCAGCTTGCGGACATTGCGATCAGCACCGCCGGCGTGTACAAGCGCGTCATGGGCGACGAGGCCCGTGTGGCCCTGCTTTCCTTCTCCACGAAGGGCAGCGCCAAGCATGAGCGCGTCGACAAGGTGCGCGCGGCTCTTGAAGAAATCAAGACCCGCGAACCCAATCTGCTCGTAGACGGCGAACTCCAGTTGGACGCCGCCGTCGAGCCCGAAGTCGCCAGGCTCAAGGCGCCCGGGAGCCCGGTCGCCGGGAACGCGAACGTGTTCGTGTTCCCCTCCCTTGAAGCCGGCAACATCGGTTATAAAATCGCGCAGCGCTTCGGCGGCTGGACGGCCCTCGGCCCCCTGCTCCAGGGCTTTGCGCACGGTTGGCATGACCTTTCGCGGGGATGCAGCAGCGACGACATCTACAAAATCAGTGTCGTCGGCTTGGGCATGAACCGCGGAGGACAGCAATAAAACGGAACGGCACACAACACGGTAACGCGTTACCCGATCGTTCCGTTCCGGGTAACCAAGCTAACAACAATCCTAAAAGGAGTTCACAATGGACGCTCTTGGCATGATCGAAACCCGTGGTCTGGTTGGTCTCATCGAAGCCGCTGATGCTATGGTCAAGGCTGCTCGCGTGCAGCTCGTTTCTTACGAACAGATCGGCGGCGGCTATGTGACCGCCCTCGTCCGCGGCGACGTGGCCGCCTGCAAAGCCGCTACCGACGCCGGCGCCGCCGCTGTGCAGCGCGTGGGTGGCGAGCTCGTGGCCGTCCATGTCATTCCTCGCCCCCATCAGGACCTGGAAGCTGTGTTCCCCCTGAGCCGCAAGTAAGCTCGTCCGCGCACTTAAGCTGGGTTAAGCCCTGCTCGTCGGTCTCGCCGGGGCCTCGCGCCCCGGCCCGGCCGGCAGCTTCCTTACGGAATGCTCCCGGAAGACCGTCTTCTGGGAACGGAGACATACATGGAACTCGCAAAAGTCATTGGTCAGGTCGTTTCCACGGTCCGGTGTCCCGGTTTGCCGTACAACTCGCTGCTTCTCGTTGATCTGCTCAATGAGAAGGGCGAATCCATCGGCCGCTCTCAGGTTGCCGCCGATCCCATCGGCGCGGGCGAGGGCGAATGGGTTATCGTGTCCCGCGGCAGTTCCGCACGTTTTGCCATCGACAAAGATGCGCCGCTGGATCTGGTCATTGTCGGCATCGTCGACCATGTAAACGCCGGTAAGGCAGCTATTTATCGCAAGAATCAGGGGGAATAGCCCCTGCGGGCGGTTCGCCGCCCACCGGAAGACCCCGGTTTTCCGCTCTGCCTCGTCTCCTGACGAGGGTGACAAACAGAAAAAACAGGCCCCCCGCCCGGCAGTCCTCAAAGTCCCGCGGGGTCCGGCTTCCAGCATAGGAGTATAGATATGGACGTGCGCCAACAAGACGTGGAACGCATTGTCGTTGAAGTTCTGAAAAAGATGATGTCCGATCAGCCCACCGCGGCTGCTACGACCGTCGTCGCCGCCAGCGGCTGCGACTGCGGCGACTTCGGCCTCTTCGATCGCCTCGAAGACGCCGTGCAGGCCGCCGAAGCCGCTCAGAAGAAGATCAGCACCGTCGCCATGCGTGACAAGATCATCGCCGCCATCCGCAAGGCCGGCCTTGAAAACGCCAAGGCGTTCGCTGAAATCGCCCACAACGAAACCGGCATGGGCCGCGTGAGCGACAAGATTGCCAAGAATATCCTCGTTTGCGAGCGTACTCCCGGCACCGAATGCCTCTCCCCCATGGCCATTTCCGGCGACATGGGCCTGACCCTCATCGAAAACGCTCCCTGGGGCGTGATCGCCTCCGTGACGCCGTCCACCAACCCGACCGCCACGGTGATCAACAACGCCATCAGCATGATCGCTGGCGGCAACTCCGTGATCTTTGCTCCCCACCCCAACGCCAAGCGTGCTTCCCAGACGGCCATTCAGGTCCTGAACAAGGCCATCATCGAAGCCACCGGCGTTGCCAACCTGCTTGTCGCCGTAAAGGAACCCACCATCGAAGTGGCGCAGGAGCTCTTCTCGCATCCCCGCATCAAGCTGCTCGTGGTGACCGGTGGTGAAGCCGTTGTGGCTCAGGCCCGCAAGGTCGCCACCATGCGCCTCATCGCCGCCGGCGCCGGCAACCCGCCGGTCGTCGTCGACGAAACCGCCAACATCGCCCGTGCTGCCCGCAGCATCTACGACGGCGCTTCCTTCGACAACAACATCATCTGCGCCGACGAAAAAGAAATCATCGCCGTGGATTCCATCGCCGATCAGCTGAAGGCCGAAATGAAGGCCATCGGCGCCGTGGAAATCAGCCTTGAACAGGCTGACGCCGTGGCTCGCGTGGTCCTGCGCAACTATCCTCAGGTTGAAGGCGGCAAGGCTCCCAATCCGAACCCGAAGTGGGTCGGCCGTGACGCCGCCCTCATCGCCAAGGCCGCCGGCATCGACGTGCCCGACAGCTGCCGTCTGCTCATCGTGGACGTGAAGCGCGACATCAACCACGTGTTCGCTCGCGTGGAACAGCTGATGCCCGTTATCCCGCTGCTGCGCGCCGCCAACGTGGACGAAGCCATCGAATGGGCTCTCATCCTCGAACGTGGCCTGTCCCACACCGCCGGTATGCACTCCCGCAATATCGACAACATGGACAAGATGGCCCGCGCCATGAACACCAGCCTGTTCGTCAAGAACGGCCCGCACCTCGCCGCCCTCGGCGCTGGCGGCGAAGGCTGGACGACCATGACCATCTCCACCCCCACCGGTGAAGGTGTGACTTGCGCCCGCTCGTTCGTGCGCCTGCGCCGCTGCTGCGTTGTGGACAACTTCCGCATCGTCTGATTGTAGCGTACGCCTTTTATGGGGGGAGGGACTGGTTCCCTTCCCCCTTTCTTATTATGAGATGCCGGGAAAGAGCGGAAGAGTCTTTCTAAAAAAGAGCTTTTCCTTTCTCTCTGAGGTCTATCCTTCTGTTTTTAAAGGTTTTTGTATTTATCAAATCCCTGTTTGCGGTCTTTTGGGGCACATGCATTCCTTGAAAAAGTACTCCCTTCAACTCGGATTGGGTGTCTTTTCCGATAGTTCCAGCTTGTGAAGGCTATTTTTAAAATACTTTTTTCACAAGATAGAATTCTTTGGTGTCGCATTTTTGCATCATACTTTCCGCCTCCAGCCAACTCCGTTCCATCAAAGGGAGTTTTTTCTGATATAATATCAATAAGATAAAAACCCTTGTCAGGAACTATTCTCTTTCGCTGCGTAAAAACGGACAGAGGTTGCAGGAAAACCTCTCCCTGTCGCAAAAATGCAACATCACATTCCCGCTATTTGCGGATTATTCCTGATAAGTGATGCAATTTTGCGACTTTCCCCCTTCCCATAAAAACGCCTCAAAACGCTCTCTATCACAATACCATGAAATAACAAGTAAACATTTTTTATAACCCCTCTGGCACGGCACTTGCTTTATTATAAGCAAGACAAGTGAAGAAGGGAACGAGAACTTCCGAGCGGTCCGCCGGAAAGCTCCACACATCATACTACACAACCTTAATTCCTACACGGAGAAGTGACATGACTCAGGTAGCTGAAATCAAATCGCCTCATGAGCAGCGTCTCGAAGACAACATCGCCGGTAAAGAAGACATCTATCGCGAATCCCACAAGCGCGTGTTCAAGCTGCTGGAACGTTTCGACGGCCAGAAGCCCGCTATCGACGTCGAACGCGCTCTGTACTTCACGCAGTCCATGGCCGAAACCGTGGGTCAGCCTCTGGTTCTCCGCTGGGCCAAGGCTCTGATGAACGTTGCCAAGAACATCACCGTCATGGTGCAGGACGACCAGCTCCTCCTCGGCCGCTGCGGTGGTCATGACGGCCGTTACGGCATCCTGTACCCCGAACTCGACGGCGACTTCCTCGACATCGCCGTGCGCGACCTTCCCACCCGCCCGCAGTCTCCGGCTTCCATCAGCCCCGAAGACGCCAAGATCGTGGTTGAGCAGATCGCTCCTTTCTGGAAGGGCCGCACCTATCACGAAGCTCTGAACAAGGCTCTTCCCGCCGAAGTCCACAAGCTGACCTACGACGATCCCGACGGCCTGATCTCCCGCTTCATCGTCAACGAAACCTCCTCTTTCCGCTCCTCCATCCAGTGGGTGCATGACTACGAAGTGGTGCTGAAGCGCGGCTTCAACGGTCTGAAGCAGGAAATGGAAGAAAAGCTGGCCGCTCTTGATCCCGCCTCCCCCGTGGATCAGGTGGACAAGCGTCCCTTCATCGAAGCCACCATCCTCGTGTGCGACGCCATCGTTCTGTGGGCGAAGCGCCACGCCGACGCCGCCCGCAAGGCCGCCGAAGCTTGCGCCGATCCGGTCCGCAAGGCCGAACTCATCCGCATGGCTGAAAACGCCGAACACGTGCCCGCCAACCCGGCTCGCGACTTCTACGAAGCCGTTCAGTCCCAGTACTTCACCCAGATGTTCTCCCGTCTGGAACAGAAGACCGGTACCACCATCTCCAACGGCCGTATGGACCAGTACTTCTATCCCTTCTACAAGAAGGACATGGAAGCCGGCATCCTGACCGATGAAAAGACCCTGGAATACTTGGAATGCATGTGGGTCGGCATGGCCGAATTCATCGACATGTACATCTCCCCCGCCGGCGGCGCCTTCAACGAAGGTTACGCTCACTGGGAAGCCGTCACCATCGGCGGTCAGACCCCGGACGGCCGCGACGCGACCAACGATCTGACCTACCTGTTCCTGAAGTCCAAGCGCGAATTCCCGCTGCACTACCCCGACCTCGCCGCCCGTATCCACAGCCGCGCTCCTGAACGCTACCTGTGGGACGTCGCCGAAACCATCAAGTTCGGCTCCGGCTTCCCCAAGCTGTGCAACGACGAAGAATGCATCCCGCTGTACGTCTCCAAGGGCGCGACCTTTGAAGAAGCCCTTGACTACGCCGTGTCCGGCTGCATCGAAATCCGTATGCCCAACCGCGACACCTACACCTCCGGCGGTGCTTACACCAACTTCGCCTCCGCTGTGGAAATGGCTCTGTACGACGGCAAGATGAAGAAGTACGGTGACGTGCAGCTCGGCATCCAGACCGGCGACGCCCGCAAGTTCAAGAGCTGGGACGAATTCTGGAACGCCTACGTGCAGCAGCACATGCTCCTGCTCCGTACCACGTTCATCCAGCAGTACATTGTTATCCAGACCCGCGCCAAGCACTTCGCCCAGCCCATGGGCTCCGTGCTGCACGCTCTCTGCCGCAAGCACTGCATCGACCTGCATCAGCCCCAGATCCCCGAAGGCCTGAACTTCGGCTACTTTGAATTCATGGGCCTCGGCACCGTCATCGACTCTCTGGCCGCCATCAAGAAGCTCGTGTTTGAAGACAAGAAGCTCACCATGGATCAGCTCATCGACGCTCTCGAAGCCAACTTCGAAGGCTACGAAGACATCCAGCAGCTTCTCCGCACGGCTCCCTGCTACGGCAACGACGACGAATACGCCGACGAAATCGGCCGCGAACTCGACCGCATGGCCGTGTCCTTCGCCGCCAAGTACGGCAAGGAAATGGGCATCAACAACGACGCCCGTTACGTGCCCTTCACCTCTCACGTGCCCTTCGGTAAGGTCGTTTCCGCTACCCCGAACGGCCGCGTGGCGTGGTTCCCGCTGGCTGACGGCTCTTCCCCGTCTCACGGCGCCGACCACAATGGTCCCACCGCCATCCTGCTCTCCAACCACAACACGAAGAACTACGGTATGCGCGCCCGCGCTGCCCGTCTGATCAACGTGAAGTTCACTCCCAAGTGCGTTGAAGGCGATGCCGGTACCGAAAAGCTGGTGCAGTTCATCCGTACCTGGTGCGACCTGAAGCTGTGGCACATCCAGTTCAACGTCATCAACGCCGATACCCTGAAGAAGGCCCAGAAGGATCCTCAGAAGTATCGTAACCTCATCGTCCGCATCGCCGGGTACAGCGCCTACTTCGTCGACCTGACCCCCGACCTGCAGAACGACCTCATCGCCCGTACCGGCCACGACCAGATGTAAGTTCTGGCCGCTTGCGGCACACAAGATGAATGATTAAATAAATGGCGGGCCGGAATTATCTGGCCCGCCATTTCCAACTCTAACGCTCAGAAAAAGAGGTAGTCCATGGGTTCCTTTGAAGATAGAAAGGCGACCGGAACCGTCTTCAATATTCAGAAATATTCCGTTCACGACGGTCCCGGCATCCGGACCATCGTCTTCCTGAAGGGCTGCCCCCTGTCGTGCAAATGGTGCAGTAACCCCGAATCCCAGGCATCGCATCCGCAGGTCGCCTACAACAAGGGCCGCTGCATCGGCTGCCACCGTTGCATCAAAGCCTGTGAACACGACGCCATCACCGTCAACGAAGATGGCACGCTCTCGCTCGACCGCAGCAAGTGCGACGTCTGCAAGACGCTCGACTGTGCCCACGCCTGTCCCGCACAGGGCATGATCATCTACGGCGAAAACAAGACCGTCGATCAGATCCTTAAGGAAGTGGAGAAGGACGCCCTGTTCTATGCCCGCTCCGGCGGCGGCATGACCCTTTCCGGCGGCGAGCCCCTCATGCACGCCGACATTGCCCTCCCGCTGCTCCGGGAGGCCCGTCATCGCCGCATCAAGACCGCCATTGAAACGTGCGGCTGTATCCCGTGGGATACCCTCAAGGAAGCCGCTCCGTACCTCAACTATGTCCTGTTCGACGTCAAACAGATGGACAGCGAAAAGCACCGCGAAGGCGTCGGCGTCGGCAACGAGTTGATCCTCAGCAACCTCAAAAAGCTGCTCACCGAATTCCCCAACCTGCATGTCCAGGTCCGTACGCCCATCATTCCCGGGTTCAACGACAATGACGAGTTCGCCTACGCCCTCGGCGAGTTCCTCAAGGGCTACGAGAACGTGGGTTACGAAGCCCTGCCCTACCACCGCCTGGGAACCCAGAAGTACGACTTCCTGAGCCGTGAATACGCCATGGGCGACGTCAGCCTGCCCGACGGCGTCGCGCAGCGCATCCAGCGGATCGTCGACGAAACCCGCGGTGCCGTGACGGAAGAAAAGAAGTAAGCTTCCGCTCCTCCCTTTCGAAAGAAATCCCCATCCGGCGATCCGGGCGGGGATTTTTGCTTTCCCCTCCGTCCACTCGTCCCCTTTCCACACACGCCTTGACGTTCTTGCGTGCAGGCACTAGCATGAGAAACCAATTTCCCTGCAATCATTTTATTTCTCGTGCGATGCCTATGGAAAACACTTCGATGACGTCTCTTGCTCCCCATTTTGAAAGTATCCTCGACACCCTCTCTGATGGCGTCTTCATCAGTGACGCGGAGGGGACGACCCTGTTCGTCAACAAAATGTACGAAACCCTGACCGGCCTGAGGCAGGGGGAAATCCGGGGCAAGAACATCCGCACGCTCGTCCAGCAGGGGATTTTCGACAAGGTCGTCAATCCGCAGATCGTCGAAACCGGGAAATCGGCCACCCACGTCCAGCAGCTCGCCAACGGGAAGCGTCTGGTCCTGACCGGCTATCCCGTTTTCGACGACAAGGGCCAGTTGTGCCTTGTCGTGACCTTCGCCCGCGACATCACCGTCCTGACCCAGCTGCAGGAGGAGATGACCGCCCAGAAGAAACTCATCGAGCAGTTCCACGACCGTCTCGCCTTCCTTGCCCGCGAACAGACCCGCGAACTCGTCCCCGTCTTCGAAAGCCGCGAGATGAAAGAGGTCATGAGCCTTGTGGAGCGGTTCGCCAGTTCCGACGCCACGGTGCTCATCCTCGGCGAAACGGGCGTCGGCAAGGACGTGGTGGCCCGCCTCACCCACGAACTCAGCCCGCGCAAGGAAAAGATGTTCCTCAAGGTGGACTGCGGCGGCATTTCCGAAAGCCTCACCGAGTCGGAACTCTTCGGCTACATGCCGGGAGCCTTCACTGGCGCGGGCAACAAGGGCAAGAGCGGCTATTTCGAAATGGCCGACGGCGGCACGGTGTTTCTCGACGAAATCGGCGAACTGAGCCTTGCCATGCAGACCCGTTTGCTCCGCGTGCTTCAGGATGGCGAGATCATGCGCGTGGGCTCCTCCAAGCCCCGCAAGGTCAACGTCCGCATCATCGCCGCCACGAACCGCAACCTTGCTGAACGCGTGGAAAAGGGCCTCTTCCGGCGCGATCTTTATTACCGCCTCAACGTGGCCGTGGTGAACATCCCGCCCCTGCGCGAGCGCCCTGACGACATCCAGCCTCTCGTGACGCATTTTCTGAACATGTTCACTTCCAAGTACCGCAAACACATGAACCTTACGCCCGGCCTCATGGAAGCCCTGCGCCAGTATTCATGGCCCGGCAACGTGCGCGAGCTCCAGAACCTCATGCACAGCATCGTGATCACCAAGGATCACGGCCCGCTCTCCGTCAAGGATTTGCCCCGGCACATGACCGGCAACGAGAATGAAGAGCTGTTTTTCCCCGACGACGGCATCAACTATGAGCGCCCCCTCAAGGACATCATGGCCGACATCGAGCGCGGCATCCTCCGCAAGGCTCTCAAGGTGCACGGATCCGTCCAAAAAGTCGCCGAGGTCTTCAAGGTCAACCGCAGTACCATTTTCAGGAAGCTGCATTCGGAGAAGGATGGAGGGGAATAGAACATTGGAGGGGGGAAGGGGAAACTTTCTGAGAAAGTTTCCCCTTCCCCCCTCCAAACCTCCCCCTTCCTCTTCAAAGACTTTCATAAATGGGACAGAATATGATTTCGGGATCGCGGGGGCTGTCCCTTGGCGGCAGTTTCCCGGAGACGCCTTTTCCAACACATCACGGAGGCGACATGAAACGATGCAGGATCACCGTCCTCAAGCGGCATTTTGATGAGGAACTGGCCAAGGAATACGGCTCCAAGGGAATCGGCAAGTGTCCGATGCTCAAGGAAGGGCAAATATTTTACGCCGACTACGCCAAGCCGGACGGGTTCTGTGATGAAGCGTGGAAGGCCATCTACCAGTATGTTTTCGCCTTGGCGCACGGCAGCGGACAGTTCTATTACGGCGACTGGATCGAAAAGCCGGGCGTAGCCATATGCAGCTGCAACGACGGCCTGCGCCCCGTCATTTTCAAAGTCGAACGGACCGACGAAGAAGCGGCCATCAACTACACCCCGCATCACGATTAGGGCGAGAAGAAATTGGGGAGGGGGAGGAGAAGCTTTCTAGAGAAAGTTTCTCCTCCCCCTCCCCAAAACCCACCCTCTCCTCTTCAAAGACTTTGGTGTTTGTCGAATCCCTGTTCACAGCTTTTCCGGCGCAGATCGCCATCAGAAGAATAATTTTTTCAAAGAGGAACAGCGTTAACAACACACTTTCAAAACAAATAGGAGAGCAAGTCCATCATGGCCTGCCCTAGGACACCCTCAGCAACGCCGCTCACTTCGAAAAGGGTACTCCTGACGGACTTGGAGCGAAAAGAAGCGGTTCCGTTTTCGGCTTCAGCCGGAGACGGAACCGCTTCTTTTCGCTTCGAGGGGGTCTGGGGGGCATCATGCCCCCCAAGCCCGCCGGGAGGCATTTACTTCTTCAGATTCTCAGCCAGCAGCTCGGAGATGTGCGTCACCTTGAGGCCCTTGCCGTCCTTCTCCGCGCCGCCGCGGATCTGAAGCACGCAGCCGGGGCAGTCCATGACCACACGGGCCGCGCCGGTATCCGCGATGCCGTCCAGCTTCTTGCGAAGCAGCGCGGCGGACACTTCGGGGAACTTGGCGGAGTACGTGCCGCCGAAACCGCAGCACACTTCCTCTTCGGCAGCCGGAACATAGTCGGCGGCAGCGGCGATGAGTTCACGCGGGGCTTCCTTCACGCCAAGGCCACGGCAAAGGTGACAAGAGGCGTGATAGGTTACCTTTTCGTCGCTGTGGTTGAAGCTTTCGGCGCTCAGTCCGAGCTTTTCCTTGGCGAACGTGCTGAAGTCCATAACCTTGTCCGCAAGCGCCTTTGCGCGGGCCTGACGGCCGGGCTGCCCGGCGAACAGTTCCACATAGCCTTCCTTGAGCTGCGAGGCGCAGGAGGCGCAAAGGGTCAGGATGACATCGTAATCGCCCTTCTCGAAGGCGTCCATATTCTGGAGCGCCACGTCGCGGGCGGTTTCGCGCTGGCCCATCATCACCACGGGCAGGCCGCAGCAGGACTGATCCATCGGGAAGTCCACACGGATGTTGTGGCCCTGCATGAGCTTTACGGCCGCTTCAAGCTGCTCGGGATACACGAAGTCCTGTACACAGCCCGCAAAGATGGCCACACGCAGCGAGGGGTTCGCGGAAACCGGGCGATCCAGCTTTTCCCAGCGGTCGCGGAACGCCTTGTCGGCGATGGCGGGCAGGGCGCGGAATTCGTTGTCCTTGGCGAACATGGAAGGCAGATGGCGGATGAACTGCTCGCCGCCGGTGAGCGGTTTCTGGGCGTACTTGGCGAACTTCAAAAGCGTATGGAACGCCTTGCGGTTCTTGAGGGTGGACGCCAGCAGGTTCATGGGCAGGCTGTTGCCGTCCTGCTCAATGTACCGCATACGGATTTCCTCAATCAGGCCGGGCAGGTCGATGCCCGCCGCGCAGACGCTCTTGCAGGCCTGGCAGTTCACGCAGTTCTGGACGAGCGCCTTGGCGCGGTCCTTGCCGTGGAACAGATAGGTCAGGATGAGGCCGATGGCCCCGATGTAGATGTAGCCCATGCGGTGCCCGCCCACGAGACGGTACACGGGGCACACGTTGGCGCATGCGCCGCAGCGCACGCAGCGCAGGGCCTGCGACAGGATGGGATCGTTGAGCACGGCTTTACGGCCATTGTCCACGAACACCACGTGCATACTCTTCTTGCCGTCGGGCGCGGAAGCCGTGGGCACGCCGCCGGCGATCCACGTGACGTAGGAGGTCAGATGCTGGCCCGTGGCGTTACGGGGCAACACGCGGAGGGTCGCCATCGCGTCGTCGAACGAGGGGATCAGCTTGTCGATGCCGCCCACCGCGACATGCACGCGGGGCAACGTGGTGACCATGCGGGCGTTGCCTTCGTTGGTCACGAGGCCGATAGCGCCGGATTCGGCCACGGCGAAGTTCATGCCGGAAATGCCCATGTCGGCTTCGGCGAACTTGCGGCGCAGCTCGCGGCGGGCCACGCGCACGAGGCTGGTGATGTCTTCGGTCTGGTGCTTGCCGGTTTCCTTGGTGAAGGTATCGGCAACCTGCGTGCGGGACAGGTGGATAGCGGGCATGACCATGTGGGAAGGCCCTTCATGGCGAAGCTGGATGATCCATTCCGCAAGGTCGGTTTCCACCACTTCCATGCCCTTGGCTTCAAGGGCCGTATTGGTCTGGATTTCCTCGACGGTCATGGATTTGGACTTCACGACCATCTTACAGCCGTTGTCTTCCGCGATCTTGGCGATGATGCGGTTGGCGTCGGCGGCATCTCTGGCAAGATGCACCTGCACCCCGCGCTTTTCGGCCTCTTCCTTGAACTGTACGAACAGCTCGTCGAGGTGCCTGACCGATTCGTCCTTACGGGCGGCGACTTCGGCGATCAGCTCGCGGTCGTTCAGACCGGAGTAGATACGCTCACGGCTGGCCCGGTAATCCACCGCGAACTTGTCCAAGGCGCGGCGCTGGAACGTATCCTCCAGCGCGGCGGACAGGTCGGTACGGTAGTTTTTTATATCGCGTGCGGGTTCTTTCATATGGCAATCCTTATGGTAAATCGACTGGGAAGCGGCTTCCCGTACGAAAACTAGTCGTTGATGAGCACGGCGTGCAGATACAACGGGCCATGAACGCCCAGCGTCAGCACACGCTCGATGTCGGCGGTACGGCTCGGCCCGCTGATGAAAGCCAGAAATTCGGGTTCGGCCTTGCCGAAGAACTTCTGGAGCACCTCCGCGCCGTTTTCATTGCCGGGCAGGATGGTCGAGCGGCGGATGAGCAGCACGCTTGTTTCCGGAAGCATGGTCGCCAGCCGGATGTCTTCGTTGGTGCTCTCAACCACACAGGTCCCCGTATCGGCGAGGCCGCACGCGGCCCACGCAACGCCGACTTCCATGCCGCCGGCGTATTCCCGCAGGCCCCCTTCAACGAAAACGAGGCCCTTCTCTTCGCATCCCTTGCGGAGGATCTCGGCCTGTTCAGCGGGCAGGCCGGGCGCTGCGAGGATATTGCCTTTGCGTTCCGGCTCGGCGCCCATGAGCTGCTCATGAGGCTCGGCGGCCTGACACAGTTCGAGGGCGTACTGCAAAGCCTCGTCCACCGACGCGACTTCCTTTACCGTAGCCGCAATGGCTATGGACCGTTGTTTCCAGAGTTCAGCAGGAGTCTGTTCCATTGTTTTTTCCTGGTTGCAAGTGATGCGGACCCCCCGTCTCCGAATCCGGAAACGGTCCCGCTACAAGAAGTGTTTCTTGATAGTATGTTTATTTTTTTGCGATTAGGCAACCCCCCGCCTTCTTGTTCTTTTTTCCAGAGGCGAAATTCGGGGAGGGGAAGAGGCCCCTTTCTGAAGGAAGGGGCCTCTTCCCCTCCCCAATCCCCGCCCCTCCTCCCCAAAGGTTTTTGTCCTTATCGAATCCCTGTTCGAGGACGCGGGGGGTTCATTGAAATTTCCCTTCAACCGATAGGCATAAAAGAAAAAAGACATTGAATACAAGCCCTACGGGGAGGCTCCCTCTTCGAATAAAAAAGGATTTCTTACAAAAAAGAACACATTTGGAAAGTACCCACGGGAGGCGCCCCATTTTCCGCCGGAACGAACTCCCGCCGCGCAGCCTCCCCACCAGCCGGAATTTTTGCGGGGGGGCCGGGGGGGAGGGCGCTTTTTATAAAAAGCGCCCTCCCCCGGTTCTCTCCCCCCCCCTCCCCCCCCGTCCTTCCCAGTCGCGGCGGCGCCTCCGGCGCGGCGG
>ENA-UPWK01000829-UPWK01000829.1-human-gut-metagenome-genome-assembly--contig:-NODE-829-length-28283-cov-4.256222_pt1 | contig 28283 bp, 26 predicted proteins | sample MGYA00250048_ERZ773373 | MGnify/ENA primary metagenome ERZ773373 (study PRJEB29103, sample SAMN06112059) | human gut metagenome | biome: human gut; feature: ankylosing spondylitis patient; material... | reverse complement strand
CGCCGCTGCGGCGCTGGAAAAGAGCGCCTTTTCCACCTACAGATTTTTCTTAATCTGGTTAATGGCGCTCTTTCTCCCATCCGCACATGCGGCGGATGGGGCCCGGATTTTATTCTTCCCCGGCGGAAGTAAATTCCGCCGGGGCAAGGTTTGCTGCGCAAAACGCTTGCGCGCCGCACCTGCGGCGCTGGAAAAGAGCGCCTTTTCCACCTACAGATTTTTCTTAATCTGGTTAATGGCGCTCTTTTCCAGGCGGGAGACCTGGGCCTGAGAGATGCCCACCTCGGCGGAGACCTCCATTTGGGTCTTGCCCTCGAAGAAGCGCAGGTTGAGGATGTGCCGCTCCCGGTCGGAGAGGCGGTTCATGGCCTCCTTGAGGGCGATGTGCTCCAGCCAGCTCTCGTCGGTATTCTTTGAGTCCTTCACCTGGTCCATGACACAGATGGTGTCCCCACCGTCGGAGTACACCGGCTCATAGAGGGAGACCGGGTCCAGAATGGCGTCCAGGGCAAAGACCACGTCCTCCCGCTTGAGCTCCAGCAGCTTGGCGATCTCCTCGATGCTGGGCTCCCGCTGGTGCTCGCTGATGAATTTCTCCTTAGCCTGGAGCACCCTATAGGCCGTGTCCCGCATGGAGCGGGACACCCGGACGGAGGAGTTGTCCCTCAGGTAGCGGCGGATCTCCCCGATAATCATGGGTACGCCGTAGGTGGAGAAGCGCACGTCCAGGTCGGTATTGAAGTTGTCGATGGCCTTTATAAGACCGATGCACCCAACCTGGAACAGGTCGTCCAGATTCTCTCCCCGGTTGGAGAACTTCTGGATCACCGAAAGGACCAAGCGGAGGTTGCCCGCGATGAGCTGCTCCCGGGCCTCCATGTCCCCCTCCTTGGTGCGGCGCAGCAGCTCCATGGTCTCCTCATTCTTGAGGACCTTCAGCTTAGATGTGTTGACACCGCAGATCTCTACCTTTCCCTGCATGGCCGCTGCCTCCCTTTGACCGACTGAATCTGTGTTCAGTATGTCCGTGGCGTGGCCTTTCATACGGCTGCAGGGCGGGCTATATTTTTTATTGTGGGACGGTTTTCGATGGACTTTGCCGCCCCTCTTGCGCTTTGGCCCGGTTCATGATACGATAATTAACAAGAATAATCAGGTCAGTTTGGAGGTGTCTCCATGTTTACGCCTATTTTGGACAGCAGCCAGCGCCGCCCCCTCTACGAACAGCTCTACCGCTATATCCGGGGGGAGATCGAGGCGGGCCGTCTCGCCGCCGGAGAGCGCCTGCCCTCCAAGCGGGCGCTGGCAGCCCACCTGAAAATCAGCGTGGTAACGGTGGAGGGGGCCTACGGCCAGCTTCTGGCGGAGGGCTACCTCCGCTCGGAGCCCAAGCGGGGCTTTTTTGTTCAGGCCGTACAGGAGGAGCACCGCTCTCCCGCTCCGGCCCGCACCCTGTCCGTGCCGGCCCCGCCCACGCCGGCCCTCCCCTATGACTTCTCCACCAGCGCGGTGGATACTGCCCTCTTTCCCTTCGCCACCTGGGCCAAGCTCATGCGGGAGGTGCTCTCCGAGCAGGCCGCCCCCCTCCTGGCCTCCCCCCACCCCCAGGGCCTCCCTGCCCTGCGGCGGGCCATTGCGGAGCACCTGTATCGCTTCCGGGGCATCCGGGCAGACGCGGAGCAGATCGTGGTGGGGGCCGGGTCGGAGACCCTGATTGGCCTTCTGGTACAGCTTCTGGGCCGGGAGGGGGGCTATGGCGTGGAAAATCCCGGCTACACCAAGACCCAGCGCATCCTTACAAGCTGCGGCGCTGCCGTCCGCCCCCTCCCGCTGGACGGCCAGGGCCTGCGGGTGGATGCTCTGGAGGAGGCCGGGGTCCGGGTGGTTCACGTGACCCCCTCCCACCACTACCCACTGGGCATCATCATGCCGGTAGCCCGGCGGCAGGCCCTGCTGCGGTGGGCGGAGGCCGCCCCCGACCGCTATATTCTGGAGGACGACTACGACAGCGAGTTCCGCTTCTCCGGCCGCCCCATCCCCGCCCTGCAAAGCCTGGACGGCGGAGAGCGGGTGGTTTACCTCAACACCTTTGCAAAGAGTCTGGCCCCTTCCCTGCGCATCAGCTACATGGTGCTGCCCCCCCACCTGCTGGAGCGGTGGCGGCGGGATTTCTGGTTCTACTCCTCCACCGTCCCCTCCTTTGAGCAGTACGCCCTGGCCCGCTTCATGGAGCGGGGCCACTTTGAGCGCCACCTCAACCGCACCCGCACCCGCTACAAAGCCCGGCGGGAAGCGCTGCTGGCCGCCGCCCAGGACACTGGACTGACGCGGGTTGGGTCCTTCGCCGGAGGCGACGCGGGCCTCCATCTGCTCCTTTGGATGGACGGCCGCTGGAGCGAAGCCGAGCTGGTGGCGCGGGCCGTGGATGCTGGGGTAGGGGTGGCCCCCCTCTCCGCCTGTGATCTCACCCCGCCGCCCCCCGGCCGACCTCCCGCCCTGATCCTGGGCTATACCCGTATCGCCGCCGTGGACATGGCCCCGGCCCTCCGGCGGCTGAAAGCCGCCTGGGCATTCTGAGCAGGGCGGCTCTGAAAAGGCTCCCCCCGGGAATGTTATACGTTTCAACCACTCCCGCATGTGAAATCCGGCACACGTTTCACTTGAACAGGCTCAGTTGCACCCCTAGGGGACGCGGCACCGGGGCGTGGGCCGTATCCTGACGGAGTGGTAGCCCCGCCAGGAAGCGGGAGGGTTCTCCGCCGCTGAGGAGCACCAGCTCCTCTCTGGCGCGGGTCATACCCACATAGAGCAGCCGCCGCTCCTCAGCCTCATCGGTGTCCAGGCCCTTCCGCTCCAGCGGAATGCGGCCCTCCCCAACGCCGCACAGGAATACCACCGGCCACTCTAGGCCCTTGGCCCCGTGGAGGGTGGAGAGGGTCACCGCTCCGGCGGCATAACTCAGCCCGGCCCGGCGCAGCAGATCCCCCTCCTGCCCGATGGTCAGGTTGCGGAGAAAGGCGGGCACATCCCCGAAAAACACCGCCATATTGCGCAGCCGCTCCACCCCGCCAGAGGGGGTGTGGTGGGCCGTCCACTCCTCCAGGAGGGCGGCGGGGGACTTTCCCTCCCCCTGCTGCCTCTCAAGCCACGCCAGCGCGTCCTGCACCTCCCCGTCCAACAGGAAATCCTCCCGGCCGGTGACCACGCAGGGAATGCCGTCGTGGGCCAGACACTCCTCCAGCAGGGCCGCCTGCCGCCGGGTGCGGTAGAGCACCGCGATGTCCTCGAAGCTCCGCACGCCCCGGGCGGCCCCCAGCACCTGGGCCTCCAGCATGCCGACGCCGCCCACCATCCGGGCGATCTCCTTGGCCACGAAGATGGCCTCCGCCCGGTCCCCCTCGGCGGTGAGCAGGCGTACCTCCGCCCCGTGGGGGCTGTGGGTCTCCATGCGCCGGGGCGCGCCGTCGATGGCCTCCGCCACCGGCAGGGCCGCGGCGAGAATCTCCGGGGTGGAGCGGTAATTCTCCGTCAGCCTCACCGTCCGCTCCGCCCCCAGGGCGGAGAAGCAGCCGGCGTCCGCCCCGCGGAAGCCGTAGATGGACTGGTCGGGATCGCCGATGGCGAAAAAGGTGCCACCCTCCCGCCGCCAGGCCCGGAGAAGCCGGAGCTGGAGGCGGTCGATGTCCTGGAACTCGTCTACCAGCAGGTGGGTAAAGCACCGGTCCGACCGGCCGCCCTCCCACTGGCGCAGGGTCTCCAGCAGGAGGTCGTCAAAGTCCAGCTTTCCCTCCAGCTTCTCCTGATAGAGGGCAAAGGCCGGGTCGTCCCCGCCGTCCGCTCCGGTCTTGTGCCGGGAGACCGCCCGGAGGAAGGCCCCGGGGCTCCCCTTCCGGCCCAGCTCCGCCAGGGCGGCGGCCGCCGCCGCCCGCTGCTCATAGGGGCCGGCCAGGGGCACGGCCCCCAGCAGCTCCAGGCAGATGGCGTGGAAGGTGCCGATGGTCATGGCGCGGGCCGCCCGCTTGCCCAGCAGCCCCTCCAGCCGCTCCCGCAGCTCCCCCGCCGCCCGGTTGGTGAAGGTCACGGCGGTGAGCTCCGAGGGCTTGGCCCCCCGCTCCTCCACCAGCCAGACCACCCGCTCCACCAGGGTGTGGGTCTTGCCCGTACCGGGTCCGGCGAGCACCGCCACCGTGGCCTCCTCCGCCGAGGCGGCGGTGCGCTGGGCCCCGTTCAGCCCCCCGGTGGGGGCCGCCCCCTCCTCCCCGCTCCGTGCGGGCTTCGCCACCCTGCCCCGGGCCGTCTTGGCCGCCTTGGGAGCCTCCGCGCCAAAGAGGCTCACCTGCCCCTTGAGGTCCTCCCGCTCGGCGGGGCTGAGCAGCTCGATCACACCGTAGGCCCCGTCGTACCCCGGGCGGCGCACCACCTGGCCAGCCCGCAGCCGGCGGATGCCCTCCGCCACGCAGGGCCCGGCCGCGGCCCGGATGTCCTCCAGCGGCACCTCCCGGAGAATGGAGAACTCCGGCCCCAGGGCCGCCAGCATGGCCTCGTACTTGGCTCCCACCTTCTTGCCTGCGGCAGAGCCCCCCTCCGAGGCGGCGATCACCTCCGGCAAAGGCGCCAGGCTCTCAAAGGGCCTGGCATCCGGGCGGATATAGCCCTCCGGCCGGTCCGCCAACTGCTCCACCCGGTGGAGCACGCCGGTGGTCAGCCGCTTGCCGCACACCGGACACACCCCTCCGGCGGCCTCCGCCTCCACCGGGGAGAGGCACACCCCACAGTTCCGGTGGCCGTCAAAGTGGTACTTGCCCTCCTCGGGGAAAAACTCAATGGTACCGTGAAAGCCCTCCCCGGTCTGGATGGCCCGGGCCAGCTCCCGGTAGGACAGGCCCGTGTCCAGCAGGTTGGCCTCTCGCCCCAGTTTGGACGGCGAGTGGGCATCGGAGTTGGACACCAGGGTATACCCGTCCAGGGCGGAACAGCGGCAGATCATTGTGGGATCAGAGGAGAGCCCGGTCTCCAGGGCGTGGATATGGCCGGTGAGATCGCCGAAGCACTCCCCGATGGTGTCAAAGCCGGAGAAGGCCCCAAACAGGGAGAAGTGGGGCGTCCAGATGTGAGCGGGGATGAACACCGCATCAGGGCAGGACTCCAGGGTGATCTCCAGCAGATCCCGGCAGTCCAGGCCCAGGATGGGCCTCCCGTCGGAGTGGAGGTTGCCAATGGCCTCCAGGCGGCGGGAGAGGGTCTCCGCCGCCTCCAGATGGGGCAGGAGAATCAGGGAGTGAACCTTGCGCACCTTGCCGTTTTTCTTGTAGATGGAGCTGATCTCCCCGGTGATTACGAACCGGGGCGCGTCCGGCCCGGCTCCCTTCAGGGTATAGAGTCCCTCCTCCGCCTCGGCCAGCTTGTCCCGCAGCTCGGCCCGCCAGGCGGGGTGGGTGAAGTCGCCGGTGCCTACCAGGCCGATGCCCTTCCTTCTGGCCCAGGCATCCAGCGGCTCCGGCTCCAGCTCCTTGCTGGTGGCCCGGGAGTATTTGGAGTGGATATGCAGATCGGCGATATACATGCCGCTTCCTCCCCTTCGCGTTTTTTCCCCATTTTACCCCCTTTTCCCCATGGACGCAAGCGGAAGGATATGCTACACTGGAGTGGACAGGAGGGATTGCTGTGACACTGCTGAAGCAGTTTTTGGAGCTGGGACTGGACTGCTCCCCCATCGGCCTTGGGCCGGGCCCCAGCCAGGGCGGCTATTTTTGTACGCCAAAGGGCATGACCGTGCTGGGCTGGGAAGGCGTTGACGGCATCCACTACGGCCGCATCCGCGGCTATGGGGATATGGTGTTTGCCGTCAACCCCATGCCTGCCGGAGAGCAGCATGTCCGCCCCCTGGCAGGCCGCTTCCGGGACTTTCTGCGCCTGCTTCTGGCCTGCGGCTCCACTACCACTTTGGAGCAGGCAGGAGACTGGACGCGGGAGCAGTTCGACACCTATCTCCGCGCCCCGGAAAACGCCGTCACGCCGGATGCACAGGCGGTGCTGGAGCGCATCGCCGCCGCCTTCCGTCTCACCCCCATGGAAGACCCCTTTTCCTACATCAAGGGCGTACAGGCATCCTTTGACGGCGGCAAGCTGCACTATACCGACGAATATTACGACACGCTGGGCCTGGCCCGCCCGGACAGGCGCGAACCCGCTTCCCAGGGCTTTGAGTTTGAGGCCGTTGTGTTTGCATTGGAAAAGGAGTGACCTCTATGGACACCATGAACGCTCTGGTCTGGAAGGGGGACGGCGCGCTCTCCCTGGAGCGGCGGCCCGTCCCCACCCTGCAAGGCCCCCGCGACGCCATCGTGCGGGTGACCCGCTCCACCATCTGCACCAGCGATCTCCACATCCGCAACGGCGCGGTACCCCGTGCCCGGCCCGGCGTGGTGCTGGGCCATGAGTTCGTCGGGGTGGTGGAGGCCGTGGGAAACGGGATTTCCAATCTCCGCCCCGGCGACCGGGTGGCCGCCTGCTGCGAGAGCTTCTGCGGCGACTGCTGGTTCTGCCGCCGGGGCTATGTCAACAACTGTGTCCACGGTGGCTGGGAGCTGGGCTGCCGCATCGACGGCTGTCAGGCCGAGTATGTCCGGGTACCCTTCGCCGACACCGGCCTCACCCCCATCCCGGACGCCCTCAGCGACGAGGACGCCCTCTTTGTGGGGGACATCCTGGCCAGCGGCTACTGGGGGGCAGAGCTGTGTGCCTTCCAGCCGGGAGACACTGCGGTGGTGCTGGGCCTGGGGCCGGTGGGGCTGTGCGCGGCGGAGTGCGCCGCCCTGCTGGGCGCGGCCCGCGTCGTCGGCGTGGAGCCGGACCCCTGGCGGCGGCGGCTGGCACTGGAGCAGGGTCTGGTGGCGCTGGCCCTCGACCCCGCCGATCCCGAGCTGGAGTCCGCCGTGGCCGCCGCAACGGAGGGCCGGGGGGCCGACGGGGTGATCGAGTGCGCCGGCGGGCGGGACACCTTCCAGGCCGCCTGGCGGCTGGCCCGCCCCAACGGCACCGTGGCGCTGGTCGCCATGTATGAGGAAAACCAGACGCTCCCCCTGCCCGCCATGTATGGGAAGAATCTGGTCTTCAAGACCGGCGGCGTAGACGCCAGCCGCGGCCCGGAACTGGTGAGCCTGCTGGCCCAGGGGAAACTGCGGACGGATTTCCTCATCACCCACCGGGGGCCGCTGTCGGAGATCCTGGAGGGCTACCGGGTGTTTGGGGCCCACGAGGAGCACTGCCTCAAGTGGGTGGTCACGCCGGGATAATGCGCGCCGCGCGCAACAAAGGGGCGGGCCGGAACATTCCGGCCCGCCCCTTTCTGTTCTTAGAACTGCTCCACCGTGATGTCCCCCGGGGGGACGTTTGCCCATTCAAAGCAGCCCGCCAGCTCCGCCGGAGTCACCGGCTCCGGCCGGTCGATCTGCCCCGCCCAGAAGGCCAGGCGGCCGGTCAGCTCCGCCGGGGTGAACCGCTCCCGCAGGGCGCCCATGTCCAGGTCGTGTTCCCGCTTGGACAGCCGCCGCCCGTCGGGGGCCAGCAGCAGGGGTACGTGGCAAAATTCCGGCGGCGTCAGGCCCAGCAGTCCATAGAGATAGAGCTGCCGGGGGGTGGAGTCCAGCAGATCCCGCCCCCGCACTACCTGGGTGATCCCCATGTCCCCGTCGTCACACACCACCGCCAGCTGGTAGGCGTACACCCCGTCGGAGCGGCGGAGAATGAAGTCCCCGCAGTCGCGGAGCAGGTTTTCCCGGTACGTCCCTTGCAAGCCATCTGTAAAGGAAATCTCCTGGTCAGGCACGATCAAACGCCAGGCGGGACAGCGGGTCTGGCCCAGTTGGGCGCGCTTCTCTGCTGTCAAGTGTCTGCACTTGCCAGAGTAGACCGCCTGTCCGTCGGAGCGGTGGGGGGCGCTGGCCGCCAGGCGCTCCGCCCGGGTGCAGTAGCAGGGGTAGACCAGTCCGCGCTCCTCCAGCGCCCGGAAGGCGGCGGCGTACCGCGCCGTCCGCTCGCTCTGGAGGTAGGGGCCGTGGGCCCCGCCCTTCTGATAGCCCTCATCCCAGTCCAGCCCCAGCCAGCGGAGATCGTCGGCCAACTGCTCGGCGTACGCCGCCCGGCAGCGGTCGGGGTCCAGATCCTCCATCCGCAGCACCATGACGCCCCCGGCCCGCCGCACCGACAGCCACGCCAGCAGGGCGGAGAACACATTGCCCAGGTGCATCCGGCCGCTGGGGCTGGGGGCAAAGCGCCCCCGTACGACTCCCCCCACGCCTTACACCTTGCCCAGCTCTTGGTTGCGGCGGAAGGCGGCCTCCACCGCCTGGATGGCGGCGGAGCGGAAGCCCCGCTCCTCCAGGGCGGCCACCCCGGCGATGGTGGAGCCGCCGGGGGAGCACACCTCGTCCTTGAGCTGTCCGGGGTGCTTGCCGCTCTCCAGCACCATGGCCGCCGCGCCCAGCACCATCTGGGCGGCGTAGGTCACCGCCTGCCCCCGGGGCAGGCCCACCTTTACGCCGCCGTCGGCCAGGGCCTCGATGAAGGGGTAGACGAAGGCGGGGCCGCAGCCCGCCACCGCCGAAAAGGCGTCCATCTGCCCCTCGGCGATGCGCTCCACCCGCCCGGCGGGGGCCAGAAGGTCCTCCACTCCGGCCAGATACTCCTCCGCCGTGCCCGCCTCGGCGCACAGGGCCAGCATCCCCTTTCCGATGGCGGCGGGGGTGTTGGGCATGACCCGCAGGAGGGCAGGCCGCCCCTGCGCCCCCGCCAGCCACCCCCGCAGGGTTCCACAGGTCAGGCCGGCGGCGATGGACACCACCGCCTGCCCCTCCCCCAGGGCGGGAGCCAGCTCGGAGAGCACCCCCTCCATCATCTGGGGCTTGACGCACAAAACGATGTACTCCGCCTGGGCGGCGGCCGCCCGGTTGTCCTGGGCTACGGCGCACCCCAGCTCCGCCGCCAGGGCCTCCGCTTTGGCCCGGGTGCGGTTGGCGATGACCACCTGCTCCGCCCCCACGGCCCGGCACGCCGCCTGAATCAGGGGCGCGCCCATGTTTCCCGTTCCGATAAATGCCGCTTTTTTCATCCTGCTCCGCCTTTCCGCATAGTCCGAAATCAATGCTTCCTTTTCCGCCCGCCGGTACTTTTTGATGGCCGCCTCCCGCCGGAGGGCCGCCCCCCGGTCGGGACACGCCTCCCGGTAGACCACCGCCAGCGGCCCCCGGCCCCGGGTATACTTGGCTCCCCTCCCCCGGCGGTGGGCCGCCAGACGCCGCTCCACATCGGCGGCGGTGCCGGTGTAGAGGGTTCCGTCCCCGCAGCGGAGGATATAGACCCACCAGCTCATGGCCTCACCACTCCGGCCGCAGCTCGGGCAACAGCTCCAGCTCCCGGAAGACCGCCGCCACGGCGCTCTCGTACTCGCCGGTGTCCCGTGCCTTCCGGATGGCCTTGGCGTGCCGCTGGCTGTCCCCGAACAGGTGGATGAGGTAGAACCAGACCTCCTTCATCCGCAGCATGGCGTTGCGGCGGCTGCCGAAGGCCCCGGCGTAGCCCTCATATACCTGGTCGTGAAAGGCCCGCAGCTCCTCCCGGCCCGCCGCCGGGCCGCCCTCGGCCTTCCGGGCCAGGGCGGGGTCGCCCGCCAGTCCCCGGCCCAGCATAATCCGCTCCGCCGCCGGGAACTCCGCCTGAAAGGCCTCCAGCGCCGGGACGGTATAGAGATCCCCATTGTAGCACACCGGGAAGGGGCTGTCCGCCAGCGCCCGGGCAAAATAGGCCCGGCGGGGGGTGTTTTTATACATGTCCTTCTGCACCCGGGGGTGGACAATCAGCTCCGCCAGGGGATAGCGCTGGAACAGCGCCAGCAGGGGGCCGAACTCCTCCGGCTCCCGCAGACCCAGCCGGGTCTTGATGGAGACGGCGCAGGGGGCGGCGTCAAAGACCGTGTCCAGGAACCGCTCCAGTTCCTCTGGCAGCCCCAGAAAGCCGGAGCCCTTGCCCTTGGCCACCACCGTGCCGGAGGGGCAGCCCAGATTCAGGTTGATCTCCGGGTAACCCATGGCCGCCAGCTCCCCCGCCGCCCACAGGAAGTCCTCCGCCCTCCGCACCAGCAGCTGGGGCACGGCGGTCAGCCCCCCATTGTGCTCGGGCAGAATCTCCCGCAGCTCCCGTTTGGTGAAGCGGTGATCCTGGGTGGGGGTGATGAAGGGGATAAAATAGCGGTCCACGCCGCCGAACCAGCGGCAATGGGCCTGCCGGTACAGGGCTCCGGTGAGTCCCTCCATAGGGGCGAATGCAATCTTCACGGCTCTTGTCCACTCCTCACGCGCAGGGCGGCAGGAGGCGGAGCGGCCTGCCGCCCCGCCTCCCAGTGCTGCTTATCTGGAAAAATTGTAGCCTATTTTGCCCTATTCTGTCAAGGGTGCGGCGTTTTGCCCCCCATCTCCCCCAAGTGCAAAAATTTGGGTTGACAACGGGAGGCAGGCGTGTTATTGTTTGTTATGCGGTTAGTAATTGCTAACCGTCATTCTCGGGCTTTAAATTAGCTATAACTAACCTAGAGAGGAGCCACACATATGACCTTTGAAGAGGCGCTGATCGAGCACTGCTCCCCCACTCTGGCCGGGGTAAAGCCCGCCAGCCTGTTCCGCTTCTGCCCGAGGGACAGCGCCCTTTTCGTGCGCCGGTTCCTTGCGCTCCGGCAGCAGTTCGCCGCCCGTGGACTGCGGCTGGTCATCCTCAAGGGCTGCCGCCGCACGGGCTCCTACCTGCTCTACCTGTACCGGGAGCGGGATTTGGCGGAGGTGCTGGGCCGCAGAGAACACCGGGATTTTCTGCGCGCTATGGGCTACACCCCGTGGGAGGCGCCCGGCGACTGCCTGCGGCAGCTGGCCGCCCGCCTCTGTCTGGAGGAGGAATTCCCCCACGAGATCGGCGTCTTTCTGGGCTATCCTCTGGATGATGTCAAGGGATTCATCCGCCATAAGGGCAGGGACTACACCTTCTGCGGCTGCTGGAAGTGCTATGGCGATCCCCAGGCGGCCCGCCGGCGCTTCGAGCGCTACCGCCGCTGTACCGCGGTCCTTCGCCGCCGGTATGCGGAGGGAACCCCGATCACCCAGCTCATCGTGGCTGCTTGATACAATACGTACTTTCATTCAGAACGGTATTCAGAAAGGATGGTTCAATCATGGGTAAGATCGCAATCGTTTACTGGAGCGGCACCGGCAACACCGAGGCCATGGCCAATTTTGTGGCGGAGGGCGCGGGCGGCCAGGCCGACCTGTTCACCCCCGGCGAGTTCAGCGCCGATTTGATTTCCAGCTACAGCGCGCTGGCCTTCGGCTGCCCGTCCATGGGCGCCGAACAGTTGGAGGAGGCCGAATTTGAGCCCATGTTCGAGGCGGTAAAGCCCCGCCTGAACGGCAAAACCATCGGCCTGTTCGGCTCTTACGGCTGGGGAGACGGCGAGTGGATGCGCACCTGGGCCGAGGACTGCGAGAGCGCCGGCTGCAACTTGGTCTCCGAGCCCGTGATCTGCAACGAGGCCCCGGACGACGCCGCTGCCGAGAGCTGCCGTGCGCTGGGCGGCGCGCTGGCCGCAGTATAAGTACATACAAAACGGCCGGTGACGCGTGTCACCGGCCGTTTTATTGTCTGATGTTCCTACCCTTCCATTTCGGGCAGCTTTCCCCCCAAGGCGTGCTCCTTCATCTTCTGAAAGGTCTCCTCGCTCAGGTCGTGCTCCACCTTGCAGGCGTCCGCCGCAGCCACCTCCGGGGCGACGCCCAGCCGGATGAAAAACTGGGTCAGCAGCTTGTGCCGCTCATAAATGCGCCGCGCGATCTCCTCCCCCGAGGGCAGCAGGGAGATAAAGCCGTCCTTGTCCATCTCGATATACCCGCTCTCGCGGAGTTTTTTCATGGCAACACTGACACTCGGCTTGGAAAAGTGCAGTTCATTGGCAATGTCGATGGAGCGGACCAGCCCATGGCGCTCATGCAGGCTGAGAATGGCCTCCAGATAGTTTTCTGCGGACTCATAAATGTTCATAAGTCTTTCCTTTCTGCAGCAGTTCCTTTGCTACAGATTAACACAATCCATGTGTTTTTACAAGGAGTTTCACAAAAAGGGCATCGGTCAGCTCAACTCAAACATGCCACGGTAGAGCTGATAGTATTCGCCCTTCTGCGCCAGCAGGGCCTCGTGGCTGCCCCGCTCTACGATCTGGCCGTGCTCCAGCACCATGATCGCGTCGGCGTTGCGCACCGTGGACAGGCGGTGGGCAATGACAAAGACGGTACGCCCCTCCATGAGCTGGTCCATCCCCTTCTCGATAAGGGCCTCGGTACGGGTGTCGATGGAGGAGGTGGCCTCGTCGAGAATCAGGACCGGGGGATCGGCCACGGCGGCCCGGGCGATGGCCAGAAGCTGCCGCTGGCCCTGGGACAGATTGGCGCCGTCGGAGGTCACCATGGTCTCATAGCCCTGGGGCAATCGGCGGATGAAGGAGTCCGCGTTGGCGATGCGGGCGGCCCGCTCGATCTCCTTCTGAGTGGCATCCAGCTTGCCGAAGCGGATGTTGTCGGCAATGGTGCCCGTAAACAGGTGGGTATCCTGAAGGACGATGCCCAGGGAGCGGCGGAGGCTGTCCTTTTTGATGTCCCGCACGTCTATGCCGTCGTAGGTGACGCCGCCCCCCTGCACCTCGTAAAAGCGGTTGATGAGGTTGGTGATGGTGGTCTTGCCCGCGCCGGTGGAGCCCACGAAGGCGATCTTTTGGCCCGGCTCGGCGTAGAGGCTGATCCCCTTCAGGATGGGCTGCCCCGCCTCATAGCCGAAGTCCACCTTCTGAAAGCGCACATCCCCCCGCAGGGGCGCCAGGCTGCCGTCCGGCCTGCGCCACGCCCAGCGGCCGGTTTTTTCGGCGCAGGCGGTCATGGTTCCGCCCTCCTCCTTCACGTTGACCAGCTCCACCTGCCCCTCGTCGGTCTCAGGCGGCTGCTCCAGCACCTCAAAGACCCGCTCCGCTCCGGCCAGCGCGGCCAGCAGGAAGTTGCTCTGCTGGGTCATCTGGTTGATGGGCATGGCCGCCTGCCGGACAAAGACCAGATAGCTGGCCAGGCTGCCCACGTCGGTCATGCCCTTCAGCGCCATGATGCCGCCCAGCACCGCCACAAGGGCGTAATTGACGTAGGAGATGCTGACCACCGCCGGAATCATGGTGGCCGCATAGCTCTGCGCGCCGGTGCCCGCTTTCCGCAGGGCCTCGTTCTTCTCCCGGAACGCCCGCAGGCTTTCCTCCTCGTGGTTGAACACCTTGACCACCTTCTGCCCGGCCATCATCTCCTCGATATAGCCGTCCAGCTCCCCCAGGCAGTCCTGCTGCTTCTTGTAATAGGCCTTGCTCCGCCTCCCACTGAAGCGGACGTAGAGGAACATGAGGACATAAAACACCGCCACGACGAGGGTAAGCTGCCAATTGAGCAGAAACAGCATGGTGAAGGTGCCCACCACCTGGATCGTACTCTGGATGAGCATGGCAAAGCTGTTGTTGAGCGCCTCAGAGATCGTGTCCACGTCGTTGGTGAAGTAGCTCATCACATCGCCGTGGCGCTGGGTGTCAAAAAAGCGGAGGGGCAGGGTTTGGATGTGGGCGAACAGATCCCGCCGGATGTCGTAGAGCACCTTCTGGGCCGCCTTCACCATGATTTGGGTATAGCCCAACGCAGAGAGCACCCCTGCGCCGTAGATGGCGGCAGTGACCGCCACGCCCAGCACCAGGGTGTTGAGGCTGCCGGCCGCCAGACTGTTGACCACCGGCCGGATCATATAGGTGCCAAGAAGGTTAGCCAGGGCGCTGAGGGCCACCAGCACCGCCACGGCCAGGAACAGCAGCTTGTGCCGTCCCAGGTAGGACAGCAGGGTGCGCAGCGTGTGGCCCAGGTCCTTGGGTTTTTTAGCACTCAGTTGCCGGGACGCCATGGTCCTCCCCCCCTTTCATCTGAGATGCGTAGATCTCCTGGTAGATGGGATCGCCCGCCAGCAGGCTCTCGTGGGTGCCCACCGCATGCACCCGGCCGTCCTCCAGGATGACGATCTGGTCGGTGTGCATCACGGAGGTGATGCGCTGGGCGATGATGAGCTTGGTCACATCCCTCAGCTCTGCCAGAGCGGTGCGGATCTTCCCCTCAGTGGCGGTGTCCACGGCGCTGGTGGAGTCGTCGAAGATCAGGATTTTCGGCCGCTTGAGCAGGGTACGGGCGATGCACAGCCGCTGCTTCTGCCCGCCGGAGACGTTCACGCCCCCCTGGCCCAGGTCGGTGTCCAGGCCCTTTGGCATCCGCTCCAGAAATTCGGCGGCGCAGGCCGCCCGGCAGGCCGCCCACAGCTCCTCGTCGCTCGCGTCCGGTTTCCCCCACCTCAGATTCTCCCGCACGGTGCCGGAGAAGAGAACGTTCTTCTGGAGCACGATGCCCACCGCGTCCCGCAGAGCCCGGAGATCGTACTCCCGCACATCCCGGCCGCCCACCCGGACCGTCCCCTCGGTGGCGTCGTACAGCCTGGGAATGAGCTGCACCAGGGTAGTCTTGGCCGAGCCAGTACCGCCCAGGATGCCCACCGTCTGCCCTGCCGGGATATGGAGCTCCACGCCGGAGAGGGCGTACTCCCGGGCGCCGCTGTGGTATTTGAAGGAGACCCCTTCAAACTCCACGCTGCCGTCGGGCACCTCCTCCACCGCATCCTCCGGCGAATCCAGCACAATATTCTCGTCCAGCACCTCGCTGATGCGGCGGGCGCTGGCCAGGGAACGGGTGAGCAGCAGGAACACGTTGGAAATGAGCATCATGGAGTTCATCACCTGGAGCACATAGCTGAGAAAGCCAGTGAGCTGCCCCACCTGGAGGCCGCTATTGAGCACCATGTTTCCGCCGAGCCACATGATGAGCACAACGGCGGTATACATGACCAGTTGGAACACCGGCAGGTTGAGCACGGCGAGGCGGAAGGTCCGCTGGCTGGTCTCCATGAGCTCAGAGTTGACCCCCTGAAACTTCTCCTCCTCGTACTCCCCGCGGACAAACGCCTTGACCGCCCGGATGGCGGTGAGGCCCTCCTGCACCACGTTGTTCAGCCGGTCCACCGCCTTCTGGAGCCGACCGTACATGGGGGCCACCCGGCGCACTATGACAAAGAGGACGCCCCCCAGAACCGGCGCACACACCAGAAACACCAGGGCCAGCCTGGGATTCATCCAGAAGGAGAGGCCCACGCCCATGACCAGCATGACGGGACTGCGCACCAGTGGGCGGTAACCGCCATTGACCGTGTTCTGGAGCACGGTCACATCGGTGGTCATGCGGGTTACCAGTGAGGAGGTCTCAAATTTGTCCAGGTTGGAAAAGGCATATTTCTGCACCCGCTCAAACTGGGCCTCACGAATGTTGGCGCCCCAGCCATAGGCGGCCCGGGCGGTAAAGCGGGCGTACAGCAGCCCCGTGGCCAGGGCCAGCAGGGCGCAGACGCCCATCTGAATTCCCCTCTGGAGGATCACCGCCACATCCCGGTTGGCCACTCCCACGTCGATGATGTCCGCCATGAGGACGGGGATCACCATTTCAAATGCAGTCTCTAGGATGATCATCACCGCCGCGATCAGCAGATCCCGCCGGTACGGCCCCAGATAGCCCAGCAGCCGCCTCAACTCCCTCATTCCGTTCCCTCCTCCCGCTCTGCCCGAAGATTCCGGTAGGCCCGGGACAGGTAATCGGCAAACTGCCGCCGTTCTTCCGGGTTGAAGCCGCTCAGCATGGCCTCCTCCATGACCCGGCAGCGCCTCTGCCAGTCCAGGTTGATCTGCCTGCCCGCCTCGGTCAGCTCCACCACGTCTCTCCGGCGGCTCTGCCCATCCGCCCTCCGGGTCACAAAGCCGCTCTTTTGCAGGCAGTCCAGCATCCGGCACACCGCAGCGGGGTCAATCTCAAAGTAGTCCGCCAGTTCCCGCTGACGGCAGGGCCCCCGGTTCATCAGGTAGTTCAGCAGCTTGGGCTGCCCAGGCCCCAGCCCCAGCTCGCCCAGGCTGGGCCTCAGGAAGTTGCGCTGGGCGTGAAACGCCCGGTACAGCAGCATATGGAAGGTTCGCTCCACGTTCCGCCGCCCCCTTTCTTGATATATCAATAATTGATATATCAATTATATAAAGTTCTCTCCGATTGTCAAGGCTGCATTTGTTCCCTGCAAATTTTCCCTGGGTAGCCGCACCTCCACTGGTACATGCTATGCGGGAGGTGATTTCATGCGTCCGGTCTATACGGATCTCTACGCGCTCTTCCGCCGCGATCCCGGCGCGGAGGAATATTTCAATCAGCTCCCCGCCTATGTGCAGGACCAGCTCAGCGCCCGCTGCCGGGCCGTAGACTCTCTGGAGCGCCTGCACGCCTATGCCGATCAGTTCCAGGCCAAGGGTTCTCCGGAGCTGGTGGAGGAGATCGGCGGAAAGGCCTTTCTTCCTCCGCCGTTCCGCCCGTGAGCGGTATATGGCGGGGTGATCTCCCCGCCAAAACAAGCAAAATGCCTGCTGCTTTCGCAACAGGCATTTCAAAAGGCTTATTTCCGGTTGGCCAGCTCCTTCCAAACGGCCTGGGCGACCACTTCCTGCCCCTCAGGGGAACGGAGCACCTCCAGCACCATGGTGCGGAACTGCTCCCTGGCCTGTCGGCCCCCGAACAGGGCGTCCAGCATGGTGGCCCCCTGGGCGGGCGCCTCCGCTTTCATCTTCTTTGGGGCCGGGGCGGGCCGGTAGACCGGCTCCTCGTCTGCCCCGGAGTACCCCTCACTCATCCAGTCCTCCTGCCGGGTACGGTCGTTGCTCTCCCCCCGGAGGTAAAACAGGGACACGCCGAAATAGGAGGCCAGCTTTTCCTGCTGCTCCTTCGTGGGGGTCTGGCGGCCCGTTTCAAACTTCTCAAAGGCGTTCTTGGGAAATCCCAGCGCCAGAGAAGCGGGCACCCGGGCCAGGCCGGCCTCGGTGCGCAGCGCCTCGATTCTCTGTGCCATTGTCACCATGGTTGACTCCTTCTTTCCTGTATTGGATTATTTACTTATTATACCGCCCCGGCGGGCGGGCCGCAAGCCTTGACATATGCTCCGCCCGGTGGTATCCTAGCTTCATACCAAGGAGGTGTGTGGATGTCCGTATAAGCGATTCGCCGTTTTGCGGCGCAGCCTGGAGAGGGGCGGAGGCCTCTCTGTTTGTGTTGCCCAAACCGGAGAACTGCGGTACGGACCGCCCCATGCGCCCCTGTCCTTATGGGGGATTTTTCGCTCGCGGGGAGGTGCCCGCGCCTTTGGCGCGCCGGTTCTCCGCGGGCGTTTTTTGTCACCTGGAAAGGAGTATCAGAACGGATGAACCGTGATTCTGTGCGCGGCGCCTGAGCGAAGGCTTCGGCGCCGTATCCCACCCGCTGGTAGCCTTTGCTCATTCCAAATGATTCCATCAAGTTTGGAGGAGCACCATGCGCTATCAAAACGCAGCCGAGCTGCTGCCCGCCGAGCTGCTGGAGGCCCTGCAGGGCTATCTGGACGGCGGTTATCTGTATATCCCCCGGCGGGCGGAGCACCGCCGGGCGTGGGGAGAGCGCACCCGGCGGAAGGAGGAGACCCTGGCCCGCAACCGGGCCATTTTCCGGGACTACACCGCCGGTCTGGGCGTGGACGAGCTGTCCGCCCGCTATTTTCTCGCCTCAAAGAGCATCCAGCGGATTCTCACCCTGGGCCGCCGGGGCCTGCTGGAGCCATAATCCTGCGCCGGAGCGAAGCACGCTCCGGCGCAGCTTTTTTGCGGTACTGTCTTTGCGGTTGCCTCCGCGCGGCCCGCTCTGCTACAATGGGCGCGAAAGCGAGGCAAGATACCCATGAACCAATCCAACCTTCTCACCGTCCGCGTGGCGGGCGTCATGAACCGGCAGGCCGTCGTGCTCCACGCGGGCCGCACCCTCCCCTGCCTGCTGTCCGGCCGGCTGCTCCGGCAGAGAGATAGCCTAGCCGTGGGCGACCGGGCCGAGGCGGAGGTCCTGGGCGGCGGCCAGTACCGTCTGACGCGCGTCCTCCCCCGGACCAGCGCCCTGCGCCGCCCCAGCCGCCGCGGTTCCGGGGACGCCCTTCTGGCCGCCAACGCGGATTTTGTGCTGGCCGTGTGCGCGGCCCCCGCCCTGCTTCGCACCTTCGCCCTCCCGGAGTGGGCGCTGGAGGCCGCCCAGGCGGCGGGCCTGCCCGCCGGGCTCTTTGTCAGCCACTGGGACCGGCTGGCCCCGGAGGAGGGAGAGGCCCTGGCCCGCCGGCTGGAGCCGCTCCGGGCGGAGCTGGACGGCCTGGCCTGGGGCTCCGCCCTGGAACCTCCCGCCGGGCTTCTCCCCGCCCTGCGCGGAAAATCCGTGGCCGTGCTGGGCGGCCCGGGGTGCGGCAAGACCGCCCTGATCCAGCGTCTGGCCGGGGTGCAGGCCCCCTCCCGCCCCACCACCGCCGCCTCTCTCTCCCAGGGGCCGGACGGCACCCTCTGGCTGGACACCCCCGGCTTCCGGGGCGCGTCCCCCGCCGCCAAGCCCGCCCCGGACTACCGCCGCCAGCCCTGCGGAGAGTCCTTCTCCTGCAAGGCCTGCGGCGCGCTGGTCACCCCAGAGGGGGCCGCCAGCCGGCACCGCAACCACTGCCCCCACTGTCTGTCCAGCCTCCACGTGGACGAGGAGCCCGGCGACCGGGCCTGTACCTGCCGGGGGATTATGGAGCCGGTGGGCGTGTGGGTGCGCAAGGGGGGTGAGTGGGCGCTCATCCACCGCTGCCGCGCCTGTGGAGCCCTCCGCTCCAACCGGATCGCGGCGGACGACAACCCGGCCCTCCTCCTCTCCATCGCCCTGCGCCCCCTGGCCCAGCCCCCCTTTCCCCTGTCCTCCCTGTCCGGGGTGGATCTTTCCCGGGAAATGCGGCATAATGAGGGAAACGACAGACAGGAGGCAGACGCATGACACAGGACTGGACACTGGAGGAGGCCCTCGCCTATTACCGCCGCCAGGGGGCGCCGGGGGAGCAGGGGGCGCTGGTGGCCCTGCTGCGGGAGGTGCAGGAGGAGCGCGGCGGCGCACTGCCCGCCGCCGATCTGGCGGAGATCGCCGCCGCCCTCTCCCTCAGAGATACCTTTCTGTCCGCCATCATCCGGCGTTACCCCGGCCTGCGCACCGAGGAGGCCCCCCACCGCCTGGAGCTGTGCGGCGGCCCCCGCTGCTCCGGCCGGGGCGCGGCCCGTCTGGCCGCCTTTGTGGAGGAGACCTACGGCGTGCGCCCGGGCGGCGTCAGCGCCAGCGGCCGCTTCACCTACCGCATCACCGGCTGTATGAAAAACTGCCCCAACGGCCCCAGCCTCCGGTGGGACGGCGCGCTCCACTCCCGCGCTGACGAGGCCCTCATCCGCGCCCTGGTGGACGAGGGCGGCGGGCGGCCCTCCCCTTGACAGTTTCCCTCCGCTGTGCTACGATCGGTTAGTATCTGCTAACAAAATATTCCGGCACAGTGGAGCGGAAAGGGAGCGGTTTTATGACAAAGTATACTCTTGTGGTGGACGGGATGATGTGCGGCATGTGTGAATCCCATGTAAATGACGCCGTCCGCAAGGCCTTCCCCGTCAAGAAGGTCACCTCCTCCCACAGCAGGAAACAGACCGTCGTGGTGGCGGAGGAGCCTATCGACGAGGCAAGGCTGCGCCAGGTTATCGACGCGACCGGCTACACGGTGCAGTCGGTGAGCTGCGAGCCCTATGAGAAAAAGGGCCTGTTCTCCTGGGGAAAATGAGCGAAACAGAGGGGCGGAGCGCCGGCCGGCGCTCCGCCCCTCTGTTTCGCAGCCGCTTCACGCGCCCGGAAGCCCGCACTCCAGCAGGCGGCACGTCCCCTCCGCCGTACACTGGTAGGAGGCCACGCCGTGGGGGACAAAGAGCTCCTCGCCCCTGCGGGCCCGCAGGGAACCGCCCTCCCACTGGAACTCCGCCTCCCCCTCCAGCACCAGGAGCACCTGGAACCCGTGGTTGACACAGAGGGCGCTCCCATGGGCCTCCCGGCGCAGCTCCACCTCATCCATATAGAAGCGGGGGGTCTGCTCCGGCGTGATCAGCCGCTTCCGCCAGGGCTCCTCCGTCCCGGGGGCGGGGCGGAACCGGTGCCGGGCCAGCAGCTCCTCCCGGGGCAGGCAGTCAAAATGGAAGCAGTCCAGCAGGCCGTCCATGCCGGCGGGTCCATACATGCTCTCCACCGGCAGGCGGGAGCCATCCGGGCGGATGTACTCCGCCCGCAGGGTGATGTCCACCGGCTCCTGCAGCTCGGCCACCAGGGAATCGCTCCCCATGGCGTGGGCCGTGCCCGCCGGGATGAAGTACACCTCCCCCGGACGGATGGGGATCTGGTGCAGGCAGTCCAGCAGGGCCGCCGTGTCCTGCCGCTCAATCAGCCCCCGGAAATACGCCGGCGTGACGCCGGGCCGGAACCCCAGCCAGATGCACGCCCCCGGACGGGTGTCCAGCACGTACCACGCCTCATCCTTCCCGGAGGGCAGGCCGAAATACTTCCGCGCCCGCGCCCCGTCCGGATGGGTCTGGAGCAGCAGGCGGTCCCTGGAGTGGAGCAGTTTGAGCAGAAAGCCCAGGCTGACCCCCCAGTGCGCGGCGTGAGCCTCTCCCAGCCAGGCCGCAGGGTTTTCCGCCAGGCAGTCCCGCAGAAAAACGTCCGTCCCCGCCACCCGGGACAGCCCCGTGGCAGTGCCGGGCTGGAGGGCGGAGGTCACCAGGGAGGCGATCCACATCTGGGAACACACCCGCGCCCCCGGCCCCTCCCCCAGAAATTCGTTGATCATCTCGCCCCCGGGGATCAGGTAATCCACCTTGTTGGGGGCCAGTCTGAGCATTTGGTTCGGTGATAGGTCCATTCGTCCCAGCCTCTTTCCCATTGTGATACTGGGGCCAGTATATCACACCGCAGGGCCCTGTTCCAGCGTTTCTTTTTCCAGGGCCTCCCGGAGCATCTCCCGGAGCTCCGCCTGGCCCGGCACGCGGCCGCAGGACACCACCCGGCCTCCCACCACCAGGGCCGGGGTGGTCATCACCCCATAGGCGGCGATCTGCATGAAGTCCGTCACATGTTCAATGGCGGCGTCCACCCCAAGCTCCGCCAAAGCCGCACGGACGGCCGCTTCCAGGGCGCTGCACCTGGCGCACCCGGAGCCCAGCACCTTGACGCTGGCGGCGGTCTTGTCCGCTCCCACCCACACCGCCGTTTCAGGGGTACGGCCACAGCAGGGCGGGGGCGTACCCCTTTTCTTTTTTCCGAACAGTCCCATGTTTCGTTACCTCCTAAATGGAAATCAGATAGAATTGGAACACGTTGAACAGATAGCCGATGAGGATAATACCGCCTGTGCAGATGGCGATAAACAGCCCCAGCAGTCTGGGCTTCACCGCCTTGCGGAGCATGATCATCGAGGGCAGGCTCAGCGTGGTGACCGCCATCATGAAGGCCAGGACTGTACCGAGCTGCGCGCCCTTGGCGAGCAAGGCCTCCGCCACCGGGATCGTACCGAAAATGTCCGCATACATCGGGACGCCCACCAGCACGGCCAGGACAACGCCGAAGGGATTGCTGCCGCCCAGAACGGTCTCAATCCATGACTCGGGTATCCAGTTGTGGATCACCGCGCCGAGCCCCACGCCCACCAGGATGTAGGGAGCTACTTTCTTGAAGGTGGACACAGCCTGCTCCCTTGCGTACCGCACCCGCTCTCGCCTTGTCAGCTCGGGCGACTCAATGTCTATACTGCCGGCCGAAAAGACGAATTGCTCAACATGCTTCTCCATGTGCAGCCGCTCCAGAAGTGTACCGCCCGCCACGGCAAGCGCCAGCCCTACCACCACATAGAAAATGGCCACCTTAGTCCCAAAGATGCTCATCAGCAGCACCAGACTGCCCAAGTCCACCATCGGCGAGGAGATCAGAAAGGAAAAGGTGACGCCCAGGGGCAGCCCCGCGTTGGTAAAACCGATGAACAGCGGGATGGACGAGCAGGAGCAGAAGGGCGTCACCGTCCCCAGCAGGGCGGACACCAGATTGGCGCCCACGCCGTGGAGCCGGCCCAAAATGTGCTTGCTCCGCTCCGGTGGGAAATAGCTCTGTATATAGGAAATAGAAAAAATCAGAACACAGAGCAGTACTGTAATTTTCAAGCTGTCATACAGGAAAAACTGTACACTGCCGCCGAGCCGTCCATGGATATCCAGACCCAGCGCGGACAGGCCGCGTCCGAGCCACTCGTTCAGCCACTTCATGCCCAAAATCTGCTCCTGAAACAGGCTCCATAACTCCATATCGTTCCGCCTCCCTTTATGTATTATAGATCAAGTTTTTTTGATGCTTTACTGGAAAACACGCCATCTACTGTGACGGCGTGTTCCGCTCCCACTATTCAAGCGGTGTCCCCTGTTCTGTAACCGGCGTAGTCAGCTCCAGCAGCAGCTTCACCGCATACTCCCTGCCCGTCCTGCTCAGCTGGTAGTGGGTCCACTTGCCCTCCTGACGGCTCTCCACCAAGCCGGACTCGCACAGCACCTTCATGTGGTAGGATAGCCCGGACTGGGTCAGCTCCATGGGCTCCTGCAAGACACAGGCGCACTTTTCCCCGCCGCGCAGCTCCTCCAAAATGGCCAAGCGCTTGGGATCGCACAACGCCTTGAATACCCGAGCCGCCGCCCTATAATCTCTTTCCATAAAGCCCTCTTCATATCAAATATTTTTGATATTATTTTATATGGCTTTTCTTCAATCGTCAACCCTCAATTTTTAAGCAAAAGCCATCCCAGCAGGATAGCCATACTGCTCTGCCTCCGAAAACAAAGGCTGTATAAAAACTCTGTATGTCAAATCCCTTTCCAGCAGAACATCGGCAGAGCGGACAGAGAACTCTTCGTAACTATATAGAACAAGCGGCACACTGTGCCCGATACCGTATACCTTGTGTCCTGTCACAGTACAGCGGCGGGCCGGTTCGCCTACAACTTTGTAGTTGATATGATCACAAAAAGTATTTTCAGATAAGTTGACACCCTTTCCGCTCAATGGTATAATAACACCGTTATATAACACTGTTATAAGGCGGTGAAGTTTGAATGGAGGAGCGGTCCACTGCTACACTGGAAAAAATTCAGCAGGCGGCTTTGGCGGAATTTCTGGACAAGGGATTTCTGGGAGCCTCCCTGCGGCAGATTGTAAAGAACGCCGGGGTGACCACCGGGGCCTTTTACGGCTACTTTTCCAGCAAGGAGGCCCTGTTCAACGCCATCGTGGAGCCCCACGCCGCGGCCCTCATGGGCCGCTTTATGGAAGCACAGACTACCTTTGCCGAGTTGCCGGAAAAGGAGCAGCCGGAGCACATGGGCCTGGAGTCCGGTAGATGTGTGGACTGGATGGTGGACTATATCTGCGCCCACCGGGAGCCGGTGAAGCTGCTGCTCTGCTGTGCGGAGGGGACCAGCTATGAGCACTTCGTCCATAACATGGTGGAGGTAGAGGTGGAGTACACCCAACGCTACATGGAGGTGCTCCGCCGCCTGGGCCGGGACATCCCGGTGCTGGACAAATCCCTGTGCCATATCATCGCCAGCGGGATGTTCAATGGCATCTTTGAGATCGTGGTTCACGATATGCCCCGGGATCAGGCGATGCGGGATGTGGATCAGTTGCGGGCGTTTTACACCGCTGGTTGGTCAAAACTGATGGGGGAATAATCCCCTATCCTTTTGAAATATGGTTAGTTTATACTAACTTTAAGAGGAGGTTTTTTCATGAAGCAGAAGAGAAAGAGCGATGTGGCCGTCCTGCTGGACTACGCGGGCAGCCACAAAGGGCTGACCTTCCTGGGGCTGGCCCTGTCGGCGGTGTCCATGCTGCTGAGCATGGCGCCCTACATCTGCATCTGGCTGGCGGCCCGGGATCTGATCGCGGTGGCGCCGGACTGGACGGCGGCGCAGAGCGTCGCCCAATACGGTTGGCTGGCGTTCGCCTTTGCGGTGGCTGGCATCATCCTGTACTTCGCGGGATTGATGTGCACCCATCTGGCTGCCTTCCGCACGGCGGCCAACATCCGCAAGCAGGGCGTGGCCCATGTGATGAAGGCCCCGCTGGGCTTTTTCGACGCCAACGCCTCCGGCCTCATCCGCGGGCGGCTGGACGCGGCGGCGGCCGACACGGAGACCCTGCTGGCCCACAATCTGGCGGACATCGTGGGCACCATCACCTTGTTCATCGCCATGCTGGTGATGATGTTCGTCTTTGACTGGCGGATGGGGGCGGCCTGCCTGCTGGCGGCGGTGATCTCCATTGCGGCCATGTTCTCCATGATGGGCGGTAAAAACGCCCAAATCCTGGGGGAATATCAGGCGGCCCTGGACCGCATCACCAAGGCGGGCACCGAGTACGTCCGGGGTATCCCGGTGGTCAAGATCTTCCAGCAGACCGTTTACTCCTTCAAGGCGTTCCAGGAGGCGATTGAGGACTACAGCACCAAGGCCGAGCACTACCAGGCGGATATTTGCCGGACACCCCAATCCGTCAACCTGACCTTCACCGAGGGGGCCTTTGTGTTCCTGGTTCCGGCGGCCCTGTTCCTGGCGCCCGGGGCCCTGGCCGGCGGCGACTTCGCGGGGTTTGTCACGAACTTCGCCTTTTACGCGGTGTTCTCCGCCATCATCTCCACGGCCCTTGCCAAGATCATGTTCGCCGCATCGGGCATTATGCTGGCTGGCACCGCTCTGGGCCGCATTGATCAGGTCATGGGCGCTCCCGAGCTGAACGTGCCTGCGCACCCCCAAACACCTCAAAACAGCCGTGTGGAATTTGAGGATGTGAGCTTTACCTACGGCGGCGCGGAGACGCCCGCCCTCTCCCATGTCTCCTTCACGGCGGAGCCGGGACAGACCGTGGCCCTGGTGGGGCCCTCCGGCGGCGGCAAGACCACCGCCGCCAGCCTGATCCCCCGCTTCTGGGACGCCGCCTCCGGCGCGGTGAAGGTGGGCGGCGTGGATGTGCGGCAGATCGACCCCCATGTGCTCATGGATCAGATCGCCTTTGTGTTCCAGAACAGCCGCCTGTTCAAAGCCTCCATCTTGGAAAATGTCCGGGCCGCCCGCCCCGACGCCACCCGGGAGCAGGTGCGCGCGGCGCTGATGGCCGCCCAGTGCGGGGACATTCTGGAGAAGCTGCCCCAGGGCATGGACACCCTGATCGGCTCCGAGGGAACCTATCTCTCCGGCGGCGAGCAGCAGCGCATCGCCCTGGCCAGGGCCATCCTGAAGGACGCGCCCATCGTGGTCCTTGACGAGGCGACCGCCTTCGCGGACCCCGAGAACGAGGCGCTGATCCAAAAGGCATTCTCCGAACTGACCCGGGGCCGCACCGTTATCATGATCGCCCACCGCCTGTCCACCGTCGTGGGCGCGGACAAGATTCTGGTGCTAGACGAGGGCCGTATCGTGGAGCAGGGCTCCCATGAGGAGCTGACCGCCGCCGGTGGCCTCTATGCCCGGATGTGGGCGGACTACAACCAGGCGGTCCAGTGGAAGATCACCAGCGAAGGGGAGGCAAAATAAATGTTCTCTAAAAAGTTTCAGCGGAAATACGCCCTCACCGACCAGGGCGTGAGAAACACCAAAAAGGGCGCTTTCTGGACGGTCATTGTCAATCTGGTCGTCATGGGCGGCATGGGCATCCTGTACCTGTTGATGTACGGCCTGATGGGGACCCTGACGGACGGAGCGCCGCTGCCCGGCCCGGCGCTTTTTCTTGGGCTGGTAATCGCATTCGTCATCCTGTCCTTCGTGACCCACCTGCAGCAGTACCACGCCACTTACGGCCTGGTCTATAACGAGGTGAAGTCCACCCGCCTCAGCCTGGCGGAGCGGCTGCGCAAGCTGCCCTTGGGCTACTTCGGCAAGCGGGATCTGGCGGACCTGACCGAGACCCTCATGGGTGATGTGAACCGCATGGAGCACGTCTGGTCCCATGTGCTGGGGTACCTGTACGGGGCCTACATCTCCACGGCCATTATCGCGGTGGGCCTGCTGGTGGTGTATGACTGGCGGCTGGCCATCGCCTGCCTGTGGGGGGTGCCGGTGGCCTTCGGCCTGCTGTTCGGCACCCGGAAGATCTCCGCCCGGGCCTCGGAGCGGACGAAACAGGCCGCGGTCCGTGTCTCCGACGGCATCCAGGAGGCGTTGGAAAATGTCCGGGAGATCCGCGCCACCAACCAGGAGGCGCGCTATCTGGCCGGGCTCAACCAGAAGATCGACGACCATGAGAAGGTCACCATCCAGGGCGAGCTGGGCACCGGCATCTTTGTTAATGCGGCCAGCGTCATCATGCGCCTGGGGGTAGCCACCACCATCCTGGCGGGGGCCAGCCTGATCCTCTCCGGGCAGATCGACTTCATGCTGCTGTTTTTGTTCCTGCTGGTCATCACCCGTGTGTACGCCCCCTTCGACCAGAGCCTGGCCCTCATCGCAGAACTGTTCGTGTCCCAGGTGTCCGCCGACCGCATGAACGAGATTTATGATACGCCCACCGCAGAGGGGGCCGAGGTGTTCCAGCCCAAGGGCCACGACATTGTGTTCGACCATGTGGGCTTCGCCTACGACAAGAAGAAGGTACTGGACGGTGTGAGCTTTACCGCCCGGGAGGGTGAAGTGACCGCTCTGGTGGGGCCCTCCGGCTCCGGCAAGAGCACCTGCGCCCGGCTGGCCGCCCGGCTGTGGGATGTTATGGAGGGCACCATCAGGGTAGGAGGCGTGGACATCTCCACCGTGGACCCGGAGGCGCTGCTGACCGACTACTCCATGGTGTTCCAGGATGTGGTGCTCTTTGACGATACCGTGATGGAGAACATCCGCCTGGGCAAGCGAGGAGCCACCGATCAGGAGGTGCGGACCGCGGCGGAGGCCGCCAACTGTGGGGAGTTCATCCGCCGTCTGCCCCAGGGATACGACACCCCCATCGGAGAAAACGGGGCGAAGCTCTCCGGCGGGGAGCGGCAGCGCATCTCCATTGCCCGGGCGCTTTTGAAGAACGCCCCCATCGTCCTGCTGGACGAGGCCACCGCCAGCCTGGATGTAGAGAACGAGACCAAGGTGCAGGGCGCCCTCTCCCGCCTGCTGGCAGACAAGACGGTGCTGGTCATCGCCCACCGGATGCGCACCGTGGCCGGGGCGGACCACATCGTGGTGCTGGAAAATGGTCGGGTGGCCGAGCAGGGCACGCCTGCGGAGCTGATGGAAAAAGGAGGACTCTACCGTCGTATGGTGGAGCTACAGAGCCACAGTGCCCAGTGGCAACTCAACGGGAACGAATAACATAGGATCCCGTAGCAGAGACTAGGTAGTTTTCCTTTATCAGAAATTTGGCCGCTGATCTGTTACTGGTTTTTCGTTTGCAATTATGAAAGAATCAATCATAAAACATAAAAAGGTCTTACCGATTTGCAAAAATCGGTAAGACCTTTTGTTATTAATAAGCTATGCGTTGCACTTAAAGACCTGTGATGATCTGACTGAAATCCAAGAGGTGTGAATTGGGAAAGTATTATCAGATACGAAAAATTTTTTCTTAAAAGCACCGTTTTCCCGGCTAAAGCACTGCAAGAGCCGGAGACAGAATGAAATCTCCTCATTCCCACTCGCTCCTGACAAGCCCATCTTAAACAGGTTTGTTAGGACGATTTAGCACATAATATTTACATTCTTTGCATTACCGCAAAAACAGGGGCTATCCGATTTCCTGTTGCCAAATCGTTGCCACAAAATCAGCCCATTTGCAGTCTTTTCGGGTGGTTTACGATTATATTTTACTACAAAAGGTAATGGATTGCAACTATTTCCCCCGCATAGCCATTATCAAAACTTCCCTCAATTTGATGTAAGTTTCTGTCGAAATATGGCTCAAATTGATCCATATTTCGACCACCCTCAGGGAGCGTTTACGCTCCCTGAGGAGAGGAGGAGCGGCGGGCGGTGCCCGCCGGGAAATCAATCGCACCATGGGACGCAATCCAGCAACCGCACCCTGCACAGAGTCAGGGGCATCGGGTAATACTTACCCGACGTGATTATCGTATAGCAAAATAGATAGGTGGGATTTCAATGGGCAGCATATATATGTTGCTCCGGTCAAATTCCATATTTC
>ENA-UPWK01000819-UPWK01000819.1-human-gut-metagenome-genome-assembly--contig:-NODE-819-length-28750-cov-26.036166_pt1 | contig 28750 bp, 22 predicted proteins | sample MGYA00250048_ERZ773373 | MGnify/ENA primary metagenome ERZ773373 (study PRJEB29103, sample SAMN06112059) | human gut metagenome | biome: human gut; feature: ankylosing spondylitis patient; material... | reverse complement strand
CCGAGAGGAATTCTAAAAGTGTTTTTTTCCCGAGCCCGTTTATCATACGGACACCATAAATCTCGTTCTGAAGATCAATGATCCGTTGTGCCTTGATACTATTGGCCAAGCGCAAAGTGATCCGGTTCTTATCACGGTCTTCAGGGAAACGTTCCGGGGTGAGGTAGAGCTTGAGGAACTCATAATACCTCTTTCCTTTGTAATAGATGTCCAGATATATGGACAGGTTCGCGTTCGACAGTTTCTTGAACCGGAGCTTTACGGGTTCTTTCGCTTTCATCTCATTCTTTTTTCTTGCCATGATTTTGCTGAATTTAAGTGATTATGTAAGTTTTTCAGTATAGTATTTCCTAATTTCGAGGAAATATCAATATGTTTGTTTCCTGTAATTTAGGAAATAAATCCTATCTTTGTCCTATAAAAAAAGAAAATCATGAGGAAAGATGTCATCAAATCTCTTATTGCCATCAAGCAAAGCGAAATTCCGTTTGATGTGATTGAGCGAGACATAAAGTTACCGATCAACCGAAACAAGATCATTACGGTTCCGGGTGTGCGTCGTTGCGGTAAGTCCACATTAATGGAGATCGCTATCAATGGGCTTGTCCGTGAAGGGGTTTCCCCTAGAAACATATTATGGCTGGGGTTTGATGATGAGCGTTTGAAAAATATGTCATCCGATGATTTGGATGATGTGATAGTTTCATACATGGAGATGTTTCCGGATATACCCATAAAAGATGTGTATATGTTTTTCGACGAGATACAATTGATTAAGGATTGGGAATACTTCGTCTTGCGTGTCTATAAATCTTATTGTAAGAACATTTATGTGTGCGGAAGCAATGCTACCATGCTGTCCACAGAGTTAAGTTCGGCTCTGCGCGGATATCCCTTGGAATACGAGACCTACCCGCTTTCGTTCAATGAATATTGCCGCTTCAAGGGGATCGCCACTAATAGCTATTTGGAACAGGACAGGGCTAGATTGAAGATGGCTTTCGAGGCATACAATCAGGCAAGCGCTTTTCCCGAAATCGTATTGACGTCATCCCGGTCGGAGCAGTTGAAACTGCTTCACGGTTATTTCGACACGATGATATTGAAGGACTTGGCCGAACATTACAAGATATCCAATACGGGTGTGGTACGGTATTTCGTCAAGCGTGTCATGGCCAATCTCACCAAGCCTACCTCCATCAATGCCATCTACAAGGACATCAAGTCCCAAGGGCTTAAAGTCAGTAAGGATGACCTGTATCTTTGGGCTGATTATATCTGTAGCATCTTCATGTTCGCACGAATCTCCAAATACGACCGTTCGCTGGTAAAGGAACAGAAATCGCTTGATAAATACTACTGTATAGATAACGGTATGCGTGGTGCCGTGCTTATGCCGCAGAGCAACGACAATGGGAAAAATCTGGAAAACACCGTGTTTATGCAACTGAACCGGATGCGGCTCCCTTCGGACAAGATTACCTACTATCAAGGAAATTGTGAGTGCGATTTTGTGCTTCAACGGGAGGATAACGTGATACAACTCATACAGGTCACTTGGGATATGGTGGATGCGAGTACGAGAGAAAGGGAAATCAAAGGCTTGCTGGAAGCCGCCTCTGTGACCGGATGCGAGAATCTTATCATTGTCACGAAAGACGAGGAAAATACATTCAATAGAGAAGGCAAGGAAATCAAGGTGATCCCTGCATGGAAATGGACCTTGCTTTTTTCTTGCCATGATTTTGCTGAATTTAAGTGATTATGTATATTTGTTACTAGGATGATCCGAGTACCATCCCGGTAGCATAAAATACACGGATTGAGCCTGTTTTTGTAGGTGAAAGTTGCAAAAGGTAGGGAAACCTATCACTTTTATGAAATTGATACATTTGTCTCTTATTATAGAGAGTTCTGCCTATCAGCACCACGATATATCCTTTCTATTTTTGTCACATATTAATGTGAGAACAAAAAATATTATACTATGAGATTCAAGAAATACATTCTTTTATCGTTGGTGCTATGCGGATTTGCCGCTTGTTCCGATGATAATGAAATAGAAATTCCAAAGGCTCCTGTCTTAGAGAAAGCTCAACTAGCTTTGGCTATCAAGAGTGAGGAAGGGGCGGTTACGAAGGCCGGAGAAACTACTCCAACGGATGCGGACGTGAATACGCTAACGGTTGGGGTGTTTGGTACGGGATGGAGTGTGGTATATACGAAAGACGCTACTTCTAACGCTGATGGGACGAAGGATGTCGGTCCGCAAGAAGTGTATGCGGGTGAAGCTCAGGTCGTGGTTGTGGCGAACGCTGCCCCGGCTATCCAAGATGAATTGGCAAAGGCTAAGGATATAACTGACTTTATTGAAACAACAATCAATCTGGATGACGAGAACTTGACAAAAGGACTGACGATGAGTAGTGAGGTGCTTGGTGTGATATTAGTGGCGAATACGATTAACTATATAGGTTATGCTGATCAGAAGGGTAAGATAACTGTGAATGGAAAAGAAGGTCAGGAAGTTCATGGTGGAGGCTCTGTTGCTTTGGTTCGCAATGTCGCTTCGATCGCTTTGAAAGAATTTGAGGTAGGTAATCCGGAAAATGCGAATTATACAAGTAAAGGCTTCATTTTAAAAGAAGTCTTTATCGCTAGCGCGAAAGGTGTTTCTGACGTGGCTTCCGAATCCTATTGGGGGAAGATAGAGAAAGAATTTGACTTTACAAGCACAGGCTTTGGATATTCAAATTATATGGTAGGTAAAGAATTCTCAAAATCTCCGAATATCGACGAGGGTTCTTATAAAAAAGGAACTCAGACAAAAAGAGATGAATTAGCGACTACAGGCAATACAGCCCATGAATTCTATGTCTATGAAAATAAATTAGGAGAGATCGCTAAAGCGGACGAAGTTTCTGCGAACCGGGCTTACGCTAACCACACCTTATTGATCGTAAAAGGAGATTATACTTATCTCCCGAAAGGTCTGGTAGATAATGAGTCTAATTATGTGAAAAAAGAAGATTGCTATTATGCGATTCCTGTCGGCGAGAAAGTGACGATTGATTCGAAAGAGATAGAAGGTTTCTATGTCCAACGTAACTACAAATACGAGATCTCTTTAACGATTATCGGCCCCGGTTCCGAGATCCCATACGACCCGATGATCTCCACCAATGTGAGCGCATCCGTGAAAGTGGAGCCATGGAACGTGAAGACTATCCATGAGGAAGTAGAATAAAGCAATATAGGGTAAAATAATTGATAAGAAAAAATTAGGATTATGAAACACATACTGTTTACAAAGGAATTGCTTCTCTTGGTTGTGGCTTTGTTCGCTATTATAGCGACTAGCTGCATCAAGGAGGATTTGGATCAGTGCTATACGCTCAAACTGAAGGTCGAGAATATCAAGGGAGACGATATAACGGAATACGGATGGATGGAATCTACCGATCTGTATATATTCGACGAGAATCTGAATTACTTGGAGAAACGTAGCTTGGATAAGAACTTTATCCGTTCCCGCAATGAGATCGTTTTGGATGGCTATACCGCCGATCGTAGTCTACGTATCGTGGCATGGGGCAACGTGAATGCCTTGGGTGAAAAGCAATCCGTATCGGAGGCCCAGACCATAGAGGACTTGAAAGTGATGTTGAAAAGCCAAGATGGTTTGGCGGTTACCCCGGACAGCCTTTATTATGGTAGCGAACAAGTGTTGACAAAAGCCGGAGGCGTAGCGAAGGAGACTGAGATCGTGATTCGTCCGAAAGTGGGTACGGTCACGATCGAGACCCGAGGGTTGCAAGAGCAACTCGGCAGGATGGGGTTGAGAAGTTCTGTGAATTGCGACTTCTACTTGAATAACACCTTGAGTGGTTTTGATTACCGTGGTACACAAATTGGCGATAGCGTATATTATAATCCGGAAGGTGCGTGGAACGAGTCCGGGATAGAATGGATAACCCCCGCTATGCAAACTACTTGTCCGGGACAGGATATGACGGTCTCGATAAGTGCCAATGGAGTCTCGTTAGGCTCGGCCAAGGTAGACGAGAACGGTGATCCTATTTATACGAGCGCGGGAGAGAATACCCATCTGATCCTTGAATGGGGTGAGGGCGGAACCTTATCCGTCCGGGCAACCGTTCGTCCTTGGGGAGTAGTGGAAGAAGATATTCCGATGCATTAAAGGGTACCTCATCATAATTATAATTAAGAAATACGATACGAACATGAAATTATTAGCGAACATATTTTTATCCGGTTTGGCGATTCTCGCTTGTGTGAGTTGTTCTAAAGATGAGGATCCGGTTCTTCCCTTAGAAGGCGCTAAGCTGTCCGTCGCTGTCAAGGCATCCGGTACGGCTACGAAAGCCTATAATCCCAATGACGTGAATGAGTTGGAGGGTGAGGCTTATATCAATAATTTGGCAGTGGTAGTATTTAATGAGACCGGTACGGAACTGCTCGGTTATAAATGGGAGGCTCTTTCCGGGGCGGAACATTCCGCCATAATAGCCGATGTGCCGACAACGAAGGCTGTCCGGGCACGGATCATTGTCTTGGCGAACGTGCCGAGAGATTTATTATCTACCGTTTCTACCTACGATGAGTTCCAGACTCGCTTGGTAGACCTCTCCTCGCAATCGCAAACGAACCTAACGATGAGTAGTCAAGTGATCGTTACAAAATCCACTTTATCTGAGGAAGATAACTATTTAGGATATACGGATCTTGGCGATCAGAATGTGGATGGCATCTCCGACCCGATCCTTTTGACCCGTGTAGCCGCACGTATTGATTTGGTGAATATATCCACTCGTTTTGCCGGAACGCCGTTCGCCGGACGTGAGGTGCGAATCGATGCGGTAGGCATCTACAATATGAAGACAAAGTCTTACTATTTCAGTGAGGCGGATTGGGGAGAGACAGAGGCTCCCGATGCCGTGCGAAATTCGGAAGATACCTCGTTCGAGGATCTGTTGGTAAATGATGGCACTTCGATATCCAATACGCCATTCGTTCATTATGTAATGGAAAATATGAAAAGCGACGATCACACGATGATCGCCGTAAAAGCTACCTTACGGGGAAATTCCAGTTATCAGGACCATACGAAAATCTTCACGGCGGTGATCAATGCGGGTGGCTTGCAGAACGGCTATGATCATAATTTCATCCGTCGCAACTACGTTTACCGTCTCCGTATTTATTTTGACGGTGAAAGTTTCGACAATATTCCAGTAACTCCTGATCCAACTCCAGATCCAGATCCGGAACCAGAGGTAGATACGAACCTGAATATCGCTGTACAGGTAGTAGGCTGGGGCCCGGTGGTACAACGTCCGGTAATAGACTAAATTATGGAATCATAGGGAATGAAATTTAGTATAAACAAGAAAAAACATAAGGATATGAAACTAAGACATTTATTATTAGCCTCCTTCGCCGCATGCGCTTTCGCCTCCTGCTCGGACGATAGCTCGAATGGTATCGAGATACCGGAAGAGAACTATCAGATGATAGACGCGAATGTCTCTCTTACCGCTACGGCTTTGGATGGGATACAGACAAAAGGTGCAACGAAAGAGGGCGGTGATGCTGTGCTAGAATCTGGTAGTAATAACGAGCAATTTATTAATGAACTAACCGCCTATTTGTTTTATGTAGACAATGAGGGGAACGAGGATGCATATAAATTCGCCGCAATGAAGACGGTATCCTCTGCTGATGGTAGTTCCGTAAAGACTATTGAAGATATAGTCGTTAAGGTAAAAGCTACGGCGGCCGGAGAACTTTCTGATACGCAATTGGCGGTGGTCTTTTTAGCGAATACAAAACTTGCTACGCTTCCTTCTAAATTAGGGGATGTGAAAGCAGCCAAACTTGAAAGTTTCGTTAATTTTATGCAAGTGCATCCAGTGCCCGGTGGTACGCAAACGTATGTACCGCTGTTTAGCCAGATAGTTACGATCGGTGGAGGTGGGCATAAGTTGCTTGCTGGAACAAAGTATGATAACTGGGTGAAAGGATCTACGGCCCCTTCTATTATATATACAAACAATTCGATAGTAGGCTTAGCACATAAGGAGATTGAGAAAAAAAGTGGAGCGGAAGGATGGACTGAAAAAACTTCCTCTTATGATCCGGCAAATATTCCAGATGAAGATAAAATCCCATTAACCCGCCATGTAGCCCGTGTCCAACTTCAAGCTATTGATTGCGACTTCAGGAACAATTATGCTAACGCATCATTTGAGTTGACAGATGTATATATCGCCAACGCTAGCAATACTTCCCTTATCTATGCTGACGCAGAACCGTATAGTTTGGATAATGCTATCACTTATTCTCATGGTTGTAGTTATCACCGAGAAGATTATTTCTTGGTTGCTGGTACTATAAAAGAGGCTTTGCATAAGGAAATGGATGCTGGGGTAGATATTGCGATGACGGGGCATAATCACGCCTCAAATTTGAATGGGGACGGTTCCATAAATTATAATGGTAAAAGTTGGTTCTTGTTTGATGATAAAACAGTTAATGGGGATGAAGCTCATAAAGAGATGCCTCAATTTTATGTGTTTGAAATGAAGGGGGATAAATCGATGCTTTCAGATCCGGATGATACAGGTGGTTCTCCGTCTGGGGAAATACAGACCATGTTAATTCTTCGAGGCAATTGGTATCCAAATGGAAAAGGACTAGAAGATAAAGATCTGGTCAAAAAGGATCGCTACTACCGTATACCGATTAAACAAGATGCGACAAGTGGTGTTATCGGTGTACAACGTAATACCATTTATAAGATATACGCTACCATAACCGGTGAAGGCTCAAAGGACCCTGACACAAGCGAGTTGAATGCTTGCATCAGTTTCAGTATTAAGGTTGAGCCTTGGAAAGTCATCACGCAAACTGAGACAGACGTGAATTGATTAAACTCTTTCATAACGATTAATAGCGAGAACGGGGTTCGGAATTTCCGAACTCCGTTTTTTTGTCCTATGATGGATGGATTTGCACCCTGCATAGGTATCCCTATCGCCTAAGATAGCTTTAACCACACCCTTAAAACGCTACTTCCAATATGCTAGTTTTACCCCTTAAAGTTGAAAGTTACGCCTATCGTGCCGAATAATGGATTCCTCTAATTTTGCTAGCGTAAAACAAGAGAAAAATTCAATCCATTATGAAAATAAAGAATATACTAGCATTATTATGCTTCCTTTGTATTGGAGTGTCCTGCTCCATGGAAGACGATATCTTGAGTGGTGTGGATACGAAAGGACCTGCAGGTATCGATGCCACAGAGCTTTATGCCTCATTAGATCTCTCTCTCCTTGTAGGAAATTCGAATGTTACTACGAAAAGCTCTGAACTTACTGGGCCAACTGACGGAACGGAGGAGAATATGACGAAGGATGAGAGATCTGTTTCTGATTGTTACATCGCTATCTTTAAGTATGATTCCAAGACTAAGAATGTAGGGGACTTTTTGACTTCTTATTATTCCTCGAACGGATCGATAAGCGAATCCCTAATTTTTAAGATTCCAAAAGATAAATCAGAGCGTACGGATCTCAAGATCGTGGTAATCGCGAATGCGGCAGCGTCCGTATCCAAATATGGCTTAGCTTCAGCTAGCCAGATTTCTTATGCGGATTTAAAGGGTAAGACCTTGGTTGAGACTCCTAATGCTTTTGTAAAAGTAGGGGAAACTGACATAGCAAAGGGAGATGGAACCTATCCAGATGGTAAAGGAGGTGTCTACGTGAACATATCCGAGAAGATTCTGAATTTGGATCAGCCTGATCATACCCCTGTCGAGATAAAACTTATCCAGCGTACGGCAGCTATCGTGTTGCAGCGGTTTCAGATTCTAAAATCTGATGGGAGTGCGTATGACGATGTGGCAATCACTCGTTTGTCTTTAGAGAATTGTAAGGCTATAGGTAAAGTAGCGGGTGAGGTTTCTTCTGGTGAGCAATTATACAGAGAGCAATCTGTTGATGACAACTTTACAGAACGTTTGTATAGCTATGAAAACACCTCAACTGCTCAGCCAACAACATTGAAGATTGATTATGTATATAATAATGGAGAAACAGGAAGTTGTAGTTTCCCGATAAAATCCCGTTTAAATGAGACTTCTAATCCTAGTATAGCTGTATGGGCTGGTTATCTGTATAAGTTGGAGGTGACGCTTAAGAATGCTGCTGTTGATGTTACGGTGCAATGTGTGACACAGGATTGGATTTTTGATAAGGATCATAAATTTGAGTTTACATTCTAAATAATAGGGTAATAAATAAAAATATTGAGCTATGAGATTGAAAGTAATTTTATTTATGTTGACGTTGGGCTTATTGGGTGGATTATCTGCCTGCTCCTCCGAAGAGCCGATAGATTCTCAGACTTTAGATATGTCTTTAGCTTTATTGATGGGGGATATACAGACGAAGGCTTCGGATTCTAAGTACACCTATGCCACTATAGAGGAAATTACGATTCAGAATTGCCATGTGGCTGTTTTTGACACGGATGGAAATCGTATCCATTTTCAGGATTTTGCGAATATGGGAGAAATGAAAGCTATCGATAATCTATCGGGTTATGAATTAAGCTTGTTTGGTGTGCGTACATTTGGCAAGGATGATAAAGCGGTGTCGGTATTAGTTGTGGCAAATGCGAATAATTCATTATTTAACGACTGTGCTACCTATGCTGATTATACCTCAAAAACAATACAAACAACCTCTTTTCAACCTACTCAGTTGGTGAAAATAGGAAAAGCGGACGCTACTTTAAAATATAACGGGATTAATGAAGCTATAAAAGTCTCATTGATTCAGCTTAGCGCTAAAATAAAATATGTAGGGATCTATAATAAGAATAACAATGACTTGATTAACGATAAATTCTCATTAACAAATGTGGAAGGCTTAAATGCTAGTTCGCAAGTCGCTATTTTTAGTACCTCTTCTGTGGAAAATGGAGCTTTCGAGGCATTGACTTATCCTTCGCAAGATAAGTCGACTATATTTTATACGTATGAAACTCTTGATATGGCTTATGAGATTACATTGAGCGTGCAACAAAGCGGCTCAAAGGCAAGGAGTTTTTCTTTTCCTGCCAATAAGTTTATAAAGGGCAACTATTATGAGATAAAAGGTCTATATGAACCTTCTACGGAAATAGAATGGGTTTTAGAAAAGGTTGGAAACAAGAATGTCACTCTTGACCCTTTTGAATAAGTCGAAAGTATGTCTAATGGTTAAAAAAATCAAGATGATGAAACGATATATTATGTTTTTACTAGGAGTATTGATCCTAAGCGCTTGTACAAATGAAGAGTATCTGGCTCAAAGAACAGAAGTGGAAGAAGGTATCCCTACGGTGGTGAAGTTATCTGTGGCGATTCCTATTAGCGGTAAGGTTGAGACAAAGGCTTTTTCTGATAGTGGTGTTACTGACTTATATGTGTTTTCCTTTAAAAAAGATAATGATGAGTTTGTAGCCGCTCAAAAGTATACGGAACTTTCCGGATCTCCCATATCTTTTTCTACCTTGTCCGGTGAACAACAGATTTTTGCGATAGGGAATGTGAATTATGATATGTTTCCGGGACTTTCGGAAAAATTAGATGCGTGGTTGACAACTCATCCTTCAAAATCTGAATTGATTTCCCTTTTAGCGGAAGTTGGAGGAGACCAAGCGGTCCAATTTACGAATACGACCTCATTGGTAAGTGGGTTATGGAAGAATAAGGCAAATTTACAAGATTATTGCACGGTTAAACCGGACGGAACCTTGGTTGAAGAGGGCCAGATTAATTTAAAGCGAGTAGCGGCTAAGGTAGGTTTTAAAATTACTGTGGCAGATGGCCGGGAGTTTAAATTGAAAAGTTACCAAGTTTGTGAGGTTCCTAAAAAGGTAAATGTATGGGAAGATTCTACCCCCCAAAATATTACTTCTTATTCGACTCCGGAACTGACAATATCAAAAGATGAAGGTTTTTTTACTTTTTATATGCCTGAAAATATAGCTGTAGGAAAAGAAGGCTGTAATTCTGCGGATGATCGTGAAAAGTTGGCAGAAGGTTCTTTAAGAAATTCAACCCCCAAAGAAAGAAAGTTTACATATGTCGATAAACCTGCTACATATGTATTATTGAAAGGTTCTTACTACGCAAAAGATGCAGACGGAAAAGAGACGAGTGCGGAAGTTGTATATTGTGTTCATTTAGGTTTAGGAGCGGGGAGTGGCGCTAACGTTGATCATAAAGATTTTTCAACAAAGCGTAATATGAATTATACGTATAATATTCGGATAGAAGGGGTTGAAAGTATAAAAACGGAAGTTACAGCTACCGATAATAATGTTTGGCGGCAAGAAGGAGATGTAACGGTTTCGGGAGAAGGAAGATCAATTCGGTTAGACGCTCATTTTGAGGCAAGAAAAATAACGTTTCGTAAATCAGATTTTAACACATCCGATTTGAGAGTTTATGTAAAAGATCCTTTGACTAATTTCCAATTAACTGAATTCTCTCAACTAAAGGAGGAATCAAAAAATTGGGTTTCTTTTAAATCGCTTAAAGATGTACCTGCGGACGAAACCTTTAAATACCCGGGTGATGGCAAGCCGGGCTTACTTACCTCTGAACAATTATTGGATGCGTTGAATAAATGGATAAAGGGAGAAAATTCTCTTCTAGCTTCCACAAGTGAGGAATCTATCGAGTTTGTTTGTTTTGTGAATGAGTATTATTATCAAACTATAGAGTGGCCAAAGTTTGTCAATACACTTGATCGTGAATTCTTTATTATGGATAAAACTCAGAAACAGACATCTGGGGGAAATAGTACTCTTACTTCGGATGCCTCGTTCGTGATTAAACAACGTTCAATCCAGACGGTATACGATTTAAATAAAGGAACAGATTATAACGCTTGGGGGATTGAGACTATAAACGAGACAGATTTATTAAATACAGGAGGTAATCCAAGTGGAAGCAAGAATATTACTTATGGTCGTTTAAATCTACCACCTAAATTTAATAGTAACGGCTGGAGTGAGTTTTTAGATTATTCAATGGAAAGTAACTCTAATCAGATGAAGGACGGTTATAAAAATGCGTATTATGCTTGCTTACAAAGAAATCGCGATGAGGATGGAGATGGTTCGATAAGCAATAAGGAGAAAAAATGGTATTTAGCTTCTTCCGGGCAATATATCTCATTATGGCTGGGTCGTTCGTCTTTACCTGAGGAATCTTCCCTTTTTAATATAGGAGATTGGGTATCTGAAGGTTTTACGACCAATATTCCCGCTAAATATCATTATATACCAAGTGATAAAAGTGGAAAAGAAGTATTTTGGGCGGAAGAAGGAATAACAATTGGTGATGATGCTAAATATGGACATACGTTGAAAGAGCTCCGAAATTATCGTTGTGTACGCGATTTGAATAAACAAGGAGAGGATAGAGCTAATTTAGAGAATATTGGTAATGAGGTGCCAGAAACACTTTTCAGTATAACTTCGCTTACCACTGCTGGTGGTTCTACTAGTTATGGAACGCTTACAGTGACGTTTGACTATTTGAATGTAAATTCATTAAAGCCGGCTCCTTCTATGGGCGAATTGGATCCACATAATGAACGTGATAATGATATAAACAGGGTCTATAAGTCTTTTTGTATTGTTAGAGGCAATGTGAGTAATAATCAGACACTGAGTACTTGGCAAGGAAAAACGAATATTAAAAATCCGTGCTTGAAAATTATGGGTGAGTCTGGTTGGCATATGCCGAATCAAGCGGAGTTATCTGTTATTTATCTGGTTGCAACTGATGCGAGTGCTTATGGGAAATATAACAAAGGACAGTTTTCTGGTTTAAAAGACCAAACAATTTTTGCTCGTACTTCATATAGTGGTATTGCTAGAAAAGGCAAGCCAGGACAGCATGGCTATAGATTATTAGAAAAAGCAAATATCTCTTTAGTGGGTAAGAATGATGGAAACTATGGTTATATCCGGTGTGTAAAAGATAAGTACAAATAGAATTAAAATCCAGAAAACTTTAATATATATCTAGTTGTAGAGACGCAGCATGCTGCGTCTCTCTCTATTTAACAGAAATCAATCTGACAATTTGTATCCTTAACTCCCGGAGAATCCCTTTTTCCGTCCCAACCTACGGCTTGCCTCCAAATACGCAAGAAAAAAACAGTAATTGCTTATCATATACGTAGATACTGAAAAATGCCCTTTCATTCTAGCTAAATTAATTCATCGTAATTCATATCAAGTAGGGTGAAAAGGAGAAAAACAGGCTTACGACTGGGGTGTAACGGTACAAGAATGCCCATTCACGACCGCTTATAACCCTATTAGCGACCGCTTACGATGCCCAACGGCACGGAAGGTGTTGCCCAACGCCACCGTATGTGTAGGCTTTTGCCTCCTAATGTGCGTTGAAAACCGTTCTTTTTCATATTAAAACATGAATAAAGCGGCGCTCCACGCCTTTATTGCGTGGCTTTCGTTAAAAGGGAATGCCACGATATGCGTCTAATATTGATCAAAAGGATTAGATAGTGCTCGTTTGGCTAACAGGTTGATCTTTGATACTAAAGTGATATGAATGGCTTATTTTATCTAAACGAGATTTTTTATTCGGAAAATAGTCCTTACCTTTACGACATAGATACGTTTTCTGAACTTCAGCCTTCCCGAGTTCCCTTCATGGCGAACGGACGTGGTTCTGGCAAACGAGCAAACAGGTAAGACTTTTGGGCGGATCCGGCTGTGATCGCCCAATCTACGGGGTTTTCCTTGGAGGAAGTGAATGACCTTGAGAACCTTATCCGCAAGGAGGAGATTAAGAATTAGAAGTGGATGATGCGGATTGATGGTGTTAATAGAATCCGAGTCTGATAAATACAGTATGACTGATAAGGGGCAGGCTTACACAAGTCTGCCCCTTGCTGTCTTTATAAAGTGTCGGTGTTCCTATCACCTTCTCGGAAATGAATAGGTGTTCTTATCAATCAAGGATAGTTGGTAGGTTTACCCTTTAAAGTTGAAACTCACACCTATCGTGCTAAGAAATGTTATAATCTATTTTTGTGATGCAAATTAAAAGTGAAAGGGATGAATAGGAGAGAACTCGTGAAAACATTGGCTGATAAATTGTCGGTTACGCAAGTGGAGGCGATGCGGTTTGTTCAAGCTTGGGAAGAGACTACGACAGAGGCTTTGGAAAGTGATGGTTCTTTGATGCTATTGGGCTTTGGGACGCTCTCCGCTTGGAAACAAACCGAACGGATCGGCAGAAATCCTAGGAATGGAGTGGCTTATATAATAAGAGCTCGTAAAAGCGTGAAGTTTAAGCCCGGTAAGTTATTACTTAAACGGTTGAATGCGAGCTCGTCGAAGTGAAGGCATTCATGAATGTATAATAAAAACGAAAAAATATTCGATATGAAGAGAATTCTTTTCCTAGTCCTGCTCTTGGTAGCTACGACAGGCGTTTACGGCCAGAAGTTCGCGGTGAAGTCGAACTTGCTCTATGATGCGACTGCTACGATCAACTTGGGCGTAGAGGTTGGCTTGGCGAAAAAGTGGTCGCTAGATCTATCCGGTAACTATAATGGATGGAAGTTTGGCGATGAGGCTCGTATGAAACATTGGCTGGTACAACCAGAAGCTCGTTATTGGTTGTGCGAGAAGTTCAACGGACATTTCTTCGGCTTGCATGCGCACTATGCGGATTACAATGTTGGAGGTCTGAAGTTCTTGAGCAAGAATATGGAGAATCATCGGTATCAAGGTAATTTGTATGGAGCCGGACTTTCTTATGGCTATCAGTGGTTGTTGAGTGACCGGTGGAGCATGGAAGCCGTGCTGGGTATTGGTTGGGCGCATCTGGATTATGATAAATATCCTTGTGCCACTTGCGGAACCGTATTGAAAAGCGATACGAAAGATTATTTCGGGGTTACGAAAGCCGCTATTTCTATTATTTATTTTATTAAATGACCCAAGCGATGAACAAGAAGATAAATACATATATGATGGCGGCTATGATGGCCGTCGTGTCTCCGGCAATCATGGGACAGACTGCCTCGGATGGGGTTAAAGTGATTTGTAACGACGTGGTACAGAAGGGCGACTCGGTGTATATCGATGCCGTGGTGACAGTAAGTGGCGATGCGGTGAAATCCCGTAGCTATTTGGAACTGACCCCCGTCTTGGAATCGGCTTCGCAAAAAGAGGGGCTTCCTTCTATTTTGGTGAACGGACGTATCCGCCAGAAAGTATATAACCGTGAGGTCGCTTTGGATAATTTGAACGACGTACCTCATTATACTATCTTGAAAGCCAATAAGGAAGATCAAGTGGTAAGTTATAAAACCGCCGTGCCTTTTGAGGATTGGATGAAAGACGCACGTGTCGTGTTAGACCCGAATCTATGCGGTTGCGGTAAGGAAGAGGCCGGTAGTCCGTTATTGATCGCTGACAAGATTCGTCGTCGTCCGGATAAGCGCTATGAGGTTCAGCCTACATTCTCTTATATCACGCCGATGGCAGAGACGGAGAAGCATCGTGCGGAGGTCGGTACGGCTTTCTTAGACTTCCAAGTGGGTAAATATCAGATTCTTCCTGATTTCCGTAATAATGCGGTGGAGTTGGCGAAGATCAATAATACGATCCGTACCGTTACAGAGGATAAGAACGTGAAACCGACAGGTATCGTACTGAAAGGATATGCCTCACCGGAAGGCTCTTACGCTAGTAATAAGAAATTGGCGGATAATCGTGTCAAAGCGTTACGTGACTATATCCGCCAGAAGAATGACTTCAAGGCTGATTTCTTCACGATGAGCTCGGAACCGGAAGATTGGGCCGGTTTTAAGGAAAAGGTAGAGGCCGATCCGAATGTACCGAATCGTAGCGAGGTATTGGCGATTATCGATAGCTCGGATGATCCGGATCGCAAGGAGGCTAAGTTACGTGCCTTGGGTGGTGGCGCCGCTTTCCGTTATGTGCTGAAAGATATTTTCCCTTCGTTACGTCGCTCGGAGTATAAGATTGATTATACGGTACGTGAGTTTACGGTGGATGAGGGGCGTGAGATCATCAAGACTCGTCCGCAACAGCTAAGTTTAGGGGAGATGTTCGCGGTGGCTAACAGCTATGAGATCGGTAGTGACGAATATAATAATGTATTTGATATCGCTGTTCGTATGTTCCCGAATGATCCGGTAGCGAATCTTAACGCCGCGAATATCGCTATGGGTAAGGGTGATTATGCTTCCGCTAAGAACTATTTGGCGAAAGCGGGGAACGCCCCGGAGGCGGTTCATGCGAAAGGAGTGTTAAGTATGTTGACCGGTGATTTGACGGAAGCGGAATCTCTATTGAAGCAGGCTCAGGATATGGGAGTAAAGGCTGCGGCGATAAATTTAGAGGAATTGCGCAAGAAAATAGAGGATAATGCGGTATTTGATAGTTTCAACGCTGTAAAATGATAGCTATTCCTCCCTATGTATAGGGTAGAAGGCACTTAATTTGTAAATGTCATGAAGACAAATATTAATAATAATTTCTTTTATATGGAACAAGCATCAGATGTAGTAGAGTTGGTTCTGCCTCATGAGGTAGATAATCCAAACAATGTCTATCTGTATCTGGAAGGAGATGCTTGGTGCGCATACGAACGTTCAGCCTACTATCTGACTCAGATGGAGGTTCCGGTTGTATTAAAGAAAGAAGTAATCCACGATGACTATGACGTGGTTTTACTGAAAGCTTTTTTCGCCGTGAATGATATGTATTTGCCCCTTTCTCCTACGGCTGTGCTGAAGTTGGTTGCCGACGATAAGCTACAGTTCCAGATAAGGGATAGGGTAGAAGGTTTTTCCGAATGGAAAGAGAATGAGTTAAAAAAATTATCTGCTTGATAAGGAAGCGAACGCTTCTTATTTAAGCATGTAAAGTTGAGGGGTGTAACGGTCCTGAAAAGTAGTGATACTTTTCAGGACTATTTTTTTGTATAGGGAGCTTCCCTGTAAATGATCACCCGGCAATCTGGGGAGAGGGTGACGGTAAATTGATTTCCTAAAGCCTCGTTGAGAGTTCCTTGCCACCATGAGGTGAGCTTTCGTTGGCAAATGGGCCAGCGGAGTCCTTCTGTACTAATCTCCCCTTCGGGATAAAGAACGAAAATGGAGATTTGTTGCCCCGGATAAGAAGCGAAGGTCGTTGTTTCTAAGATAGGTGTGAAAAGACCATAGTCGGATAACATCTCCACCCGCTTGAATAAGGGGGCATATTCCATAAGAAGGGATATATTTCCCAATGTATGATCCTCACGCAATCCGGTAGCTCCTAATATGAGAACTTCTCGATAGCCTTGGGCATGGGCGAAGCGGATGGATTTGGAGAGGTCGTTGATCTCTTGGTCCTCTACATGGTGGATTCGGTCTGCGTAGCGTTTGCGCAGGTCGGCGGGTATACTGTCCAAGTCTCCTACGATAGCGTCCGGATGAATACCCTTTTCATAAAGTGTCTTTACGGCTCCATCACAAGCGATAATCGTTTTCGCTTCCTTTAATAATCTCAAGGGTAACTCAGCGGAAGGAAATCTCCCATTCGCTACGATCACACATCCTCTTTCCTTCACTTCCGTATTATCTCCCATAATTCATAAATTATAAATTAAAACTCTTCCCCTTTCTTCCGCCAATTGTAATAGCCCACAATGGCTAGTGTCGCATAGCAAAAATAGAGTAGCATCGTTGGATACAAGCCCCGAAGGTAATAAAGATATACGGAAACGAGGTTTACGATTACCCAAAAAATCCAATGCTCGATAATTCGCCTTGCCAGCATCCAAGTAGCGACAATGCCTACCGACGTGGTGAACGCATCGCCTACGGGGATGGGAGAGTCCGTGAATTGATGAAGGAGATACCATAAGATGGCGAATACAACGGCCAATGTCCCGATAATCCCCACGAAAAGCGGAAGGCTCAGATGGGTGTATAGGATACGGTCGGAGGGAAGACTGTCGTTTTCCGTGTGTATCTCATGTTTCTTCCGGGTCCATTGATAGAAACCGTATATGCTGATTCCTACGTAATAGGTTTGCAATCCCATGTCCGCATAAATCTTAGCGGACAGGAAGACAAAGACATACACGAGGGAGGTGAGGAATCCCACCACCCACATGGCCTTATGTTGTTTAATCTCTAGAAAGAGATAGAGCAGACCGGTTATTACTCCGAAGTATTCTAGCCAAACCATTTTAGTAATTGAAAATTGAGAATTGATAATTGAAAATTAAGTTAGAATTTGAAGGTGATCCTGGCCATGGCGTTCGTGCCGGCTTGGGTGAAATAACCGTCATCCTTTTTACGTGTGCCGTTTTCGATATACGAGTATACCCATGCGTTGGTCTCGTACTTCTCGTTGAAGAGGTTGTTGATAGTCACGTCTAGGGTTATTTCTTTCATGAACTTAGGCTGGAAGGCGTAACCGATACGTAGGCTATTGATAAAGTAGGGATCGATGGAACGATCCTTGCTGCTTGAATTGTCTGTGTATTGGCGGCCTACTACTTGAGAGTTGAAACTAGCGATAAACCCTTTGTAAACGAAATCGAACATGCTGTTCGCTATTAGATTGGGGGAGAAAGCTATATTCGTTGTGCCTAGATCATTGATCTCTTGTCCTCCGGTATCCCAGTTATCCACGTATTCCACGAAATGCTTGATTTTATTTTGGCTGAGGGTTACGTTCGCGTTCCAATTCAGCCAAGAGGTGATTTGTACACCTCCGGTAAGCTCGATACCCATTCGGTAGCTATCCTTTATATTGGAAGTGAGGGCCTCGCCGATCTCGCTGATCTTGCCGGTCAAGATCAATTGGTTGTTGTAATCCATGAAATAGAGATTGGCTCCAACCCGGAAACGGTCGTTACCAAAACTATAACCGGCCTCGTAATCATATAAGGTCTCGTGGGTAGGACGTTCCTCGGGGCCTGCCTCCGTGAAATTGTCACGGTTCGGTTCCCGGTTAGCGACGGAGAAAGAGACGAATGCGTTATGCCCATTGTTATGGAAGTTTATTCCGGCTTTCGGGTTGAAGAAGTTCCAGTTCTTACGAATGTCCAGTCCTTCCCCGGCTTTGTCATCGTTTCCCTTAATGGTGTAATGGATCCCACGGTATTGTAAGTCCAGATAGCCGGTGAAAAGAGGGGAAAGACGTTGAGTCAATTTAGCGTATGCGTTGTAGTCTAATTTCTTACCGGTATTGCGATAATATTCGTAATCCGGTTGTGGCAAGACGTTTGCGCTTTTGGTCCACATTACCCGGCCAAAATGATCGCCTACATAGTGGTTGACGGCGGTTCCCAGCGTAAGGCGGGTATTGTCACGTTGATAGTTTGCGCTATAAACGGCCCCATAGAAATAATTGTCGAGCCATTTACGGCGCACGAGGTCGGTCTTTTTTACGGTATTACCCTCCGGATCGATATATTCCGGTAGCTTATAACTGCTGAATTTGGCTTTCGATTTATAATCCTCGTAATATCCATTTCCGTCGGTGTAATGAAGGGTCAGGTTCATATTCCAGAAATCTCCGATACGCTGGCTGGCCATTAAATGGTAGTTGTGTTGCCAATAATTATCCGTCTGGTTGTTATAAAACTTCTTCACTCCATCTTCCTCATATTCTCCGCATGGATTATAGCTACGATCTGTGTCAAGTAAATAAGACGGAACGCCGTTCCATGCTTGATAGGTCTTCTCGCTGTTCCCGAAGGCTTGGAATTTAATCAATGTATTATCGGCATAGAAAGCGGCGGAGGCATAGTAAGAGCTCATACGGGCGGAGGCGCGATCGATAAAGCCGTCGCTACGGATATTGGAGTAGCGGGCGTCGAAAGCGAAATGATCGTAAAGTAATCCGGTGCCGCCTTTTACCGTATGTTTCAGCGTACCGAAAGAACCTGCTGATACGGAATATTCGCCGTAAGGCTTTAAGGACGGTTTCTCGGTCTGCATGGCGACCGTAGCGCCAAAAGCCGCGGCTCCGTTCGTAGAGGTTCCGGCACCTCGTTGGATCTGGATCGATTCTACCGAGGAAGCTATATCGGCCATATTAGCCCAGAATACGGTATGAGACTCGGAGTCATTAACCGGTACGCCATTGATCGTGATATTGATACGGTTCGCGTCTGTACCCCGGATACGAAAACCGGAGTAACCGATACCCGTTCCGGCATCCGAGGTCATGATAACAGACGGGGATTGGGAGATAAGGAATGGGATACCTTGCCCGTTGTTCCGGCTGCTTAGTTCTTGTTTGGAGATGTCGCTATAAGCTACCGGGGTCTCTTTCCCGACTTTGGTAGCGGTAATAACCACTTCATCTAAAGATACGTCTTTTGAGATTTTCAAGGAGTCGACCGGACTAGGCATTTGTGCCTTGGCGGTTGTAGCCAGCAAGGAGCCGGCCAAGATAACCAATACATTTTTCATCTTTTCATCTTTTTGCTTTAAAACTAAATAGATGAATAGAAAGGATCGGAGAAGCATGAATCCCTACGACAGCATTACCTGTACAGGTTCTATGGGTATGATCTCAGCCCGCTCCTTTCATGAAGGATTCTGCGAGCACCCCTTCGTATTCGGCAGCAAAGATAGGCATAAAAGTGTTAATAAATATTACTATCAATAGTAAATCGGATTTCTATAGATATTAATTCTGATTACTATCGATCGTAATCCGGTTTGTGTCGTATTAATTTTTTCTGCAAAAAGATGAGGATATTTTGAGAACTCATTGATTTTTTGTATATTTGCGGGCGATTAAGTGAAGTTGAGGAGGGGGCGGGTAGTCCCCTTCTTTTGTTCTTAACAGATATGTGTATGATAGAAAAGAAAGTGGTAAGCCAATTAGTAGAGGAAAAACTAGCCTCTTCAAGCAATTATTTAGTAGACGTAGTGATTAAACCGGGGAACCTGATAGTCGTTGAAATTGATAACGATGAAGCGGTAAGCATTGATGATTGCGCTGAGTTGAGCCGGTATTTGGAGGAGCATCTGGATCGTGACGTCGAGGATTATGAGCTGGAGGTTGGCTCCGCCGGCATTACTTCTCCTTTTAAGGTACTTCGCCAATACGTCAAGAACATCGGAAACGAGGTGGAGATGCTGTTGAAAAACGGCTCGAAGCTGACAGGTGTGTTGAAATCTGCCGACGAGAACGGTGTGGTTGTCTCTGTCGAGAAGAAGGTGAAACCGGAGGGCGCTAAGCGGAAGGTAACCGTGATAGAGGATGAGTCGTATACATTTGATGAAATAAAATATACAAAATACTTAATAAGATTCAAGTAAGATTATGGCCAAGAAAGAGGAAACAATCAGTATGATTGACACCCTTGCGGAGTTCAAGGAGTTGAAGAATATCGATAAAGATACGATGATTAGCGTTTTGGAAGATTCGTTCCGTAACGTGATCGCCAAGATGTTTGGCACGGATGAGAACTATGACGTGATTATCAATCCTGAGAAAGGTGATTTCGAGATCTGGAGAAACCGTACGGTTGTGGCTGATGATGAATTGGAGGATGAGAACTTGCAGCTTACGTTGACGGAGGCCCGTAAAATCGACGCCGACTGTGAGGTGGGCGAGGAAGTGACCGACGAGGTGCATTTCGCGGATTTCGGACGTCGTGCGATCTTAAACTTGCGCCAGACTTTGGCTTCAAAGATACTTGAATTGCAGAAAGACAGCTTGTACGCTAAGTATAAGGATAAAATCGGCCACATCATCGCCGCTGAGGTTTATCAGGTGTGGAAGAAAGAAATCCTGTTGCTGGATGACGATGGTAATGAGTTGCTACTGCCGAAATCCGAGCAAATCCCGACCGATTTCTATCGTAAGGGAGAGACCGTACGTGCGATCGTTCAACGTGTGGATAACTATAATAATAACCCGAAGATCCTTCTTTCCCGTACGGATAAGGTCTTCTTGCAGCGGTTGTTTGAGTTGGAGGTTCCGGAGATTAATGACGGCTTGATTACGATCAAGGCGATCGCCCGTATCCCGGGAGAGCGTGCCAAAGTGGCTGTCGAGTCATACGATGACCGTATTGACCCGGTGGGGGCTTGCGTAGGTATGAAAGGCTCTCGTATTCACGGAATCGTTCGCGAGTTGAGAAACGAGAACATTGATGTGATTAATTACACCTCAAATCTCTCTTTGTTTATCCAGCGTGCTTTAAGCCCGGCTAAGATCTCTTCTATCCGTGTGAATGAGGAAGAAAAGAAAGCTGAGGTTTATCTACGTCCTGAGGAGGTCTCTTTAGCGATCGGTAAGGGCGGTCTGAATATTAAGTTGGCTTGTATGTTGACTGAGTATACGATTGACGTATTCCGTGATATCGAAGGAGCGGACGAGGAGGATATCTACTTGGATGAGTTCTCCGACGAGATCGACAGCTGGGTGATCGACGCACTGAAGAATATAGGATGCTATACGGCGAAGAGCGTCCTTGCTATGAACCGCAATGAGATTATTGAACGTGCCGATCTGGAAGAGCAGACCGTGGACGATCTTTTAGCTATCTTATCTGCGGAATTTGAAGATGAAGGTAACGAATAAGTATTACGACAAAGTTAGATATGCCTATAAAATTAATTCAAGTACAGAGAAAATTGAACGTGGGAATCAACACGGTGGTTGAGTTCCTGCACCGGAATGGGTTCTCGGTTGAGGATAATCCCAACACGAGGATCAGTGATGAACAGTATGCTTTGCTCGTAAAAGAGTTTGGAAAGGATCTGCCTGAGAAAGATCGTAATTTTGCGGCGGATCGTGCGCAGAAAGAGGCTCCTTCTGTGAAAGAAGAGAAGACTGCGGAAATAAAGACAGTGATACCGGAAGAATTCAGGCCTAAGATCGTAATGAAGGGTCATATCGATTTGGATGGTGGACAACATAAAAAACAGCAGGAAGAGCCGAAGGCTAAAGAGGAGCCGAAGGTGAAAGAAGAGCCTAAGGTAAAGGAAGAGCCGAAAGTGAAGGAAGCGCCCGCCGCTCCCGCTGCTCAAGCTCCTGTTAAACCCGCGCAGCCTGCGCAGGCTCCCACGGAGAAAAAAGAAGAAAAAGTTATAGTAGTGGAAGTGGAAAAAGAAAAAACCGAAGAGAAGCAACCGGTTGTTGCGGAACCTAAGGTGGAAAGTGTGAAACCGGAACAGGAAGTAGAGAAGACCGAGGTAAAAGACGATAATCTTTTCCGTTTGAATTCGGTTAAATTGGAATCAAAGATCAAGGTAACCGGTAAGATTGACTTGGATGCGCTTAATCAATCGACTCGTCCGAAGAAGAAAACGAAGGAGGAGAAGCGGAAAGAGCGTGATGAGAAGCAAAAGTTTAATAACAATCGGCCGGGTAATAATAGCAACGGTCCGGGCGCTCCTCATAAGAGTCCGAATTCGCCTACTTTGATTAAACCGAACGCTCCTGCTAAACCGGGTGAGGAAGGTGACGCTAAGAAGAAGCGTAAACGTATCAAGAAAGATCGAGTAGACGTGAATAATACGCCGGGTACGAATTATCCGCGCCCGAATCATCGTGACGATCGTCCGAATAACGACCGTAAGCCTCGCTTGAAGAAGCCGGTGAAAGCGGAAGTTAGCGAAGAGGATGTTCAAAAGCAGATCAAGGAGACTTTGGCTCGCTTGACCAACAAGAATAATAAGAATAATAAGGGGGCTAAATACCGTCGTGATAAACGTGACGCCGCTGTGAAACGTGAGCACGAGTTGATGGAACAGGAAGAACTGGAAAGCAAGGTATTGAAGCTGACCGAGTTCGTTACGGCCAACGACTTGGCGAACATGATGGACGTATCTGTAACGGAGGTTATCGGTACTTGCATGAGCATCGGCCTTATGGTTTCGATCAACCAGCGTCTGGATGCGGAGACGATCAATATCGTGGCTGAGGAGTTCGGTTATAAGACTGAATATGTAAGCGCGGATGTTGTCGAGGCGATCAACGCTGATGAGGAAGATGATAACGAGGAGGATTGGGTAGCCCGTCCGCCTATCGTAACGGTGATGGGACACGTTGACCATGGTAAGACTTCTTTATTGGATAATATCCGTAGCGCGAACGTAATCGCCGGTGAGGCCGGTGGTATCACGCAGCATATCGGAGCCTACAACGTGAAGTTGCAGAATGGCCGCCGTATCACGTTCTTGGATACTCCGGGTCATGAGGCGTTTACCGCTATGCGTGCCCGTGGCGCGAAGGTGACGGATATCGCGATTATTATCGTGGCCGCTGATGATAACGTGATGCCTCAGACGATCGAGGCGATCAATCACGCTTCGGCTGCCGGTGTTCCTATTGTTTTCGCTATTAATAAAATCGATAAGCCACATGCTAATCCTGAGAAGATCAAGGAGGAGTTGGCGAATATGAATTACTTGGTGGAAGACTGGGGGGGTAAGTACCAGAGTCAAGAGATCTCCGCTAAGAAAGGTATCGGTGTCGAGGAGTTGTTGGAGAAGGTCTTGTTGGAGGCCGACCTGTTGGATTTGAAAGCGAATCCGAAAAAACGTGCGGTTGGTTCTATCATCGAGTCTTCTTTGGACAAGGGACGTGGCTATGTATCTACCATATTGGTGGAGAACGGTACGTTGAAGATGGGAGATATCGTTTTGGCGGGAACTCATCAAGGACGTATCAAGGCGATGTTCAACGAGCGTAATCAACGGGTGGAGAAGGCTGGTCCTTCCGAGCCGGTATTGATCCTCGGTTTGAACGGTGCTCCTCAGGCCGGTGATACATTTAATGTATTGGAGACTGAGCAAGAGGCGCGTGAGATAGCTAACCGTCGTGAGCAATTGCAGCGTGAGTTAGGTCTTCGTACGCAGAAGATGCTTACCTTGGATGATATCGGACGTCGTATCGCCGTGGGTAACTTCCAAGAGTTGAACGTGATCGTGAAGGGTGACGTGGATGGTTCCGTAGAGGCATTGTCCGACTCCTTGATCCGTTTGTCTACCGAGGAGATTCAGGTGAACGTAATTCACAAGGCGGTTGGCCAGATTTCCGAGTCGGATGTGGTTTTGGCAGCGGCTTCGAACGCTATCATTATCGGATTCCAAGTTCGTCCGTCTTTGCAAGCGCGTAGAAACGCCGAGAAGGAAGGTGTGGAGATCCGTTTGTACTCTATCATCTACGATGCGATCGAGGAGGTGAAGAGCGCTATGGAAGGCATGCTTTCTCCGGAGATCAAGGAGGAGATTACCGCTTATGTGGAAGTTCAGCAGGTATTCAAGATCACCAAGGTCGGTACGGTTGCCGGATGTATGGTTAAGGAAGGCAAGATCAAACGTACGAACAAGATCCGCTTGATACGTGACGGTATCGTTATCTATGCCGGCGAGCTAGGCTCTTTGAAACGTTTCAAGGACGATGCGAAAGAGGTCGTGGCTGGCTTGGATTGCGGTTTGAATATTACGAACTTCAACGATATCCAAGTGGGCGATATGATTGAGGCTTACGAAGAGACTGAAATTAAGAAGACGTTATAACGATGAACTGGTTGGACATTACATTGCTATGTCTGGCAGGGATAGGATTTGTGAAAGGCCTGTTTGATGGAATCATCAAACAGGTTGTTTCGCTTATAGCCCTAGTGATCGCGATCTTTTTCTGCGGGAAAGCGGCGGCTTGGCTGAAAGGATATATCTTGGCGTTGGGTTGGTTTCCGGAAGAAGGGGTTACGATCTTGAGTTATATAGCGGGTTTTATCTTGATTATGGGGGTGTTTATTCTAGCGGGAGAACTGGTTACCAAGGTGGTAGGGGCGACACCGTTGAGCGTTATCAACCATTTGTTTGGTGGTTTTTTCGGGTTGCTAGTCGTTTTGGTTTTTACCAGTTTGCTGTTGAACGCACTGGAGTTCGTGGATCGTGGATCGGTCTTGATTCATCGCCAATCAAAGATAGAATCTCGTTTTTATTATAGCGTGAAGCAAATAGTACCAACAATTTTCCCACATAATTTGTTTTCATTAGGAGAATGAAGGGCTTTTATCAATGGTTAATTTTTAATTATGCAGGATTCAAATCATATAATTAATGAGGTAACGAGCGGAGATTATAAATACGGCTTCGTTACCGATATTGATACGGAGGTGATCCATCGTGGATTAGACGAGGAGACAGTCCGTATTATCTCTGCCAAGAAGAACGAGCCGGAATGGTTACTCGAGTTCCGTTTGAAGGCTTTTCGCCATTGGCAGACGTTGGAGATGCCTACATGGCCTCACTTGAATATCCCGCCGATCGATTATCAGGACATTATCTATTATGCCGCCCCTAAGAAAAAAGAGGGACCAAAGAGCTTGGATGAGGTAGATCCTGAGTTGTTGAAAACATTCGATAAACTGGGTATTCCTTTGGAAGAACAGAAGCATTTAAGCGGAATGGCGGTAGACGCCGTGATGGATAGTGTTTCCGTGAAGACTACTTTCAAGGAGAATCTCGCGGAGAAGGGGATTATTTTCTGTTCGTTCAGCGAGGCTGTACAACATCATCCGGACTTGGTGCAGAAGTATTTGGGCAGCGTGGTTGGTTATCGTGATAATTTCTTCGCCGCCTTGAATTCGGCCGTGTTCTCGGACGGTTCGTTTGTTTATATACCGAAGGGCGTACGTTGCCCGATGGAGTTGAGTACGTATTTCCGTATCAATGCCGCTAATACCGGACAGTTCGAGCGTACCTTGATTGTCGCTGACGATGAGGCGTATGTAAGTTATCTGGAAGGATGTACGGCGCCGATGCGTGACGAGAACCAATTGCATGCCGCTATCGTGGAGATCGTGGCGAACGAGCGTGCTGAGGTGAAGTATTCTACCGTACAGAACTGGTATCCGGGTGATAAGGAAGGTAAAGGCGGTATCTATAACTTCGTGACGAAACGAGGTTTGTGCAAAGGTGAGGGTAGCAAGATCTCTTGGACGCAAGTAGAGACCGGTTCGGCGATCACTTGGAAATATCCGAGCTGTATCTTGGCGGGTGATAACTCGGTAGGTGAGTTTTACTCGGTTGCCGTGACCAATAATTACCAACAGGCCGATACGGGTACGAAGATGATCCATCTGGGTAAGAATACGAAAAGTACGATCGTATCCAAGGGTATCTCTGCCGGTCATAGCCAGAATAGCTATCGGGGATTGGTAAAGGTGTCCGCCCGTGCGGAAGGCGCCCGTAACCATAGCCAATGCGATAGTTTGTTACTAAGCTCTACTTGTGGAGCTCATACGTTCCCTTACGCTGATATTCAGAATGAGACGGCGATCGTGGAGCATGAGGCTACGACGAGTAAGATCAGCGAGGAGCAATTGTTCTACTGCCAGCAACGGGGTATCTCGGTAGAAGAGGCTGTCGGTTTGATCGTGAATGGATATGCCCGTGAGGTAATGAATAAGTTACCGATGGAGTTCGCCGTCGAGGCTCAGAAATTACTAACGATCTCGCTGGAAGGCAGCGTAGGATAGAATAATTTTCAATTTTCAACTTTCAATTTTCAATTAGAAAAGATGTTAGAGGTTAAGAATTTACATGCCAACGTAAATGGCAAAGAGATATTGAAAGGTATCAACCTGTCGGTGAAAGCGGGTGAGGTACATGCTATCATGGGACCGAACGGTTCCGGAAAAAGTACGTTAAGTAGTGTATTGGTAGGTAATCCCGCTTTTGAGGTAACGGAAGGAGAGGTTATCTTCAATGGTAAGAATCTGCTGGATCTTTCTCCCGAGGATCGTAGCCGTGAGGGTATTTTCTTGAGCTTCCAATATCCGGTCGAGATCCCGGGAGTTAGTATGGTGAACTTTATGCGTGCGGCGTTGAACGAGCACCGTAAATATAACGGTCTGGAACCGGTTTCGGCTACGGACTTCTTGAAATTGATGCGTGAGAAACGTGCGATCGTCGAGCTGGATAATAAACTGGCCAGCCGTAGCGTGAACGAAGGTTTCTCTGGTGGAGAGAAAAAGCGGAACGAGATCTTCCAGATGGCGATGCTGGAGCCGAAATTGGCGATCTTGGATGAGACGGATAGTGGTTTGGATATCGATGCCTTGCGTATCGTAGCGCATGGCGTGAACCAGTTGAGGACTCCGGAGAATGCCGCTATCGTAATCACGCACTATCAGCGTCTGCTGGATTACATCAAGCCGGATGTGGTTCATGTGCTTTACAAAGGCCGTATCGTGAAGACCGCCGGTCCGGAATTGGCCTTGGAACTGGAAGAGAAAGGTTACGACTGGATCAAGAAAGAGATGGGAGATGAGTAATATGAAGGCCGAGCAACAATATATCGATCTTTTCGCCCAATGTGAGGATCTGGTATGTCGTCATAGTACGCCGGTGATGAATGCCCTTAGGGCTGATGCCTTGGCGAACTTTGAGCGACTCGGATTCCCCTCCACGAGAAGCGAGGATTATAAATATACGGATGTAGCCCAAGCGTTCGCTCCGGATTACGGTTTGAATATCAACCGGGTCGCTATCCCGGTGAATCCTTATGACGTGTTCCGTTGTGACGTGCCGAACCTGAGCACATCGTTATACTTTGTCGTGAACGATACGTTTTACGATAAGGAATTGCCAAAAGCGCATTTGCCGGAAGGCGTGTATGCTGGAGGGTTGAAGGCTTTTACGGAGCAATATCCGGAGATCGCTTCCAAGTATTACGGAAAGGCGGCGCCGAGTAGCAAGGATGGTATTATTGCGTTGAATACGATGTTAGCCCAAGATGGTTTCGTGGTGTATGTACCGAAAAATGTCGTGGTTGAGCGTCCTATCCAATTGGTGAATATTTTCCGTAGCGATGTGGATACGATGGCGAACCGTCGTGTTCTGGTGATTATGGAACCTCATTCGGAAGCGAAGCTATTGGTTTGCGATCATAGTATCGACGACGTGAAATTCTTGGCGACTCAAGTGGTTGAGATTTTCGCGGAGGAAGGTGCTCGCTTTGATTATTATGATTTGGAAGAAAGCAGCGAGTCTACGACCCGTTTCTCTTCCGTACACGTAAAGCAGGCGGCTTCGACCAATGTCTTGGTAAACGGCATTACGTTGACGAATGGCTTGACTCGCAACAATTATTACGTGGAACTGAATGGCGAGTATGCCGAGTCTACCTTATGCGGTATGTCCGTTCTGGACAAGGAGCAACAGATGGATACCTATAGCCATATCACCCATGCGGTTCCGAATTGTACCAGCAACGAGCTGTTCAAGAATGTACTGAATGATCATGCCGTAGGTGTCTTCAGCGGACGTATCTTGGTGAAAGAGGATGCCCAGAAGACCGCCGCTTACCAGACGAACCGTAATCTGTGCGCTACCCGTGAGGCCCGTATGTACAGCAAGCCGCAACTGGAGATTTACGCGGACGACGTAAAATGCTCGCACGGTATGACGACCGGTCAGTTAGATGAGAACGCTTTGTTCTATATGCAAAGCCGCGGTATCCCGCGTGACGAGGCCCGTATGTTATTGAGCGTGGCTTTCACTTCCGACGTGATCGACCATGTACGCTTGGAGGCGTTGAAAGACCGTTTGCATAAACTGGTAGAGAAACGTTTCCGCGGTGAACTGGCTAAATGCGCCGGTTGCCGGATTTG
>ENA-UPWK01000813-UPWK01000813.1-human-gut-metagenome-genome-assembly--contig:-NODE-813-length-28921-cov-5.121862_pt1 | contig 28921 bp, 36 predicted proteins | sample MGYA00250048_ERZ773373 | MGnify/ENA primary metagenome ERZ773373 (study PRJEB29103, sample SAMN06112059) | human gut metagenome | biome: human gut; feature: ankylosing spondylitis patient; material... | reverse complement strand
CTATTTTCTTTTTGTAATAAATTCATATATTCTGAAAGTTTTGAGTATATTTTATATCCTTTAAGATCTTGAAGGATAGTATTCATAGCTTCATAATTTTTCATATATAAAAATAAAACAGTTTCTTCATTCCATGGTTCATCCCCAAGCTTCGCCTTTATTTCATCAGCGTTAAAATATTTTTCATTGCTTTTCATGATTATGCCTTCTATAAATAAAGTATATTTTTAGAGTTTTTACTCTACGCCAAGGCTTGAAACTAAACTTTCTTTTTAGCAATATTATTTAGAGGTGCTTCAAAATACCTCACCCAAATGGAAAAGACCAGGATTCAATCCTGGCCTTTTGTCTCAAATTGCTTCTGGAAAGGCATTTTGTTCTTGATGGACAGATTCTTGATGTTCCCGCTGTCGTCTAATTGCCTCTGACTTGCGATATTGTTCCGCCAGCGCGGTACGGATAAAGTCTGAATTAGGACTTTCCTTTTTAACTTCTTGTTCAATCAGATCAAGGGGCACACGGAAAAACTCACGCTTATTATTGACGAGGTTCATCCTGTATTTTTCAAAAGCAATATGCAGTTTGTTTTCAAGGCTGGGGGCATCGGAAGAAGAGATTAGGGCGTGAACATCGAATTCAAAAGGCACGCTGGCATCACCGAGCTCGCGAACACGATCTAGCGGTTCGAGCCGTCTGGTCATTCCAATTTTGAAAACATCCTCACCAAAGGCACCAATGTTTGAAATGACATACACATGCCCAGCTCGAGTCTGTTGTGCCATTGAGATCGCCCGTTGATTCTTTTCCTGCGCTTCTTTTAGCAAGGCAGTCAATTTTTCGATTTCGCCATTCATGGACTCCAGCTTGTCTCCAGTGGCTTTTGCAGCATCCGCTTTCGCTTTTTCCAAAAGCTTTTGGTACTTTTCCTCTTCTTTTTCGGCGGCGATCCGTTCTTTTTCCAGCTTCTCTTCTTCGCGCATTTGTTCGCGGATAGCGCGTTGTTCTTCTTTTATCTGCTGTTTCCGTTCTTGGTGCTCATAGACAAGCTGTAGTTCCTTTTTCTTTAGATTTAGATAGTTATGAGATATTTTTATGGCCGAGGATTCGTTGTATTTATTGAAAAATTCATATGTATTTTCAATTTTTGTAATGCTCTGTTGATAGTTTTTCCAATTGACATTGCATATGATGACATCACATTCATTGTTAAAAGAACGCAAGGTGAGCTTCATTTTTTCATTGCTCATCTTCTTGCCTTCTTTTTTACTGCCATTAACTGTCCATTCTTGTGTACATAAAATGGCTGTTTTTTCTTTTACCATTTCTTTTTGTTGCTGACGGATATTAAGAATGGCGTTCTTATAATCTTCTGGATCGTCAAACATGAACGTAGGTTCTGAAAGACCTATATTGATATCTTCAAGTTTGTCTTCATATATGGAAGTTTCTTTTGCAAGTTTATCATATAGTTCTTTTTTCTGCGCATATTGATTTTTTAAATCGGCAATATCTTTTTTAATGTTAGCGAGTTCCGAATCAACATCTTGAATTGGTTCATACTTTTTATATGCTGTTTTCAGTTTGGTATACTTTCCAGAGAGAATAGCAAGTATTACAAGACAAACGATCAGCCCAAGAGCCATAAAGGGAGCCAGTTCAGACATAAGTACCTCCTCGTTATAGATTATCTGTTGTTTGATAGTAGGTCAACACCTCCTAGTGAATGAAACACTCGATACCCCGCTTGACAGACTAGGCCCTCTTCTCCTACTCTAGCCTTCCCAACAATGTGAGGCGTAACCGTCGCCTCTTGTCAGTCCCAAGCTGGCAGAAAAAGCGGTTTTTCTTGTTTCTTGCCACCATTGCATCCTTTTTTCGGGATGCGGTTATGTATTGGCAAGGCGACGTCCGGGTGTCCGTGAGGCCCCGGCTGCTCACATTGCAGGGGAGCGTCGCCTTGCCTTTTTTCGTTTGCGGCGCTCAACCCCCATCAATGTGAGGTTTCCCATGTCCGCAACCGTTTTCCTGTCCCGTTCCGGCAGGTGCGCCGGGCGCGTCCCGCTCTCCCTTCTCGTCTTCAAGCTCATCCGTTCCGGCGAAGAGGCCGCCGCGCAAGCGCTCCAAGAGTTGCCCTTGCCGTTCCAATGCCGCCGCGTGTGGTGGTTGCTGGCTGGCAACAAGCTGGTCTTGGAGGTGCTGTAATGGCGACCTACCGCACGATCCGCATGGCGTTCTGGTCCGACCCGTACATCGAAACCCTGAGCGCGTCCGAAAAGCTCCTTTACCTCTACCTGTTCTCCTGCCCCCACACCAACAACCTCGGGCTGCTGGCGGTGTCGCGCCGGCGCATGGCCTACGACACCGGGCTGACGGAAGAGGCGGTCAACGCCGCCCTTGCCGCGTTCGAGCGCGACGACAAGATCGCCACGGACGGCGACGCCGTGTGGGTCTGCCACTTTATCCGCCACCAGTGCAGCACCAGCCCCAAGATCCTCGTCTCGCTCCGTTCCCTGTTCCCCACGGTCGAGTCCGCGAAAATCCGCAAGGCGATCCTTGCCCTCTATCCCCACCTGCTCGGGGCCGCGCCGTGCCCCGCCGATAGGGTATCGGTAGGCTTTCGGGAATCGGAACAAGAAAGGGAAAAAGAAGATCAGATCGGGACGGATGGATTTTTTATCCCTGTGGAGATGCTGGAAGACCTGCAGCGCGACTTCCCGGACGTTGACGTACAGGCCGAGATAACCCGCATCCGTAAGTGGCAAGCCGAAAAGCGCACGCCGATCCGCAACGTCTGGCGGTTCCTGCGGACGTGGCTTTCCAATGCGAAGGCGGGGAAGCGTCCCGGCCCGGAACAGAGGGCGGAAAAGCCCGTCTCCGTTGCCGTCCCGCAGCCCCGTATGGAAGCCTTCCCGCCCTCGCCGGAAGCCCTCGCCGAGAACTGGGAGCGCGGCCTCGCATGGTGCAGCCGCATCCTGAACCGTGGGAGGGCGGCGGCATGATCCATACATGGACGACACCCGAGCCCAGAGCCTACGCGACGCCGGAAGAGGCGGCACGCGGCCTTGAGCGGCTTCTGGACGATCTGGCGGATACGCGGGGGACATGCGTTGCGGCCTTGGCGAACCTGCGGGGAGGGCTTGCGGCCCATGACCCCGCCCGCCTCGTGCTGGCGGCTGAGGCGCTTTCCGCCGTCAGCCTTGAATTGTCCTATTGTTCCGGCGACGCGGCCCGCATGGGCGCGGCCTTGACCCTGTGCGGCGAAGAGGAGGGCGGTTATGCACAATGAAGATTTTGACCCGATCATGGCCTTGTATGATGACGCGGCAGCCCTGCGCGAGATTGCCGGAAAGTACCGTGAGGAAAAGGTCGGCCTCGCCTCCCTCCTGTCGATGGTGGCCGATGACGTGGCCGATTGCGCCGCCATGCTGGATGATACGGAAGGGAAGCGGGAAGACGGCGGCGTTATAGGATAGAAACAGGGGAAGTACCCCGGAGGAATATATGGTAAGGTATTACTATGCGGCTTTCATCCCGGATGAGGAAAGCGGATTCTCGATTTTTTGCCCGGATTTCCCCGAAGTGGCGTCACAGGGCGAAACCGTGGAGGAGTGTATAGACATGGCGGCGGAAGCTATCGCCTTGAGCGTGGAAGAGTACGTCAAGGCCCGCAAGCCCCTGCCGGAACCTTGCAGGCTTGAAGAGGCCCGCCGCAGGATTGAAAAGGAACTTGCGGAACTGGAAGCTCCTGCCGCAGGGGAAATCCTCTATCAGCTCATCTCCGCCCCAATCGTGGATATGTCCTCCGGCACTTCCTGCTGACACAAAACGGCCCCGCACCATGCCGATGCGGGGCCAATACTGCATTACTGCTGGAACATTTTGGGGAGTTGCTTGACTACCTCTTCCGCAATCTTTTCATGCGGAATTGGTTCTTTTTTGTCTTCAAGCGGGTCAGTCTGTACGGCATAAATGCCCTTGATCAGCACACAAAGCAGGAGCGTTGGCAGTGCACCCAACAGGCCGATGGTAATGGCAAAAAGTGGTGCGGCTTCTAATGCTTCAATATACATGCTTATATGATACAGCACACAAGCAAAACTGAGGTAAAAAAGGATACAGGTTGCCGTTGTTAACCTAAATATCCATTTTCTCTGGTCAAGGCGTTGTCGGTGCCGTTGCAGGGCGTAGTCTGCAATGGGATTTTGTGTGGAGTCTTGGGAAAGTAGACCAACATTTTGTGTTCCATGATCCAACTCGGAAGGCGGGATGGCACCTTTTGGAGCTGGTGAGGGAACATTGTCCGGCTTTCTCTTTCTACTCACTAAAAATACCCAAGGTTGGACAGACGGTAGCTCATGGCTGTATCCGACACGTTGAACGTTCTAGCCAATTCGCTCAGATTCTTGGTGGTCTTGTCTACAAAGTAGGCCACGGCACTTTCAGGCATAAGCAGTTCGGCGGCAAACTTGTTGGCGTCTACTTCCTTTTGGTCATAAAAGGCAAGACTGTAGGTGACGTTTCCATCACGGGGAAGTTCAGCGTTTCCTCCGCTAGCAATGGCTTCGCTCAGATGCCCAAGAACATGGTGTCCCAGTTCATGGGCAATAGTGAAGCGACGGCGCAATAGGGATTCATGCTGGTTGACGTAAATCTTAGGTACGCCGTTTTCCACTCGGTAGAGGCCGCTGGTGGAGCATCCTTCCTCAAGAGGAAAGACGTACACGCCGATCTGGGCGGCTATGGAGATGGGGTTCACCGGAATGGAGCCATCCCAGTGTGCCTGTAAAATTTGCTTTGCGTATTGCGCGGGACTCATGGGATACCTCCTTTTAATAATAACCTAAAATTATTGGATTCATCTTAGGTGTTCCTTTCTAGGATAGGGATGAAAGTTCCTAGCGTCAAGGCTGAAATGCAAACTCCAGCAACTTCCTGCAACATGTAACAATGAATTGGATGGTGCCGGATAGGGAATAGTACCCCAACAAACACGATGTTGTCCCGACGAATGATGTCAGCATACAAAAAACGGCCCCGCACCATGCCGCTGCGGGGCCGTCTCCTACGCCATGCCCTCAAAGAGGAGCTGTACCTGTTTTCGTGAGTTCGTTTTCCTCAGCTTCTCCCGGATCGGTTTCGGGAGGTCAAAGGCGGAGGGCGACAGCGTGTGGCTGTAGGCCAGCGTCGAGACGAAGCTGTGCGCGCATTCCGGATTGAGGCAGACGCAGTACAGCCGTGACAGGATATTTGAAATTTCCGTGCGGGATGAAATGGTGCAGATGTGCCCACATGCCGGACAGTAAACTCTCATGATTTCCCCCTGAATCGTTGGTAAGTATAGGGGGATTCTGCCTAGTTCGCTACGGTTTTTCTCCCTCTTGCGCGTCATCGAACCCGATATGCAGGGCGGGCGGCAGCGCCTCGTTGATCTCGAGCAGGACTTCGCGGATCGGCATGACCTCGTTGCGGAAATACACGGCGTCGATCTTGGTGATGTCCCCGAACCCCGTCATGTTTTGCGGGATGATCGAGGCCATCGCGGGCGGGATGCGGTGCGCGGCTATGATGTCGTCGCGGCTGATGCTCTTGATCCGCTCCAGTTCGTCCTTGGTGGAGAAGTCCCCCACGGGGACGATTTGCACGTCCTTTTCCCGTCCGTTCGGGATATGCAGGAACATGTTCCTGAAGTTGCCGACGCCCCGGGCGTTCTGCACGGCGTTCTTGATCGCGTCCTGCTGCGCCTGTTCGAGCTGCGCGCTCGAAGAGTAGAAGATATACCCGACATGCGCGCCGTTTTTGTAGTAACGCCGCCGGAAAAGGGTAGCGTCCTCGTTGAGGAGCATGGACTGGATCGCGCCGAGGTAGCCGGGCAGCCCGTAGATTGTCTGGCTCACGTCATAGTTTTTCAGGTGCAGCACCTCGCCCGGCCCGAATTCGTGGAACTGCCCGGAAGGGAGCAGGAGCCCGTATCTGTCCGGCTCCTTCATCCGGCGCATGTTGATCGCGGGCAGGTGCCGCATCTTCACCGTTTCCCCGAGCCAGTTACGCGAAAGGAGCAGATAGGCGTTGGCAAAGACCATATAGTCCGTGGCTACGGCGTGCATGTCCCGGCGCGTGAGGGCTGCGGACGCCCGGAACCCGCGCATGGCCATGTTCGTTTTGAACTCAAGGATCGGCCCGTGGTAGGCGTTCGCCCGCAAAAGCCGCGCCAGCCCCGGCCACGGGACGGGCGTTGCATAGTACCGCCCGTTGTCGAGGAGCCAGACGCCCAGATACTCATACACGGCCCCGCTCAGGACAGGCTCAGGATCGCCGAAGCTGAACGCCAGCGGCGCAGGTTTCTTTTTTCCCATGTTTTCCCCTTATTGGATGAAGACGACGCAGCCGCCCTTCGGCTTGCCGATGGGCTCCGCCGCCAGCGCGTGCATGATCGCCCACGCGACGTCGGCGTGCCCCGTGGCGCTGGTGCGCGAGGCCGAATAGCTGATCTGCCCGCTGTCCGTGACGCCCTGCCGGATGGTGAGGAAGGCGTGGGCAATGTCGTTCTGCCCCGCGTCCCACTTGAGGCGGTGCGCCTCGATGAGTTCCTTTGCCTTCAGCACAAGTTGGGTCTTGAGCTGCACGGAGTAGGTGATCGGCGTCGCCAGCGGGAAGAAGGCCCGGATCTGCTCGAACACGCCGATGCCCGGCCCGGTGACGTCGACCCCGATGTGCCGGAAGTTGTAGCGCCCGACCAATTCCCGGATGCGCTCGGCTTGCCAGATGTAGGATTTGTCGAGCCACTTGTAGCGGGCGACCACGCGGTGCTCGCCGCCCTCTTTGAGCGGCGGGGCCACGATGACGAAAGAGGCGTCGTCCCGGCTGCGCGAGGGGTCATAGCCGCCCCACACGGGGAGGTTCCCGAGCGGGCGGCCCGCCGTGGGGTTGAAGTCCGGCCATGCGTCCGTGTCCGCGTAGCAGGTTTCCAGATCCGCCAGCCTGAACACGGACTGCGTGTCGTCCACGAACTCGCACAGGAACAGGTTCTGGAACTCGTCGGCGCTGTATTCGAGCTTGAGGCTTTCCAGATCGAAGAGGTCGCACCCGCCCGTGATCGCGTCCTCAAGCGTGATGGCCTTCCGGTAGAAGGTATCCGGGCAGAGGACGCCCTGCCGTAGCTCTTTCGCCGTGGGGAACGCGGCCCGTTTCGTTTTGAAGCGTTTCTGGAAGCGTTCGCCCGTCCAGAGGTCATACGCCTGGTGCGCCACGGCGGACGGGGTGGAGAACAGGGTCCGCCGCCATTTCTTGTGGGAGGCCATGCCCGAGGCGACTTTGTACAACTCGTTGAAACCCTGAATCCAGAAACACTCGTCAATGTAGACGTGCCCGCTGTAGCTCTGCGCGCTCTTGCTGTTGTTGCTCAGAAAATAGAGCGTCGCCTGCCCCTTCGCCGTGTTGAGCACCAGCGGGTTGCCCTTCAGCTCTATGTTGAACTTCTCTTTCGCCAGCGCGACGATGTATGAGCGGAACACCTCCGCCTGTGCCCGCGTGGCTGACAGGAAGATCTGGTTGTCGCCCGTGAGGCAGGCATCCTCGAACGCCTCTTGCGCGAAAAACCAGGTGAAGCCGATCTGACGGCTCTTGAGGAAAAAGCGGTTCCGGTGCCGTTTCGTTTCCAACAGCTCGCGCTGGTATGGGAAAAAACGCTTGTGGAACGCCTCGGCGAAGTCGTCCTCGGTGAGCCGGGACACGTCGTTTTTCACGGCGGCTTTTTTCTTCCCCTTCCGTTCCTTCTCTTCGGACGCGCCGGGCGGGGAACCCTCCGCGCTTCTCCCTTCCAGCCCCTTCTCCCTGAGCCTGAGCTTTTGCAGCCGTTCAAGCGTGCCCACCAGCGTGTCCACTTCCTTGAGGTCGCCGGGGCTTTTCCCCTCGCGCTCAAGCAAGAGCGCGAGACGGCGGGAGGCGGCTTCCTCCGCGCCTTCATGCGACAGCAGGTCATCCCAACGCCCCGAATCCGCCCAATTGTAGAGCGTCCGCACGGGGACGGACAGCATGTCCGCGATCTCGCTCACGGCATAGCGCCGCAGGTAGAGCGAGCGCGCCGCCGTCCTGATTTCATCCGGCCAGTTCTTGTTACCCATGCCCGCCACGATACACGCCCGCCGCCGTTCCGCTATGCACGGGAAATCCTAAAAGCCCGAAATAGGATGGGCTTTTCTTGCGCGGCGGCTGGCCTCGGCTATGCTTGCCCCATGAGCAAGCTGCAAACCGAATTCGTGAAGATCGCCCAATCGGGCGCGTGCGTGGACGGGCGGGAGATCAAGGGCCAGTGGCTTCTGGACATGGCCGAGACATACGGCCCGGACACCTACACGGCGCTGATCTGGCCCGACCACCAGCGCTGGCAAGGGAACTTCGGGACGGTGACGGAGCTGCGCGCCGAAGAGGAGGGCGGGGTGGTGAGCCTGTTCGCCCGGCTCAACCCGAACGAACGCTACGCCTACGCCAACGAACAGCGCCAGAAACTTTTTTTCAGCATCGAAGTTGCGGAAGACTTCGCGAGGACGGGCAAGGCGTACCTCGTCGGGCTCGGCATCACCGACCAGCCCGCCAGCCTCGGCACAAGCAAAATGCAGTTTTCCGCCGAGTCCGGGGATTGCTCCGTGTTCCCCGGCGTTGAGCTGTTCGCGTGCGGCGGGGCGTTGACGCCCGAAGAGGTCGGTTTCTTCCGCAGGTTCCTTGCTCACTTCAAAACCGAACCGAAACCCGAAACCAAGGAAGAACCGATGGACAAGGAACAATACGCCGCCCTTATGGAACGGCTCGGCAAGCTGGAAGAGGCGGTGGGCACGTTCGCCGCCAAGCCCGAACCGCAAGGAGAGGAACCCGCAAAGGCTTCTCTGGAGGCGGCCGCCCAGGATCAGTTCGCCGCCCTGATGGGCAAGGTTGACGAGCTGGCCGCGGGCTTCTCCGCGCTCGCTTCGCGCCTTGAAGCCGCCAGGCCCGGAACCGCCATCCCCGACACCACCACGCCCGCGGACGACGCGGCTATCCTGTAGAGGCGCCATGAAGACACATACGAGACAGCGGTTCAACGCGCTTCTGCACGGCCTCGCCAAGGGGTACGGCGTTGAGGACGTCTCCCGGCAGTTCGCTATTGAGCCCACGATCCAACAGCGGCTGCAGGACAAGATCGTCGAGCAGTCCACGTTCCTCCCCAAGATCAACGTCATCACCGTTGACGAGCTTTCCGGGGAAAACATCCTCGGCAGCGCTTCCGGCCCCGTCTCCGGGCGCACGGACACCAGCAAGGACGGCAAGGAACGCACGCCCCGCGACGTGTTGGGGCTCGCTTCCTACAAGTACCAGCTTCACCAGACCAACAGCGACGTATTCATGCGCTACGCGACGATGGACGCCTGGGCGAAGTTCCCGGACATGCCCGAACGCTACGCCCGTTACGTACAGGCGCGCATTGCCAACGACCGTGAGCTGATCGGCTGGTACGGCACGAGCGCGGCGGCTGATACCGACCTTGAAGCCAACCCTCTGTTGCAGGACGTCAACATCGGCTGGTTGCAGTACGTCCGGGCGAACCGCCCGGAAGCCATCCTCGCCGAGGGCGCGGCTACCGGGGAAATCCGTATCGGCCCGGAAGCCGGGGCGGACTACGCCAACCTTGACGTGGCGGTCAACGACCTTGTCCTCGGCATCCCCGAGTATATGCGTTCCGGCCTCGTCGCGCTCATCGGCGCGGAGCTGATCGCCCGCGAAAAGTCCGCGCTCTATGCGGCCATGTCCGGCACGCCCACGGAAAAGGCGGCGCTGAACGGCAGCCTGACCACGTTTGGCGGCCTCACCTGGGAAACGCCATCGAACTTCCCGGCCCGCGGCCTTGTGGTGACGAGCTGCGACAACCTTTCGATCTACATGCAGGACGGAAGCTGGCGCCGGAACATCAAGGACGCCCCGGAAAAGGACAGGGTGGAGGACTACAACAGCCGCAACGAGGGCTATGTGGTCGAAACCCCGGAAAAGTTCGCGGCCTTTGAGTTTGGGAACGTCGTTTTTTACGGCGAGAAGACCTGGAAGCCCGCGGCATGAGCCTGATGCTTTCCTACCAGAAGGCGATCCGGGCTGCGCGGGCGGCGGGGCGGGAGGTGGGGCTTTCCGCCGTTCCCTCCCCCGCCGCGGGCAAGTCGCTCCTCGCGGAGCGCCAGCGGGACGCGCTGGTCGCGTCCGGGCTTGCCGAGGATCTGGAAGCCCTGCACGGCGTCGTGTCCATCGACCGGAAGATCGCCATCAAGCGCGACACCCTGATCCCGAAGTACGCCGGATATGTGGCGCGGCTCCGGGAAGAGGGGCGGCCCCATGGGCTGATCGGCTACTTCCTCGTCTGGCTGTTCGACTGCGGGCTCATCGAGCGGGCCCTCGATCTTGCCGACTGGTGCGCCGGACACGGGCAGGGGCTTCCCGAACGGTTCAAGTCTCCGCTTCCCGCGTTCGTCGCCCGGCAGATCCTCGACTGGTCGCAGCAAACGTTCGACGAGGGCGCGAGCCCCGAGCCGTTCTTCTCGCAAGTCTATGCCCGCCTGTTCGATCCCGATCCGGCGGTGGCGTGGGACGTCCACGACGATGTGGCCGCCCAATTCCTCCGGCTGCGCGGGCTCATGCTCGAACGGGCCGGGGACGTCCCCGGGGCCGTTGCCGAACTGGAACAGGCCCTTGCCAGGGGCGCGAAAGTCAAAACCGCGCTGGACAAGCTGAAAAAGAAGTCCGGCGCGTAAGTCCACCACCCCCCGCCCCCGCCTTTCCCGGGCTTTCAGGCCGTGGCCTCGTCACGCTCAGGGAAAGGCCGGGGGCCATAAGGATCGCTATGTCGTTCAATGTCATGTCCGCACAGGAAAAGCCGGATCGCGTCATCGCCAATGACGGCTTTTTCCCCGAACTGTCCTTGCGCACGTTCCTTGGCCTCTACCGTTTGCCCGGCGAGTACGCCGCGGATCTGGTGGCCGACCACCTCACGCTGGCCGTGGTTTGGGCCAACCGCCAGCTTGAGGCGTGGAAAGCGGCCCGGAAGGGGGAAGGCTGCTCAACCCTTGGCGACGTGCCGCTGCACGGCGTCCCCGGGGCGTCGCTCGTCGTCTATCAGCGGGCCGTTTTTTGCGAGGCCAAGGGGATGCTGCTGGCGCAGTTCCGCACGGTCGAACGCCGGGAGGCGGCCAACAACGACGCCAAGGAAGGCCGCGAGACGGCGGATGTCTTTTTTGCCTTTGCCCACGATGCGCTTGCCGACCTGCTCGGCGCCGGCCGCGTGGACATAGCGCTGATCTGAGGAGGGGAGGGCATGCGGAAGCTTCAGGCCCTTGTCCGGCATATCCTGACGGAGACCGGGATTTCCCGCGAGAACGTGTCCGCGTTCCTTGATCAGGGCGCGGCCGTGCTCACCGGGCGGAACCTCGGGTACGGCGTTGAGGTGTGCGTCCTCAAATATGACGGCGTGATCGACATCGAGCGCTCGGACTATGACGGGATCGCGTTGCTGGCGCTGGTGTCGGGCTGGCTCCAGAGCCACGACCCCGACCGGGACGGCCTCGAAGATCCGGAGGTCAACGCCACGGTCAATGACCTTTCCACAACGGACGTCCAGATCGCGGTGGAGTTCCAAGAGCGGATCGAAATCGTCCCGGATGGGTGCGGGCCGATCGTGTTTTCCGGGCGGCGCTGGCGCGTGGCTCCTGTCCCGGTCGACGTGGCCGAGCGCGTGGACGGCATGGCCGGGGGCATCCGGTGAAGCTGGACGTTGAGATCCGGGGCGTTGAAACCCTGTGCCGCCAGCTTGAGGCCCTGACATCCGATTCTCAGGATCGTCGGGCGTTGGCCCGCAGGATGGGGCGGAAGGCGCTCACGCTGGCCCGCCGACGGGTCAAGAAGCAGAAGAACCTCGACGGCAGCCCATTTGCGCCGCGCAAGGACAAGCGCAACAAGCGCAAGCTGTTGGAATGGATTTACAGCCGTGGCGTCGTGTATGGCCGCGACGACGGAGCAAAGGTGACGTTCCGGGGCAAGGCCGCGGAGTTCGCCTTTCAGCAACAGTTCGGAGTGGGGCGCGACTGGACGCCGGGGGAAATCCGAAAAGCCCGGGGGACGCCTGACTATCAAAAATCGGCAAGCAGGGGGCAAGCGCAGGAATTGCTCCGGCTCGGCTACAGGGCCGGAAGCAAAAAAACGGGGTGGCGCATCGTTTCCGTGCCGTGGATTGAAAAGAACATGACGTTCGGGACGGCTGGCAGCTTGATCGCCCTGCTGGCGAAAAAGCCCCCGGCGGCAAGCTGGCGGGATTCGCCGCCGGCCCGTACCGCGCTCGGCGTGACGGACAAGGAAGCGGAAAAGCTGCTGGAACAGGTGGCGAAAGAATCACTCAAGCGCTTGCAAAAGCGGGGGACTTTATGAGCATCGGCAAAGTGCAGATCAACAATCTCAACCTCATGCAGGGGGAGATCACGGCGGTGGAAAACCACCTGCTGTTTGTTGGCCCGGGGAAGGGCGACAAGGTGGGGAAGCTCCTCACGGTGAACACGGACAGCGACCTGTCCGGCGTCCTTGCCGGGGCTGACGGCTTGCTGGCTCAGGTGACGGCGGCCCGGGACAACGGGGGCCAGAACTGGTCGGCGTCCGTCATGCTGTACGACGCCGAGGGCGGCGGGATCGCCTCGTGGTTCGCCGCCGTGGACGAGGCTATGGAGCTGGCCAAGGTCGAGGGCGTCGTCCTGACGGAGCCCCTTTCCGCCGTTTCCGACATTGAAGCCATGCAAGCCAAGAGCGAGCGGATCATGGCCAGGTACATGCGGCCCGTGTGGTTCGCCGGGCGCGCCCCGGCGTTCGACGCCGATTCCCAAAGTTGGGAGGAGTACGCCACGGCGATCAAGCCCCTGACCGCGGATGTGGCCGCGGACGCCTGCCTCGTCACGCCGACGATCTGGGGGCCGGAGCTCGGGACGCTCATGGGCCGCCTGTGCAATGCCGCCGTGACGGTGGCCGATTCCCCGATGCGCGTTGCGACCGGGCCGCTTGTCGGCGCGTGGACGGAGCGCCCGGAAGACAAAGCCGGGCGGCGTCTGGACATGAGCGTCCTTGAAGGCCTCGACAAGGCGCGGTTCTCCGTGCCGCAGTGGTATCCCGACTATGAGGGCATGTATTGGGCGGACGGCAACGTGCTGGACGTGAACGGCGGGGATTTTCAGGTCATCGAAAACGTGCGCGTGATCATGAAGGCCATGCGGCGCGTCTATCCGCTGGCCGTGGCCCGCATCGCGGATCGCCGCTTCAATTCCACGCCCGCCAGCATCGCGCAGAACAAAACGTATTTCATGCGTCCCCTGCGGGAAATGTCCCGCTCCGTGACCATCCTCGGGCAAACCTTCCCCGGCGAGATCTACCCGCCCGAAGACGGGGACATAACGGTGAGCTGGCCCACACGCACCAGCGTCGAGCTGTACATGGCGGTCCGGCCCTACAACTGCCCGAAAAAGATCACCTGCAATCTTTTCCTCGATCTCAACAACTACGCGGCATAGGTGAACCATGCAGAGACTCAGCGGCAAAAGTTTCGACGTCACGCTCGGCGACCTCAAGATCCACATTGAGAAAGCCTCCCTCGACATCGAAGACGGATCGGAAGTGGCGAAGACGGGCGGCGTCCCCAACGGATGGGTCGACGGCGAGGTTTCCGCCAGCGGCGAGATCGAGCTGGACGGCGAGAACGTGAAGATCCTTTCAGAAGCCGCGCGCAACGCGGGCTCCTTCCGCGGCCTCCCGGAATTCGACCTCCTGTTTTACGGCTCCACCGGGGACGGCGCGGAGATGAAGGTGGAGGCGTTCGGCTGTAAGCTGAAAGTCTCGAAGCTCCTCGACGTCGACGGCAAGGGCGGCGAAAAGCATATCACCACGATCCCCTACATCGTGACGAGCCCGGATTTTGTGCGCATCAACGGAACCCCCTACCTCAAGCCCGAAGAAACGGAGGAACTGTAATGGAAAGGGAACAGGACGTGCTGACCACAAGCGAGCCCTTTGATCCGGTTATGGCCGTCTATGACGGAGCCCTTGCGATCAAAGATGTGGCTGCGGGGCTTGAAGAGGATCGCCCCGGCGCGGCCGCTATGCTGCGCATGGTCGCATGGCATTTGAAAACGGCGGCGGAGCTGTTTGACGACGAAGCGTCCGAAAAGGGACAGGAAGCCCCGCAGGGCGGCCCCTCGCCGTCTCCGTCCGGCGCTTATATGCCCCTCCATCATATCCCCACGCTTTCCCCTTCTGAGATGCCCCCGCATACCCATGCCATACATTCGCCTTCATTCGGGGCGGCTCAGGGGAGGAACGGCAATGGCTGATTTCTCCACGGCGCACGCTCAGGTAGCGGTATGGGAAGGCGGCTACGGCAACCATCCGGCTGATCGCGGCGGGGAAACCCTGTGCGGCATCGCCCGCGGGTGCCACCCCGATCTCGCGCTCTGGAAGCTGGTCGACGCCGAAAAGGATCACCCCTCGTTCCGTCAGGGCAGCGCCGCCTTTACCCGGCACCTGCGCCAGATCCCCGGCCTCCTCGAACAGGTGACGGCGTTCTACCGCGGGCTGTTCCACTCGCTCGGGCTGGACTCGGACGGCATGCCGCAGGAGCTGGCGAACGAAATCTATGAGCAGGTCGTCAACCTGGGGCAGGGCGGGCACACCCGCTACCTGCAACGGATCTGCAACGCCTTCAACTACAACCGGAAGACGGGGACGCGCCTGTTCCATGACCTGAAAGAGGACGGCGCGCTCGGGACGCTTACCCGCGCCGCCCTGCGCGTGCTCATCGAAAAGCGCACCACGCAGGCCGTGCTGGTCCACGCCCTGAACGGGGCGCAGGCCATGCACTACATCAACCTTGCGGCCGGAAACGAGACGCAGCGCCGCTTCCTCGACGGCTGGCTTACCCGAACCTATGACCCGGAGGCTACGGCATGATCGACATCACCAGCGTCTACAACGCCCTTTCCGGTTTCGTGGGGGAAAACTGGGCAGGGTTCATCGTTGCCGCCGTTGTCGCGGGGTGCGCCCTGGCGCAGACGGTTATGGCCCCGCCCACGGAAAACAGCTCCGCCCTGTACAAGCTCCTCTATGCCGTGACGGACAAGATCGGCTGCAACTTCGGGAAGGCCAGGAACGCCGTTCCCGGCAATACGGGGAAATGATGTGGCCGGGGCTGAACTGCTCGCCGCGCTGCTCAGGTGGGCGGCGTGGCTGCGGGAAGGTCTGGCCGTGGTCCGCCGCCGTCTTTTCCGTGCTCGCGTTGCTGACGATCCTGTCGGCGTGCTCCTCGGGCAGCTTGGGGGAAAGGGCGGCGCGCCCCGTCCTGCCGAGCCTGACCCGGGCGGCGGTGAACGGCGTCCCCGGCGTGTGGATGGATGAGCGGGACGCGGGGGCGCTGGCGCTGTGGATCGAAGAGGTGAGCCCGTGAGGTTGGAACAACTGCTCGAGGTGTTCGGCTCCTATGTCTGGCCGCTGCTGGTGGGGGCGTTCCTGTACCTGCATCGCATGGGCAGGCGCAACGAGCGTGAACTGTCCGATCTCAGGGTGTATGTGGCCAAGAACTACAACAACAAGGAAGAGCTGAAAAACTTGTTCAACAACCTGCAGCAACACTTCGACACGCGGATCGAAGACGTCAAGCAGCTCATCATTAAAAGGGGACAGTAGATGCAGAAGACGATCAAGCTCGCCGTGAACGGGACGGAACTTGCTTTCGACGTGACCACGGAACTGTACAACAAATACATCAATGAAATGATGCCCAACAACAAGGTGGCCCCCGCCCATAACTTCGCCATGCGGTGCGTGGCGGACGGATCGCGGGAAGACCTGAAAAGCCTTCTGGAGCTTCCCGGCGCGTCCATCCAGATCGCGGGCGCGCTTGTTGAAGCGTTCATGCCCGATCTGAGCATCGAAATGGGAAAGTAGCGGAGCGGGCGGAAAGGCTGCGGGAGAACGGCCTGGGCGTGTGCCTGGCGCTGTCCCATAAGTGGTTCCCCGCCCGCGACGTTGATCAGGACAGCATGGCCGAGGCCGTTTTCCTTGAAGCGGACTATTGGGAAAAGATGCAGATCGCCGTGGCGAACGGCATAGCGAAAGCCTTTAGGGGGGCGTAGTGGCTACCAAGCTCGAAAAGCTCATGTTCTGGATCAGCGTCAAGGATGACGCTTCCGGTCCTGTGGGCAAGCTCCAGAAGGCGCTGCGCTCGACCTCCCGCACGTCGAAACAGGCATGGGGGCAGCTCGCGGGCGGGGCCATGACCGCGGCGGGGGCGGGGCTGGCGCTTGAGGGCATGGTTTCCCCGGCGCTCGACCTGAACCGCGCCCTTGCCGACGTGTCGTCGCTGGACGTGGACCCCAAGGGGCTCAAGCTGTTGGACGCCACGGCCAAGCAGTACGCCATGAGCTATGGCGGGACGGCGGCGGAGTTCGTGAACTCTTCCTACGCGATCCAGTCCGGCATCGCGGGATTGGACGCCACACAGCTTGCGGACTTCACCCGCGCCTCAAACGTACTGGCCAAGGCCACGAAAGCGGACGCGGCCACCATGACCAATTACGCTGGGACTATGTACGGCATCTTCAAGCAACAGGCCGACGCGCAGGGCAAGTCCTCGTGGATTGAGGACGTGGCCGGGAAGTCCGCTTACGCCATCCAGATTTTCAAGACCAGCGGCACGGAAATGTCGGCGGCGTTCACGGCGCTTGGAGCCAACGCGACCAGCTCGGGGATCAAGCTTGAGGAACAGATGGCCATCCTCGGGCAGCTTCAGGCCACCATGAGCGGCTCGGAAGCCGGGACGAAGTACAAGGCGTTCCTTGCTGGCGTGGGGCAAGCCCAGAAGGAACTCGGGCTGAAGTTCACGGACGGGCAGGGGCATATGCTTCCTGTTCTGCAAATCCTCGACAAGCTCAAAAAGAAATACGGTTCCCTCGACGTCCTCGCGGACTCCGACCTCATCAAGAAGGCGTTCGGATCGGACGAAGCCGTATCCATGCTCAAGCTGCTCATACAGGATACGGGCGGGCTGGCTACGAACATCAAGGCGCTGGAAGACATCAAGGGCATGGGAAAGGCTGAGGCTATGGCCCGGAAGATGGTTGATCCCTTCCACAAGCTGAATGCCGCGCTCAACACGGTGTCGGCGGCGTGGTGGCAAAAGCTCCTCCCGCCCGTGAACGATGCGGTCGAGGTCTTCAACCGCTTCATGGGCAAGGTGCTGTGGTTCATCGACACCTTCCCGAACATCACGCGCCAGCTTGGGTATCTCACCCTGTTGGTTACAGGGGTCGCGGGGCTTAGAGGGATATTCGGCGTTTTAGCGGGGCTTTCCAAGCTCGGCATCCTCGGGCTGTTCAATCCGCTTCGGGGGGGCTGGAAGTTCCTCAAGAAGTTTAAGGGCGGCATCCTCAAGCTGAAAGGCCCGCTCATGGCCATTGGCGGGTGGGCGAAAGGGGGCTTGGGTACGCTCCTCAGCCTGTTCGGGAAGCTGTTCGGCCCCGCCGGGCGGCTTGCGTTCCTGTTCGCACAGCTCCGGCTCCGCTTTTCCCTGATTGCCGCTGTGATCATGCAAAAAGGGGCGGTTGCCTTTACCAAGCTCGGATCGCTGCTGCTCACGGTGGCGCGGGGCTTTTGGGCTATGGCGGCGGCCCTGCTGGCGAACCCCGTTTTCTGGATCGTAGCCGGGGTGATTGTCCTTATCGCGGCTGTGGCCGGGCTGATCATCTATTGGGATGAGCTGAAAGCCGCGTTTGGCGATACGTGGTGGGGGCAAGCGATCATCCAAATCGTACAGGACATTTGCAACTGGTGGGATCGCCTGACGAAAGCCTTTTCGAGCGGGAGCTGGTCCGGTGTCTTTATCGAACTCATCAACGCCGTGACCGCGCCGTTGCGGAAGTTTCTGGAGCTGGTCGGGTGGGCGCTGGAAAAGGCCGGGCTCATTGATTCGGATTCCAGTTTTTACGCCATGACCAAGCCGTTGGACGAGAAGACGTTCGAGACGGTGGGCAAGCTCGCCGGAGGGGCGGATTCCCTGCCCGGTATGCCGGGAGCCTATGTCCCGCTCGGCGCGGGATACGCGGCGGCCGTGCCTCCTGCGGCCTCCGGAGGCGGTTCGTCTCTCCGGCTCCAGACGCCGGGCTACACCGTGGGGATGCCCGGGACATTCGCCTTCACCGGGGCACAGCCCCCGGCCTCTGCGGAGAGGGTGGGCATTCCCGCCCTGAATGCCCCGCGCACGCTGGACGTGCCGCGCGGGGGCATCATGCGGAGCATCACCAACACGACCAACAGCAATACCAGTAACCAGAACCAGACCGTCAACATCGGCAGCCAGAATTTTACCATCGAAGGCGAGATCAAGGATGAGAAGCTCCGCGAATATATAGAACTGGGCATGATGTGATGAAGTATATCGACCTCTTGATCAGCAATGACGACCTGACGCCTGACGCCGGGGGCATCCCCGAGAAGATAGCGGACCGGGCGTCCATCGCGCAGGACTTGGTGCATATGATCCGCGAGTCCGGGCTGTTGACGGAGATGCTGGCGAACCGTGACGCGGGAGCGCGGCGGCTCAACATGATCAAGGTCACGCTGGCCGTGGATGACGACGAGCGGATTGTCCCCGGCACGGCGGAAATCACCGAGACGAGCCTCGGGACATACCTTTTGACGGCGGAAACAGTGGACTACGGCCCGCTGTCCCTGACTTTGGAGGCGTAGGCATGGCGGAGAAACCCGATCAGCTTTTCGAGACGATGCTGAAGGAAGCGGGCATACCGACCACGCAAGCCGCCATGAAAGCGGAGTGGGACGCCATCAACGCGGCGGAAGGTTCGCAGATTACGAATAACTCTGCATGGTCTCCTTTCTGGCGGCTCATTTCCGCCATCGTGACCGCCCCGGCCTTGTGGCTGATCCGGCTCCTCATCCGGGACGCCCTGCCCAACGTGTTCTTGAAATTCGCGTCCGGGAGCTATCTGGACGTGTACGCCTGGGACGTCGAGCTGGAGCGGAAACCCGCCGCCCATGCCGAGGGCGTGGTGGTCTTCACGCGGGCGTCGGCGGCCGGAAGCCTGACCATCCCCCGGGGCACGGCCATTGAAAGCCCCGCGATCAACGGGGTGGTACATCGCGTGCTCACCAAGGCGGACGCCGTTATCCCGGACGGGCAGCTCGGGCTTGAAATCCCCGTCCGGGCGGAAGAGGCCGGGACAGCCGCGAACCTCGGACCGGGCTATTACTCCGTGCTTCCCGAGCCCGTCCCCGGCATAGCCTCAGTGACGAACCGCGACGCATGGCTGACGTCGCCGGGAGCCGACGAAGAGGACGACGAGTCCCTGCGGCTGCGCGCACGCAACCAGTTCCAGGCCGTGGGGCAGTACCACCATGACGCCGGATACCGCGCCGTGGTGACGGCGTTCGCGGGCATCCGGACGGACTATATCTTTTTTGAGAAGGACGGCCCGCGCGGGCCGGGGACGGCAAACGGCTACATCATGATCGATTCGGGCATCCCGCCGGACGATCTGATCCAACGTATCAACGCGCATATCCGGGAGTCCGGCAACCACGGGCACGGTGACGACATCCTCTTTTTCCCCATGCCCGCCGTCCCCGTGGATCTGGAAGTGACGGCCTACCCGCTGCTTTCCTGCGGCGAGGAACGCCGGGAAGCGCTCCGGACGGCGGCGGAAGACATGATCCGGGCGGCGTTCCGGGAAAATCAGGACATCGAGATCACCCGTACCTTTCCGCAGTCGCGGTTCAGTTTTTCCCAGCTTGATCGGGAGCTGCACGACGCCTTGCCGGATCTGCGCTCGGTCGAGTTCAGCTTGCCGGACATCGTGTCCGAATTGTCGCTGCCCGTGCTGCGCACGCTGGCCGTGCGGCTTGGCGAGGGCGTATGAGCGATTTCCCGGAGATCAAGATCCCCTTCTGGATGAACGGGCCGCATGTGCGGACCCTCGCCGGGGCTTCCCGGGCGTGGTTCGGACGTCTGGCGGAATGGGCGGCGTTTCCGCTCCGGCAGACTGATCCGCTCACCTGCACGGAACGGATGCTCGACCTGCTTGCGTGGCAGCGGGGGATTACGAGGGTGATGGGTGAAGCCGGGCGCCTGTACAGGCTGCGCGTCGCCCATGCCTACGCCAACGCCCGGGACTCGGGGCAGATTGCGGGCTGGAAGCGGATTTTCAAGCGGCTGGAACTCGGGGGCATCGCACTGGAGGAACGGAAGGACGGGCAGGATTGGGACGTCATCGGCATCATGATCGATGACGGCTCATTTCCGAATTACCAGAATGTGCTGGAGCTTATCGTCGCCGACTACGGGCGGACGTGCCGGAGATACCATTTCACTTCCCGGATTCCGCAAAAGGTCGCGGTGCGGTTCGTCCCCTTTGATGATCATCACGCTACGATCTGCGCCAGGAGCGACGAGATTTTGAAGACGCGGGCCGGAAGCGGGATCGCCGTTTTTGACAGCACGCAAACCACACTGGAGGCTCACGCATGAGCGTCATCATGACCGCGGCCGGGGAAGCGCTCAAGGCCCGGCTGCAGGCCGAGGGCAAACCGCTGGTGATCGACACCTTTGTCTTTGCCCATATCCCCAACCTCGATCCCACGGAACAGCTTACCCCCGGGATCACGGTCCCCACGCAACAGGTGGTGTACACTTATCCGATCCCGGATGAATACCGGGCTTACGTGAACCCGAATCAGGTCGTGTACAGCGCCCTTTTGGGTTCGGACGTGGGCGACTGGTCCTTCAACTGGCAGGGGCTGGTCTGTTCCGAGTACGACACCCTGATCGCCGCGGCCACCTTCCCGACGCTGGAGAAGCTGAAATACTCGAGGGCGACGGGCGCGGCCGGCAACAACCTGACCCGCAATTTCCTGTTGGAGTTCTCTGGAGCAAAGGAGCTCACGGGGATCACGATCAGCGCCGACGTGTGGCAGCTCGACTTTACGATCCGGCTGCTCGGCATGGATGAGCGGGAACGCCTCTCGAATTTCGACCTGTACGGCGCGGGGTGGTTTTCCGGGGACGGCTGGAAGCTGGCGAGGCAGGGCGGGCAGTACGCCTGCGCGCCGGGGTTCGGCTATGTCGGCGGCATACGCGCCGGGCTTGCCGAACCCATGCCCGTGGTGGCCACGTTTACGCCCGCGGACGTCTGGCTTGACGTCTGCCTGAAGCCGCAAGGCTCGGATCGCGTGGCCACGGCCGCGCCGATGGTTGTTGAGCCGGATACGGAAGTCCCGTTTTCCGCCGCCGACGAAACGGGGCTTATGCACTACCGGGCACTGATCGCGCATGTCGATGCGGGAGGGGTCATCACTGACAAGCGTCAGCCGATGAACGGCACGGACGGAGCCTCCGGGCAGCTTGCCGATGTGCAGCGCCTTATGAAACGGAAGGTGAACGCCGGAACGGGGTTGACCGGGGGCGGCCCGCTGTCCAGTGACGTTACACTCTCCGCAAAGCTCGATGGGAAGACAGTGCAGGCCGCTGCGGACGGCGCGATCACCGTGAAAGACGTGGCGATTGGTGGGGATCTCGGGGATCTGGCGAGCGCGCGGGGGATATTCGACACGCTGACCAAAGGCTCTGTTGATTGCAATACACTTACTGACCAAGGCGTTTACGCTATCAGTCTTGTGGAAACCGTAAATGGGCCAGGATTTTCAGCTAAACTGATCGTCTTCAACGGAAAAAATAGCAAAATCACTAATCAGATGGCCTTGGCTATAGGCGCAGGAACTTCTGGTGCTGTTCGTGTTGCATACAGAGCAAGAAATAGTGAAGAAATTTGGTCTACTTGGTCAGAAGTGTTCTTAAGCGGGCGCATAGGCGACGGCCTCACTGTCAACAACGGCATCATCTCCGTCCCCGAATACGAGGGGGCTACGGCATCGGCAGCCGGGACAAGCGGCCTTGTACCGCCCGCAACCGCCGGGCAGCAGGAAAGCTTTTTGACCGGAGGCGGGGAATACAAGCCCGCGCTCTCGACTGGCGGCGGCGTCATGACGGGCAGCATCCAGATCAATGATCTTGAAAATGCGATCGGGGCTGCACCCTCTACCAATACTGAGCGCGGCCTGTTTCTTGCCGACAAAAACAGCGTGGTCATGGGCGGGTTCGATGTCATACAGCGCGCATCGGATAACGCTAAGTACACGCAAGTCTATTCAAAAAATAGCAGTGGACATATCACGTCCATTGCTGCTGTGACTTATGAAGACGGCACGAGAGAACTTGTGGCGGATAGCCCTCTCCAAATCAACGACATACAAATAAAACAGGTCGTTGACGGCGGAAGAAGGGTAATCGTGCTCTCTGGGGCGCGTGGCAATCAAGGGCATTCATTTCGTTTTTCCCCGGACACGGGGGAGGCATATATGGATGGCCGTGTAATACATGCGAAAGCCGATACCGCCGGATACGCAGATACCGCCGGAAGTGCTCCGGCAAATGGCGGGACGGCATGGGCCGCGAACCGCCTGCGCTTAACAGAGGGCGGTGAAATAGCATGGAGTTGGACGGGACAAGGAGGTCAACCCCAGTGGTTGTGGGGAGGCAATGACGGCGTCAACATGCGCGTCTACAACCCCGCCAATTTCAGCGTGAACTATGCGAACAGCGCGGGACAGGCACAGCTAGCGGCCCCAGCCGTGCAATGGGTTGTCAATACTTCGGGTCCAGCTATCACTGTACCCTAGGGAGGCACATATAACGTTGTGTGTATCTGCTTCAACGACAGTGGCGGCAAAGGCGCTGTGAAACACTATCCGAATGTAGCAGGGGGCACAGTAATCCCGAACGCACCCACAGACTACATGGTCGCCGGGCTTTGTGCTCGTGTTGCATAAAAAAGGGTTAAAATGATTGATTTTTCGAGCATCATCCATCGGATGTTTGACGACTCATACGTTATTACAAAGAATGGGAAACCCTACCACGTCTATCCCTATGCCGCAGAATTCGCGGAACTTTGGGATGAGGTTTTTGCCTACGCCGAGGCGCATCCGGACATGGTGACGGAGGAGCAGCCATATATGCCGCCAGTGCCGACGCTTGAGGATCTGCGGGCGGCGAAGCTGGTGGAAATCGCTGACAGGTATGACGCCGCGCTGACCGCTACCCTGACCATGCCCTCAGCCAGCCCCGGAAGCGCCGAGATCGCGCTGGCGGTGCAGGATTTCATCGCCGTTGACGCCGAGGGGCTGGAATATGTGCGGGGGCTGCTTGCCGCCCGGCGAGGGGAACTGGAACGGGCGGCACGGGCCGCACAGACGTGGGAGGCATTGGAAGCCGTGCGCGTAGCCTATCCGGTGTAGCCATGACCTTTGACGCATGGAACGCCGTTGATTTTTTCCCTTCCGATACCCTGAGCGGGATCGGGGATTCCCTGATGCCCGCCGTGGAGGGGCTTGTCTCTGACGTACAGGCCGGGGCGGGGAAGCTGGCGGAGCTTGCGGGGAAAGTCCCGAACGCCGTCCCGGACGTGTCCGCGCTGGCGGGCATGGCCGACGAGCTGCGCGGGCGGCTCGCCGGGCTTATGACTGGCAGCGTGTCGGTTTTGTGCGTCCATCCGTGGCAGCAGGGCGTCGGGGACAGGAAAGGCGACTATGCGTGGCTCACCCCGGAGAACGCCCTTGCCTCCCTTTCCGCCCGGTGCGTCCCGGCCTGCCTGACGGGGGACGCGCCGCAGGGGGGCGCCGCGCTGGTGCTTGTCGTGACCGCTCCGGATCTTTCCGCGTTTATGGATGCGCTCGGCGCGTTCAACGGCGTTTTTCCGCTCCGTGAACTGGAGCAGGCCGGACGCCGGGCCGCGGCCCTTGCGACGCTGGAGCTGGACAAGTTCGTCATCCCGAAAGCCCCGTGTTTCCCGCCGTGGGAATGGCTCACCCCGGGCACGCCGTCCACGGGGGCGGCTTTCGAGCAGGTGACGGGAACGGTGCTGGCCCGGATGGAGGCGGCCAAGGCCGCGGCCACGGCTCCGCTGGACGCCCTCAAACAGGCCGGGGAACGCCTGCAGACGCAACTCGGCGCGGCCGTGAAGAAGATCGACGCCCTCAAGCAGGCCATGCAGGGCACGAACGCAAGCTGGTTCGGGGCGTATCTGTCCGGCGATCTGGGCGAGCTTTCGCGGGACTTGTCGCTCATCGCGCCCCCGGCCAACGCCGCGCACAAGCTCACGGCGGCCTTGCTGTTCGTCGGGAGCGCCCCTCAACTCGCGTATTTTCAGGAGACGTTCTTACCCATGATCACGATGCGCCTAGACGACTATAAAGTCCCGGGGTTCGGCTTGCGGGTGTCCGGTTCGTTCACGTTGAAGAAACAGGACGCCAGCGGCGACACCAGTTCCACAGCCAAGGCCGAGAAGGGCATCAAGGCGAAGACGCTCACGGTCACGACGCAGATCCGCTATAAGGATGAATCGGATCTGCGCGAGCTGATCCGCGTCTCGGAAGCCAAGGGCGGCAGCGGGGCCAAGGTCTACACCATCGCCAACACCACGGCCAACGCCGCGGGCATCCGGCAGGTGGTCTTTTCGGATCGGGTGTCATGGGATGAGCAGGAGGGCCGGAAGTGCTGGAACGTCCAGTTCACGCTGGCGGAATATAAGTCAGTACCGGAGCGCGCCGAGTCCCGCGAAAAGGCCAAGCCCGCCAGCGCCGGGCAGAACGCCGGGGGGACGGTGAGCCCTGCGGGAGAGGGTGCTGGCGAGGAAAAGCTCGAGGGCATTTGGCGATATGTAAAAGGGTTCAACGACTGGATTGCCGGATACGGTTCCGCCGATTCCGAGACAGCGGACAAAAAATAACCAAGGGCGGCAGTATGAAGATCAGAAAACGTCTTGTCACCCCTTCCGGCGATCTGCCCCTCGTCTATGAGGACGTGCGGCTGGAGCTTTCCGCGCCGGGGCGGGCCGTGTTTCAGGTGGTGAGCAAAGAGCCCGTTTCCGGGTTCGTCGCGTTCGCTGTGGGCTATGTCGTGGACGATTGGGACGCCTTTGTCTTCGCCGGGTACGTCGAACGCTGCACGACGATGGACGGGAGCCAGCAAAGGCTCATGTGCCGCGAGATCGCCGCGAAGCTCGACACCCCGATCCCGCTCGCCATGCGCCACCCGAGGCTGCGGGAGGTGCTGGCGGCCTATGCGGACAAGACGGGCTTGCGTTTCATCCTCCCGAAGCGGCCCTACGCCGACACCAAGATCCCGGCCTTTGACACGTTCGGGACTGGCCTTGACGGGCTGGCCAACATCGGCCGCGCCTTCCAGATTCCCGATTACGTCTGGCAGACGCAGGGGGATGGAAAAATCTTTGTGGGGAGCTGGCAGGACTCGCGCTGGCCGGAACGCCCGGTCGAAATCCCGCAGGCGGTATTTTCCCGGGCTTTGGCCTCCGGGGGCAAGGTCATGACCTTGATCCCGTCCATGCGTCCCGGGTGCGTCGTCAACGGGGACAGGGTGCGGACGGTACGTTTTTCCGGGCATGAAATGACGCTCGGCATGGAGGCGGAGGCATGAGGGAGGCTATCAGGCGGGCCGTCAAAGGGCTTTTCCCGGAACTCGGCGCGGGGCTGCACCTTGACCGCTATGCGCGGGTGCTGGCCGTGGCCGATGCGCCGGGGCAGGGGGCGGCCTCGGAACGCTTCCGCCCGCGCTATGCCGTGGACATCCAGATACTCACGGCGGACGGGGAGCCCGATCCGGCCTTCCCGACCTATACGGCGGTCCCCCTTCCCGTGCCGACCGGGGCGGGGCAGGAGAAAGGCCTTTTCAGCTTTCCGGAACCGGGCGCGCAGGTCGTGGTCGGGTTCGCCTACGGAAGGCCGGACCATCCGATCATCCGGCAAACCTATCCCCTCGGCGTGTCGCTTCCGGAGGTGGCGCAGGGTGAACAGCTCTGGCAGAGCACGCCCGCCGTCTACCAGCGGGCGGACGCTGGCGGCAACTGGACGCGGGCGACGGAGGCGAAGATCGAGGACGCCAGCCGGGAGCGCGTGGTCCGGGCCCAGACGTCCGCGGACGAACTCGGCACGGAAACGCGGACCATCCGGGAGCACTCCAAGGAAAGCGTGGGCGGCATCAAACAGATCGAGGCCACAACCTTGTCGCTTGTGGGCGGGCTGCGGGCGGATCTCGGCTCGCTCGGCAACGTCAACATGACCGCGGGCGCGCATTCGACCATCACAACGGGCAAGGCCCGCACGGACACCACGGGCGGCGACTTCGCCGAGGATGTGGGCGGGAACCGCACGGCGAAGGTTGCGGGCAACGCCGGGGATGAAGTAGCCGGCGCAAGGAACCGGAAGATCGGCGGCGACGAAACCACAACCGTCTCCGGGGCGAGCACGGAGAAGGTAGGCGGCGCGAAAACGGTCACGGCGGCGCAAATGACCTTCAATTCCGAGTCGACCATCGGCTTCAACGCGGGAGGCGGGGACGGCGGCGGGACGTCCGTATTCAGGGAATTTCTCGGTTTCTGTGACGAGGTGCTGGCGGCGCTGGATGTCCTCGCCGCCCATGACCACCCCGACGCGGGAACCATCAACCAGGGCGGCAGCGTGTCCGGGCACCGGGCCGCGGCCGGGCAACATAGGGAGAAGCTGGGGCAGATTACGACATGAGGAACGACTTGCCGGAAATCCGCTGCGGGCATTGCGGAAAGCTGCTTGCCCGCGGCCTCGCCGTTGACCTTGAAATCCGATGCCCCCGTTGCGGGGCGGACAACCACGTGAGGGCCGCGAGCCCCGACCGTGAGCGCCAAGAGTGCCGGAAACAGGGGCACGCTTGCGAGACGTCACTGTAGGGAGCCTTTTTTCAGGGGCGGGGCTGTGCGACTTCGGGCTGGAATGGGCCGGGATGAAGCACCGTTTTTTCTGTGAAGTGGATCCTTTTTGCCGTTCGGTACTGCGGCGGCACTGGCCGGGCATCCCCATATATGAGGATGTCCGGGAGCTGCGGGGGGCGGATCTGCCCCCGGTCGATGTATTGTGCGGGGGCTTCCCGTGCCAGGACGTGAGCCTGGCGGGGAAACGGAAAGGGATTGCGAAAGGGACACGGAGCGGGTTGTGGCATGAATACGCGAGACTTATTGAAGAAATCAGGCCGGGGTATGTCATCATTGAAAATGTGCCGGGGCTGCTCGCCGCAGGGGTTGAGGCAGTCCTGCAGGATCTGGCCTCGGTCGGGTATGATGCGGAGTGGGAAGTGCTTCCCGCAGCCGCGGTCGGTGCCCCGCATCGCCGGGAGCGGGTTTTCCTTGTTGCCTACCCCAACGGTCATGAGCGTGACCCAGAGCATGGGGTTTTATCTTCGCTCGCCGGAAGTCTGGGAGAAGGCGACCAACCTTGGCGCGTGGCTCCTTGGTTGGGAGTACGGATTGACCGGGCGCGCCGCGCGTCCATCCGGGAAGCATATGGTGGATGTGTCATTCGCCGAGTGGATGATGGGCGTCCCGCAAGGTTGGACGGCCCCGCAGGAGTAAGGCCCCTTCCCCGTGAGCTTGTCCCGGTGTGGGTGCGTAGGCTGAAAGCCCTTGGAAACGCGATCACCCCCCAACAGGCGTATGCCGTAGCCGCCTGCATCATGCGGGCGGAGGGGCTTCCGGTTCCGGAACGTCCGGACAGATAAGATTGCTTGAGCGCCCCGGGCGCCAGACGAGAGGGCCGAGAGCCCCGCATCAAGAGGATTCATGAAGCCCTTTTTTGAAGACCCCGCGCTGACCTTGTACCAAGGGGATGCGCTGGCCGTTTTGCAGTCCTTTCCCCCTCTTTGCGTGGATGCCGTGATTACCGATCCGCCTTATTCGAGCGGCGGGCTCATGCTTTCCGCACGCCAGGCCGATCCCGCTGTCAAGTATCAGAACAACGGGACAGTGAAGACATACCCCCCGATATTCGGGGACAACCGGGATCAGCGTTCGTTCATCATGTGGGCTACGCTGTGGCTTGCCGAGTGCTGGCGCGTGGCCAGGGACGGATCGCCCCTGCTCATGTTTTCGGACTGGCGGCAGCTTCCCGCCATGACTGACGCTGTACAGGCGGCGGGCTGGACGTGGCGGGGCGTCGTGGTCTGGCACAAGCGGACCGGGCGGCCGCTGCGCGGGGAGTTCCGCAGGGAGGCCGAGTTTGTGATCTTCGCCAGCAAGGGACGGCTGGGCTACCGCGGCCCCCGGTGCCTGCCCGGGCTGTACGCGCATACGGTGGACCATAAGAAAAAGAACCACCTGACGAGCAAGCCCGTTGAGCTCCTGCGGGAACTTATGGAAGTGGTCCCGGAAGGCGGGACGGTGCTCGACCCCTTTATCGGCGGCGGGAGCACGGCTGAAGCGGCACGGGATACGGGCCGAACGTGCATCGGTATTGAGCTTTCTGAGGAATATTCACGTATTACGACAGAATGGTTTATTATAGAAAATTAGTTATCATTATGTTAAGTATTACAAGGTTAAAAAACTAACACAATAGGAGGAGCGATTATGAGATTTTATAATTATGTATTAGGCAATGAAACAAAATATTATCCCAAAAAAGTACAAGAGAAAATTAACGCCGGAGAAGGGGCAGCAATGTTAGCTATCTGGGCAGTTGTACTGATAGGGTGTAAAAATACTTTAGCATACGGAGTCTTTCAGGGATTACCAACTTATTTATCGGTGCTTTGTGAACAAGCAGATGTTTCTTTATATATGAGTATTGAATTTTTTATTATTATTTTACTAACAATAATATGTAGTTGTGTAATAATATCTAGACGGTATATGCTAGTTCGTTTTATATATCGTTTTATATATAATTTAAAAAAGAGTATCAAATTTAGTCTATTTTGTATGTTTATTTTTATAAT